>TARA_R110001606_G_scaffold56525_2_pt1 | contig 15073 bp, 19 predicted proteins | sample TARA_R110001606 | Tara Oceans TARA_R110001606 (sample SAMEA4398315) | marine metagenome | biome: Polar Biome; feature: [SRF] surface water layer (ENVO:00010504); material: water (ENVO:00002006), including particulate matter (ENVO:01000060) such as... | depth 5 m | reverse complement strand
GTGCGCTTTATGGTGTCACGTGGCCTGAGTGAGCGCCGAGCGCTCCGTGTCATCCGTATGAGTGCCAGTCATTGCGCTATAAATCGGCTCCTGACCGTAATGAACCGCCTGATGCCTGGCCATTGGGAGGGAGACCTCATTATGGGTGCCAACAACCGCTCTGCCGTCGATACGTTGGTAGAGCGAACGACGCGTCTGGTGATCCTGGCGAAAGTGGATGGCACCACAGCCACAGCAGCGGCTGTCGGCTTCAGTGATAAGCTCAATGAGGTGCCGCGCTACCTGCGCCCTTCCATGACCTATGACCAGGGCAAAGAGATGGTGAAGCATACCGAGATCATTCAAAAGACCGGTACAGCTATCTACTTTGCCGACCCGCATAGCCCACGGCAGAGGGGTTCCAATGAGAACACCAATGGGCTGTTAAGGCAGTACCTGCCGGAGGGCACGGACCTGTCAGTCTACAGCCAGGAAGAACTCGACGAGATCGCCGACTCACTGAATACACGACCACGCAAGACACTGGACTGGCGCACGCCGTTAGAAGTCTACGCCGAGGTGCTCAAGAAATCCGTTAACGGGCCGAGCACCCTTCAATAGCACTTGGAACTTGAGCCCGCCGAACCATTCCAAGTTGGAAACTATTTGTTATTTGAAAAGTTGTATTGCCAGGCAAATTTAAAGACGGTGTCTTATCGAATTAAAAATGAATAAGGACATTCCAATCACAACGGAATCATAGATTTCCTTACTTGAGACGCTGGCGCAAAACCTGCAAGGCAACTGATGCTGATGCTTTTTCTTCACGGGACATCGCTTCGACGATCTCGCCGAGTTGCTCAAGCGCCGAACCACAGCCATGGGTGGACGCCATTGAAAGCCACACGAAAGCTTTTTTACGGCTGGCTTCAACACCTTCGCCGTGCAGATACATCCAGCCCAACCTCAGTTGTGCCAATGGAGAACCGGCTTCGGCCCCACGGTAAAAATGCCGAAAAGCGCGTTCATGGTCAGCGACGACTTGCTGACCCTTGTAAAAAATCATACCCAGGTTAACGCTAGCATAAACATCGCCGCCAGCTTCGGCTCTTTCAAACCAGTGCAATGCTTTTTCAAGATCCACGTTGGTGCCTTTGCCTTCCCAGTAAAAGCTGGCCGCATTGTTTTGAGCGAAGAGATTCCCCTGGTCGGCGGCGTGCAGAAACCAGGACAACGCCTTGGCGTAATCGATTCCGACGCCCTCTCCAGAGGCATATAGCGCGCCCAACCAAGCCTGACTATCTGCATGGCCCTTAATGGCAGCTTCCTTCCACACGCTGGCTGCATCGCCGAACCTCCCAGCCTGATAAAAATCACGACCTACAGCGAAAAGAGTATGGCCCATAGCTCAACCCTCCTGGACAGATTCGACAACCGGCAGCCGGTAAGCAATGACATAGCGTGCACTATTGGCGTTCAGCTCCCCCACTGGATCACCGACAGCCTTGAGCTGGTTCACAAAGTAATTCACGACAGTGCGGACGGCGTTGCCGGTTAGCATTTCACGGTGCAGCCAAGGCGTGCCGTCCTCAAGGCCACGCATTCGTTCAGCAAGTTCTGCTTTTGGGTCACTTGCGGCTCCGACATACCAGCGTTCAAAGGAATCGCCATATTCCCGCATGTGAAGAAAAATATCGAATTTGGTTTGTTGGACGCTGTAGATCATGCTTCGCCTCGTGATGTGGTCAATTGCGGCGTGCGCTGAATCCGGGATCGAGATAAATCACCTCGGTCGACTCGTGGGGGTATTGGCACACTAGGTCTTCCACGAGCCAACGATACAGTGCGCGGGCCTCCGGATAAGGTTCTTCATTACAGTGTTCGTAGCTAAAGCACTCCATCCTTCCATGGGCCATAGACGCTGCATGGAGTGAGTCAAGCCTTGCCTGTTCAGCTTCGCAGCTGAGGCGTAGGTCATTGAGCTTTAGGCTGGCCTCTTCGCTACCCAAGCAATAGGTAATCACGCGAGTTGCCGTCATAGCGACCTGTTGCAGTACATGAACAAAGGCGCCGCTCTTGTGTGTCTCGACACAGAGGTTCGGGTAGACCGCAAGTTTGTTGGAAACAGCCTCGTCATCCGATTCGGGCAGGCAAAGCTGTGCGCCGTCCCGTATCCAGGCAGCCATAACCAGCTTCCAGTTTGCATTCCACTGGGCTTCGTGGGTTGTGAAGGGTGCTACCACCCATCCGGATAACAGCGAGGTGATTGTTTGCTGCTTCTGGTGCCCTGTCCATGACTTGCCTGGCTCCACATGAACGAACAATTGTCCCGCAATTTCCATGACCGAAGCCGGCAGTAATTTCGAAGGGTTATGGCCGACGTACTGTCCCAGGCGTCGATTGGGGTCACTAAGCTCCTTGTAACTGATAGCCGACTCATCGCGGCTGTACCCACAGGAAGTATATGAGCAACTTGTCTTGGATCCGGTCTGGCACTGCCTAGGGATAAATCGGCAGCCTCCATGCTGAGCCTTATTGAATCGGGCAATTAATGTGCCATCCTGCTGCCTCTCCACGTGCAGGCCGTGATTTCCAACTGTACGAGGAAGCAGGTCACCCGCATCTGGAATCTGTGCGGCCGGCCCAACTGCAACCCACCGCCGGGTCCATATTTTCTCGTCCTCCAAGTTGGAGAATGTTCGGGAACAAAAGGTCGTGGTAGGTAGGCTCAAGTGCATGCCGCCCTGGCCTAGACTTGGGGAATAAAGGCTAACATCCTCATAGTCGACGCTCGCCGCGGCGCGGTATCTTTCCGGAGCAATAGACATTTTAGTCACCTTCAGGCAAAACCGTACCGGAGCTCAGGACAATCCGGTACAGTTGAATTGCTGCAATAGTTACGCGGGCTGTTTTGACGCACTGCCGTGCGTGTTGGATGGATCGTAGTCGGCGCGCCCCCTGTGAACGTGGGCGTCCGATGGTGGAGCAGGTAACGGACCATCCTGCATGAAACGGTTAAGAACATTACCCACGAGTCGTGAAATATTGTTGTCGCCATCATTCCAGGGTAAGGAGCCGCAGAACGCGATGGAGCTAAAAGCGAAGCAGGCACCGCCGTTTGGCGTCTCATGATAGGCGATATCAGAGCGAACACGCGGATGCTGGGTTCCGTCAAGCCCTTGCTGATTGAAACCGAAGTCCTCCATGACTAACAGGTAGCCTTCGGTGTGACGGCCGGCGGATGTCGCAACTACAAGGGTATGCGGTGGCGAACCTAGCATAGTATCGACAATATCCAGCTCCAGGCCTGCGGCGCCGCCTCCAACCAGGCCGAAGTTGCCGAGTTTTTCATCGAACTCGATCCCCTCAAAGGCCCACGAGACTCGCGGATCGTTGCTCTCGGGGGTGCGGGTATAATAGGTGGATACATCGAATCCTTCGGAGGACATGCCGGTGCCCGCAACCGTATGTAGGAAGCGGCCGCGGAACCGCCACATGCCCCCCAATTCGCCGGTGCCCTGCAAGTAGTGCTCGCCAGGTTCTGAGCGCCAGACGCAGATTCCCGGCTGTGGTCGCCGCATTTCGGTGAGTACACCGCGGCCCCGCTCTTCATAGCTGGGATGATAAGCGTGAACCCAGTACCAACCGTCGGCTCCCATATACATGAGACGGCCTCCTTGCTGGGTATAAGCATGCAGTGCGTCAAGTTGGGTGCCGGTATTATGCTCAGGATGCGATCCCGTGATCACAACGTTGTAGCCCTCCAGACGGGACAGGCCCTCGTAGCTGACGTCCTCGTCAGTAATTACGTCGTAATCGTAACCCATTTGCTCCAACCAGCAGATCAGGTGAAGATCAGCCGGGTATTGCCAGGGTGCCTGGGCCAGGAAATGATCGTACTTCGGCCGGAAGCTTAGGATCGGCCGCAAGCGGGTGGACATGGCAATGCCGCTGCCATCGGTATGGGTATCGTAGCAGGAGCCTCCATACTCACGGTGCTCGGCTAGGTGCATGTTCTGATCCTGCATGACAGGTACGCGGTAGACCAGTAACTCTGCCCCCCCTGCATTATTGGCTACATGCTCGTTGGCATAGGCCATGTAGCTGATTGTAGGCATCATAACCGCGATCTTAGCAGTGAACTCACCCGGCCTTGGGACGACAAAAAAGGGAACATAGTCCTCGTCACCCGCTTTGGTGGTGAGCTTCACGGCGTAGCTGCCACTCTTAAAACCTTCCGGGATGCTCCAATTGAAGTCCATGTCCCAGCGGGCGTCGTCTAAATCATCGTCGTGAAAATGAATGGCGCCATACTGTTCAGGAGCATGCTTCCAGTCAACGCTCTGACCTTGCCAGTTGTAGCCGGTCATAGCTCTCGTGGGACAGTTAACTAGCGTGAGATCGAGCCGATAAGGCCCCTTGTCCTTCCCAATCAGCGTGTCGATACCTTCGCCAAAATTCCAAGAGGCCACTACGCAAGGAGCCAGGGCTCCAGTGGGTCCCGGTCCCCGGCGTTCCTCCATGGCGATATTCGAGCCACTCTTCATGGTTTCGATATCCAGCCGGGTGAGCGCCCTGGAACAAATGCGCGGACTATCGATCTTGCCATTATAGTGACAGTCCATAACCACATTGGGTGGTACAGAGGCTTTGGCAATAGCCGACGAATCAGCACTCTTGGTGGAAGCTCCAACCACGAGTGGAAGTGCGGTGTGATCGATACCACCATCAATTTTTATCGATACGGGCTCGATCTTTGGATCCAGTGCATAGACCACCTGGGGTTCGTGGTATAGCGTTGCTTCCCCGGTTTTCGCATCAAAGGTAGCAGCAACAAACTGCCAGGCGTGGTCACGTATCGGCACATTGTTGGTTAGCCTAGTGCCATTAACCCGAAACTCCAGGCAACCTTCTTCGTTAATGAAAAGGCCGTAGCCCTTGCCATCCGACCATTTAGTAACCAAACCTTGTGCACCGTGCTTCCAGTATTTAGGATGCGTTTTGGGAGTGGTCGACCAGATCCAGCATTGCAAGGTGATACTGTCGGGGCGAAGTTGAGGCTTGTCCTCGACAAAACCATAGGAACCGCTGTAGATCACCTGGCGTCGGCCCGGATACTCCCCGTTGCAGTCCGCGTCCAGCGGCTCTTCAATCAGCCCCGGACCCCGCGGATTGGTATCTCCATGGATCATTTTGACAATCTGGGCTTGGTACTTATCCGGACCGTTTGCATTCACATAAAAAGAAATCGGATCGCCCGGATGCACCGAGAATTTGTCTGCATAAGCAGTCAGTTTCATGGTCATATTCTGGAACCTCACGTCATTAGCAACGATTAAAAGATTTTTATGATGTCGCCCAGTTATCATCGCGACGCTTCCACCCCTGATTAAAATCCTCGGGCATGCCATCGCTCTTACTTAGTTCATCCAGGCGCATTAAAAAAATGTCGTGCTGGATCAGATTTTCATCGGAGTAAATTTTGTCGTTGACGAATTCGGGAGGAACCCCCCTTATTCCGCTGAGGCGGGCGATACGCCATTCCTTTTCAAGCGCAGTGCAGACAATCACTAGTTTTCCCTTCGCTGGCTGCGCACGCATGCGCAACAGAACTCTGTTCAGCAGAATATCTTCATGGATGCCGCCACCGTAGGATGTGGTATCGCCGGGTGTCGTGTTTTTCAAGACGGAGCAACCGGGGACGCCAACCATCGATTTAATGCACGCCTCATGCTCTTTGATGAGCCTTTCACGCTCTTTAGATCCTTTTTCAGGAATACTAATCATCACATTAACTCCTGTATTTTTAATGTTAAAAATAAGCAAAAACTAATGATATTTAATCACTAAAAATGCGTTATTCTCTCAGTTGATTAAATACTGTTCATCCAAACAAGGATGACCTCATGAGCTTATCTCTATATCAAATCAATAGAACAAAAGAGGGATATCAAGTTGCAACATCTGCCTCTTCTTTGAAATCCCAAAGATTTTCCAAGTACTACATTAAAAGACAAAGCACAACTCATGCCAAATTCTTAAAAAAATAATAATACTTAAAAAAATATTTTTTTAAGTATAAGGCTTTGTTTTTATTTAATATAAATATCTCTCGCTGATTGCGGTTATTGCAGGGAAAAAATCCATAATAAAAATTCCCTCTGGGAAAATAATATTCTTGCACTGAATCTGCGCATATGTGCCAAAATAGGGCAATAATATCTACTGTCATTTTGCTGAAAATGACAGTAGATATTATTTGGGTTAAATAACCACGTATCAATTTAACGTGAAAGCCGTGAGAGTGGGATATGTTGGATAGATTGACTTGACAGCAGGCATTTCATTACATTGAAGGTCAGCTTTATTCCTGGATTCAACTAATAAGTGCAGCACCTGCGATTTCTAGTGCCCCTGAGTATTCACCTAAAAACACCTGGGCTGGAGTTCGGTATCCCAGCCGCTTTCTTGGTCTATCGTTTAGCTTATTGACGACACTTCGTAGCGCGGCATTAGTCACTTTTCGGAAGTCAGTACCTTTAGGAAAATACTGCCTAATCAAGCCATTGGTGTTTTCATTGGTACCACGCTGGCATGAGCGGTACGGGTCGCAAAAATAGGTCTTGGCCGAGACGGCCTTGGCCACTTTCCTGTGCTCGGCGAATTCCGACCTATTATCCAAAGTGATGGTGTGCACTGCCCCTTGGCGTGGTACCAATAACCGCGTCATCGCCTGAGCCGTTCTGGTGGCCGTGATCGTTGGCAGCCGCGCTGACAAGAGGTAGCCACCGCGTCTTTCGACCAGCGTCACCAGTCCGGATTCTTTGTGACCCTTTAGCACCGTGTTGCCTTCCCAATGGCCGATATGGCGCCGTTCTTCCACCTTGGTAGGGCGCTGCTCGATGCCCACCCGGTGCGGGATCTTGCCTAGCCCCGCCCGCTTAGCCAACTGGCGCTGATAGCGCCGCTGGCGTGGCAGTCGGAGCCGTTTCCATAATGTTCCGCCTCGTTTCTTGTCGTCCCAGTTTAGCGCGTAGATCCACTGATGGCTCACGCAAACTCCGTTGGCATTGGCCATGAAGCCACTGATTTGCTGAGGACTCCATTCGTCCATCAATTGACCAGTGACCCAACGAACCAGGATCGGTAGCCGCTTCGTCACTTTCCAGGCGGTGCGTCGGCGCTAATCGCTTCTCGATTGAGCCTGCTGAGGCGCATAACCACTGGTTTGCCCGTTACGCTTTATCTCACGGCTGATGGCGCTGCTGTGGACGCCAATGGCCTTGGCGATCTGCCGCTGGCTGATGCCGGTCTCAAGATAGGCAAAAATTTGGTATCGTTGGACTTGGGTCAGTTGTCGGTATCCCATGCTCTGCTTCACTTTGGTAGGTAAGGCAGAGAGGGTACCGGCGCTGGCCCTCCTGCCTCTACCTTGTGATCCAAAGTGCTGCGGTTATGCTATGAATCCAGGTTCGAAGCCGGATTATCCGAGAATAACAGCAAATTCAAAGACATAGAGCTTCATCAGCATGCTCTTAGCATCACCCAATCAGCTTTAGGTGCCAATATAAAACGGAGCTTATTTCTTGGCCACACACCGGTGGTCACCTTCCATCTGTCAAAGAGGTTCTTGATTATATGGAACGGTTACTTGGCCTTGTCAGAGATACTGGGTTTAGCCACCTCCATAGTCAGTAGTAGCGTATACATCGAGCTACTCTCCCTTTCAATAAAGGAGTTAGGCGTTTTAGTGACCAATATTGGTGAATTAGGTTATGCCTTATGTTGCAATGGGTATTAAAATTAAGCATGTCCTAGCTAACGTAGATGGCATTATCAAGAGCTTCGGCATCCACCGCATACCACAAGATAATAAAGTTAATATCAGAATAAAGGCCGAAGGTTGCACAAACCCTGCCGGCCACACTTGTGATAAAAGATTTCATGCTGCCAAGGCATCCTTCGGAGCCAAGAATTACTCACGGCGGGTAATTATTTTCTAATACGCTGCTCGACAAGAGCAAGCCAAAGTTGCTTTACTCGATGGCCACATAATAGATCGGCAAGATGTCACTCCCCTCCAAAAGCTATCTAAAGAATTAGAGGGAGTTTAGTTTATGTAGCTATTTCCCTGCTTTTCTTTAGCAAAGCGAGCACGTTACTCATCACGCTTGCAAGTGCATGTGGACCTGCAATGAAGCCTCGCAGACACATCCCGGCTTTGTTGGGCAGTTGAGTGCAGGCCAGATCGGCATGGGGGGTCTGATAGCGAAGGCCTTTCAAACTGGAGGCTTCACCAGCACTCCCCAATAGAAAAATTCCGCACTGGCAATCAAGCCCGCGTTGCGCAAAAGGGCGAATAAAATCAGCACTGCTTACAGACATTGCATCTCGGACAAGGAGCCGATCATTTATATCAAAAACCTCAACAGTATTTGAAAAAAAGAGCGGAGGACGTCCATTACCTGATGGATCAAATCGGTAGAATGAATCCACGATCACTGCTCCAGAGTTACCGGCCATCCGCACTCGGGTAGTATTGTGTGAATCACTACCGGGAAAGAGGATTAACGGTTTGGGCATGTATTCAAGCCATGCTCCAGAATTCACATCCAGCTTGATTTTCTGTGATGCACGGCCACCGCGCATGCTATGCACCTTGGTGGCAGATTGATTAGTCAACTTCACTCTGGTGCCAGTCCCAAGCTCCACCGCAAGCCGAATATCGTCGCCCTCCACTAGCCCACCACCCAATGCCTGCAGACAGAGATCTGCACGCTGGGAGCAAGCAGTGGCACGATGCACTCGAGTAATGTGGTATGGAAACCGCAGCAATTGTTCCGCCAAGTACGTTTCCCCTTTGGGGCTAGACTGGAATCTCAAAACTGAGCGCGAAGGAACTTTCACTAGTTGGGCATCAAAGTCTACACTCACCGGAACAGAGTTTCCCTAGTCAGAATATCAATAAGTTCATCAATACCTTTGCCCCGGTGGCAGTCCGTGAGTACTACTGGACGGCCATCCCGAACCCCTCGAGCATCTGTCATCATACTGTCCAGATCAACGCGGACGTGTGGTGCTAAGTCAGCCTTGTTTATAACGAGGAGGTTCGAGCGCAAGACCCCAGGGCCCCGCTTTCTAGGTATGTCGTCCCCGCCAGCGACATCGATCACGAACATCCAGTAATCAACTAGATCAAATGAAAATGTAGATGCAAGGTTATCGCCTCCGCTCTCAACTAGTATGAGATCCAGCTCTGGGAACTCCGCTTCCAACCACTCAGCGGCTTCGATATTTAGAGTAGGATCCTCACGAATCACCGTGTGAGGACAAGCCCCAGTTTCCACAGCAAGCACGCGAGCCGGATCAATTAGACCACTGTGCCGAATTCTTTCAGCATCTTCCCTAGTTACCAAATCATTTGTAATCACAGCTACTTGGTAGCCCTGCTCTTGAAGTCGGGGTAAAAGCACCTCAATCAACGACGTCTTACCCGACCCCACTGGTCCACCTATCCCGATGCGAGCCGGCCCGGGCTTATGAATAGTCTCTTGAGACAGCATCTCAGTCGGCGTAATGTCCATAATCACCTCAACATGTAGCGTTGCGAAAGAGGTACCTCGGCAGCTGGTTCGCAGGTGGCAAGCTCACCGTCTACATAAACATTGAAAGTTTCTGGATCAACTTTCACATCCGGACAATAATCATTGTGAAGCATATTTGCCTTTCCAATCTTGCGTGTGTTGCGTACCCCCACTAAATTTTTCTCCAAACCGAGTTTCGCTCCTATATTGGCGTCCAATGCAGCCTGTGCAACGAAGCTCACGCTAAGTGCGCTGGGGTTCCGCCCGAAGGAACCCCACTGAGGCCGCATTATCAACGGTTCGCAAGTCATCAACGAGGCTGCGCTGTCACCCATTACACCCCACGCAATGAAGCCGCCCTTCACCACTAATTCAGGCTTAACGCCAAAGAAGGCGGGCCTCCAGAGCACTATATCCGCTAGCTTGCCGGGCTCCAGCGATCCCACTTCATGGTCTACGCCGAAGGCTCGTGCTGGGTTGATGGTGTACTTGGCGATATAGCGCTTTATACGTTCATTGTCCCCCCTGCTTGTACGTTCGCTGGCAAGACGTCCCCGCTGTGTACGCATTTTACTGGCAAGCTGCCAAGTCCTGCAGATAACCTCATTGATCCTGCCCATGCCCTGACTATCGGATCCAAGCATGGAAATAACGCCCATATCATGCAGCACATCCTCAGCAGCGATGGTGCCGGCGCGAACGCGTGATTCGGCGAAAGCAACATCCTCTGGTACAGCAGGATTCAAGTGATGACACACCATGATCATATCCAAGTGTTCATCGAATGTGTTCACTGTGTAAGGGTTGGTGGGATTGGTAGAAGAGGGTAAACAGTTTGACTCGCCAACAATTCGAATTATATCTGGGGCGTGTCCTCCTCCGGCGCCCTCTACATGATACATATGAATTGTGCGGCCTTTGATCGCCGCCAGAGAGTCCTCCACGAAACCACTCTCATTCAAGGTATCGGTATGTAGAGCTACTTGGAAGTCCATCTCATCGGCAACGCTGAGGCAGCAGTCGATGGCCGACGGGGTAGCGCCCCAGTCCTCATGGATTTTCAGCCCCATGCAGCCACTCTCAATCTGATCAACCAACGAGCGCGGCTTTGAAGAGTTGCCACGCCCGAGAAAACCAAAATTCATAGGCCACTGTTCTGCAGCCTGTAGCATGCGAGCCACATTCCATGGCCCCCCGCTGTCAATGCCAACGGTGATTGGGCCTAGTGATCCACCTAACATTGTAGTTAGGCCTGAGGCAAGAGCGTGATCCACGAGCTGAGCGCTATCAAAGTGGACATGGCAGTCAATCCCGCCGGGGGTGGCAATCATGCCCTCTGCATCGCGTACAGTCGTAGATGCCCCGCATACTAGATTCGGATCCACGTTGTCCATGATAGATGGGTTGCCTGCTTTGCCGATGCCGACGATTCGGCCATCCTTGATGCCGATATCTCCCTTCACCACTCCAAGAACTGGGTCGATTACCAGCGCATTGCAGATCAGCATATCCAGAGCGCCATCTGCACTGCTGTAACCTGCCATTAGTCCTAAGCCATCACGCAGAGTTTTACCACCACCGTGCATACACTCATCACCGGGAAAAGCATGATCTATCTCTACCTCCGCAAGCAGCTCAGTGTCTCCCAACCTTATGCAGTCGCCTTTTGTTGGGCCAAACATGGCTGCGTAGTCACGCCGAGACATTTTCATAAACTATACTCCCCTGAATTTGGCAACACGTGCACGTTCAAGTGCCCTACGCTTAATTTCTCCCGAGCGGGTCGATCCTTCGGTTAGCCCATTCAACCCCCAAATCTCTGCATCACCACCAAACTCAACAAGAACTACCTCTATATTATCGCCCGGCTCAAAACGCACTGCGGTTCCAGCGGCGATATCCAGATGCATACCAAAAGCACTGGCGCGATCAAAATCAAGCTCTCTATTGGCTTCGAAAAAGTGGAAATGGCTGCCAACTTGGATTGGTCTATCGCCAGCGTTACAAACGGTAACTTCAACGCTGCGACGCCCCGCATTGATCTCGATATCACCATCTTCAGGCAGAATGGCGCCGGGGTTAATATCGTTATTGATTGATTCAAAACCCGGCCGAATGGGCTCGTGGACAGTTATTAATTTGGTTCCATCTGGAAACGTCCCTTCTACCTGTAGCATGGGCATCATTTCTGCGACTCCCGGCATCACATCATCGCTTGTCAAGATTCGAGATCCGGCACCAATCAGCTCGGCAACCGAACGGCCTTCACGAGCCCCTTCGATCATCTCGTCAGCAATCAGCGCAACCGCCTCTGGATGGTTCAGTAGCAATCCTTTAGCACGGCGTTTGCGCGCTATTTCTGCAGCCGTGTAGATGGTTAGCCGCTCAAGCTCGGTGGGTGTAAGTAGCATTGCTAAGTCTCCTATTAATTTGAGAACAGTCGCTGGTGCTGAGTTTCATGGCATATCGACGCTAGATCATGCCTAGGTGTATAGCTTGACGCTTCGTCTGCCGTTGGTGCAGGCTCTGCTATTAGCTCGGCAATTAACGGTCCGACCCTAGCAAGAATGCGCTGAGATTCCACATGTCCTACTAGGCTTAGCCGCATGGCTGCACCCAATAGACTGGAACAGCAGGTATAAGCGGACAAGACAGCAGCTTCTTCCATACGAATACCCAGGCCAGCACAGAGCATGCCGTGGACTACCGCCAAATGCCCAGGTACTTCGCCAGCTCGCTGCTGGCGCCGATAATCGGCAGCGCCAGGAGTTGCCAGCTTCTCATGAGCCAAAAGTAAAGCGCCGCCAGCGCGGCGAGACCCGATTCTTTGCTCCTCCGCGAGTGACATCGCTTCAACCAGATTATCCAACTCTGCAATAACATTACCGTTATCAGCATTGGCGTGAGCAGCCTGCAAAAAAGCACGATCATAGCTGGCCCAGCGATTACGCAATTGGATTTCCAAGAAATCAGCAAGCTCAGACTTCTCAACTACCCAACCTTCGTTAAATGCACCCTCCAAGCCCCATGAGAAGGACACGGCACCTGAGGGGAAAAAAGTATCACCATGCTGTAATAGGAGGAATAAATGCGCAGGTGAGTTCATGTATCTACTCGGCTGATGGCACCACTGGCTAGTAAAGGCTCTAAACGGTTGAGAATGTTTTCTAGCTCTCCAGTGGCAGCAATGTGCAGTACTTCTCCATTGAAGCGAACGCGCCAGTGCATATTGCCCGCGAAATACCCTAACTCAAGTGCCGTTGCAACATTAGCCACATTCAAGCTGAGCCAGTTCTCAGCCTCCTGTCGAACCACTACAGCACGCTCTAGCTCCAACACAAGAATGGCACCATCAAATAGACGCAACTCTCGTGGCAAAGCGATACGATATTCACTGCCGTGATCGGTTTTAACACGCAGTCGCCTTCTCGCCATGTCCTCACGATCTAGAAATATAGTTTCCACTTTGTGCTCGTGAGCGAGAGCGTGTATGCGAGCCGCCACACTAGGATCCTGCTCTTCGGCTACAATTTTTGTAACAATGATCGATTGCGGATCTTCTTGCACTTGCCCTCCCCTCACGCTAAAGGTCTAACATTAGCTTTGATTAAGCTATTAATTTTTTATAATAAGCATATATCGTGCCATATTTTTAAAAACAAATTTAAATCAACATTATATTTCACATTGGCCTCCCGCTATAAATAGACATATCTATAGCGTTTGAAATGTGTTCCGTTATGGTGCATTGGGTAGAAGAACATGCATCATAATGATCATTTTTATCTACCTGAACTTATAAAGTGAAAAAATGACGACTATAAATGCATAATGTTGAGGACAGTTTTCAAAAGCCAGTTACTGCCTCTGGCAAAGCAAATGTAAGCGCCCTTAAATCGGCCCCATTGACCCGCTTGAGCTAACCGTATCGTTTATTGGGTCACTTTTTTACGATGCGTTCCAGATCCACGTTCCAGGGCAAGAGGGCTTCTAGTGCCTCCAGCGTGTCGGCGGTGGCGATGCGTTCCAGCACATACTGGATATAAGCGGCAGGCTCTAAACCATTGGCTTTATTTCGATGAGCGAGTAGCCGGTGGCGCTGGCGTGCGCCCCGCGTGAGGTGTCGGCGAACAGACAGGCTTTACGGCCTACCGTCAGGGGGCGGATGGCGTTTTCAGCCAACAAGTTGCTGATCTGCAAGTCACCACGCTCACAGTAACCGACGAGGGTATCCCACTGGTTCAACGTGTAGTCCATCGCTCTGCGCGTCAGGCTATCTTTCAGCACGCGACTGACATTGGCTTCAAGCCATTTTTTGAAGGCGACCAGACGCGGAACACTGAGTTCCTGGCGGACACGGTAACGCTTCGCTAAGGTCTTTGATTTGCCGTTCGATGTCATAGAGTTTATTGATATGGCTAAGCGCAACCTCTACTTTTGAAGCTTTGCCTAGTTTCTGTTTGCCACTACCGCTGGTCTTGGCCGCCTGGGACGCTTCCACGAACTTGCGTCGCGCATGATCCCAACAGCCAATACGGGTAATACCGTTGGCACGACACACCTGACCGTAACCGGCATAGCCATCGGCGTATTTGCTGGTGATGATGTAGGCCAGCAGGGAGATCGTCGCGATGCATTGACCCAGAGGGTGAACCGGACGAGCCGCGGCCACCATACGTTCTTCACCGGACTGTTCGAACACGGCCTTTTCTTGCCAGTATTCGAGGACTTTAAGCCGGGCGGGGATAAACTGTAGCTCTTCCTTGACCTTGGTGAAGAAGGTGTTGGTGGCACCGGCTTTTTGGTCACAGGGTGGTCACAGACAGAAAATAAGGGCTTACGCGTTAACGTAAGCCCTTGAAATTATGGCGCGCCCGGCAGGATTTGAACCTGCGACCCTCGGCTTCGGAGGCCGGTTTCAATTTTACAGCCCATCTTTTTTATCACCGGAAAAATTTATAAAATTAAATATAAAACAATAGCTTATAATATTAATCACTGCCTTAAAACTCTTCACCAAAACACCAATTAACGCCATACTGTGCCTTTTGGCGGCACAATATTGGCACACACCGTGACTTTTCCGCGCCCTGTTTTTGACCGGATTTGACCTTTGGCCAACGCGCAATATGTGCCTGTTTAAATGATTTGGCTACGCGTAAAACGCCAATAGTGCCACCGCCGAAAAACGCAGCACCATACGCACAATCTGCCCTTACCACTACCATGTAAACTCATCATCAACGCCAACACGCGAACGGTTTCGGCTTTGGAGGCCGGCATGTCATCTGCTTATCGCAGCAAGTTGCCCATAGGTATTCAAACGTTTTCGGATATTCGGGAAGGCGGCTATTACTACGTCGACAAAACACCGTTTATTGAGCAGCTGACCCATCAGAACAAATACTACTTTCTTTCTCGCCCGCGCCGCTTTTAAAAGCCTGCTGCTAGATACCTTGGGCTGCCTATTTGAAGGCCGAGATCATCTGTTTCAAGACTTATATATTCAT
>TARA_R110001606_G_scaffold33079_2_pt1 | contig 15075 bp, 17 predicted proteins | sample TARA_R110001606 | Tara Oceans TARA_R110001606 (sample SAMEA4398315) | marine metagenome | biome: Polar Biome; feature: [SRF] surface water layer (ENVO:00010504); material: water (ENVO:00002006), including particulate matter (ENVO:01000060) such as... | depth 5 m | reverse complement strand
TTTAAACTCTGCTGGCATCAAAGGCAATAAGTACAAAGATGAATTTAGTCGTGGCAAAGATGGTGGCACCAGTAACTTCGTCATCTTCGATGACAGGGTGATTGATATTTCCAAGAAGTATGGCATCAGTATTCCAATGGCTGGTGCGATGTTGATGGCAGAAGATTACAAAAACACAGTGGAAGCAGAAGAATTTAGCGGAGGTGGTTTGGCGGATGTAGATGCTGGCAAGGAAATATATGGCGGTGTCCCAATAACTGTTTTTGAAAATGGTGAAGTACAAGAAATAATCCTTCCAAGTAAGGTTTCTGAAGAAACCAAAGATCTTTACGAAACTTTGTATTATGAGTCTTGGCAACTGGCTTTGGAAGATGATTTTTATTACTCGCCAGACAAGGCTTTTCCGTTAATTGTTAATGAAGCATTCGAGAACTATGAAATAGATACGGAGACTTATCGCACATTAAATGCTCTTCATAGGCTCCATCTCAAAAAAGAGAAGGATCAAAAAGAATGGACATCAAGCGAAAAAAATCCACAGGTAAGAAAAAGAAAGTTTCCTTGGTTAAACACAGACCCAAAGGCATTAAAACTTAACCAAGGCGGTGAAGTGGAAAACGATGTCAGCGCTTACCTACGCTTCTATCAATATGCAAAAGACGCTGGGTTGCAGTTTCCAGAAGCGGTGGCAGCTCAAGCGAGCTTGGAATCTGGTCATGGCAAGTCGGATCTAGCCATTTATCAAAACAATGTTCTGGGTATTAAGCCAGACGATGGTAGCCAAGCATCGGAAAGCTATGATACGCTTGAATACATTAATGGAGAACCAGTAGTGATAAACGATCTCTTTAGAACTTTTGACTCACAGGAAGATTCTTTCGCTGGGTATAAAGATAAAATCGACAAACCAAGATACGAAAAAGCAAAAGGCTCTGGGACTCCAGAGGATTATTTGATGGCAATTGACGAGGCTGGTTATGCGACAGATCCAAACTACGCAGAAAAAACAATCGACATTATGAACAGATACTCAACCTATCTGGAAAATTAATATGGTTGATTCACGCCAGAAAGGAGCGTCATACGAAAGATCCATTGTTAAGGTCTTGAATGATTTTGCAGAAGAGAACGCTCTGGAGTTCACTTGTCAAAGGAACCTTAATCAATATCAACAGTCTGGGCAATGCGACATACCGATTCCATTCCATGCAATAGAATGTAAACATTATCAATCTGGGAATTGGTTTAAACCAGCTTGGTGGAAGCAAGTGTGCGATTCGGCAGAAGAAAAGATCCCAGCACTGGTTTTCAAATTCAATAGAGTCCCTACCAGAGTGTGTATTCCATTACACGCAATCAACACGCATTGGGAAAAAGACAACCAGAAGATAGCGGTGCTTCCGTTGGATGAATGGTTGCATGTGTTGAAAACCAACTGGAGCCACTACGAGGCAGAGCAGATAAAGAATGTTTGAGTTTGCAATTCTTTGTGCTGTGCTATTAACAATCCTTGGAATACTTATAACTTATTAAATTTTTTTGAAAATTTTTTTTGAGTTTTTTTGGGGATTCTATCTACCAAACTCAGCTATAACTGCAACTGACATCGCCATTTTATATATGGGGGTGTGGGGGTCGATTTAATCGGGCTTTCCAGCAAAACCAGCAATCGCATAGGGTTCCTGTTAGCCTTGTGTGCACTAAGCTGCAAACAGTTGCACATAAGTACACATGAGCAATGCAGCCTAAGTCTTTGATTTATAAGGAGTTTTGGGATTTTTGGGACTTTTTCTGGATTTTTGGAAAAGATTTCGGGCAAAGGGCTGAGACTTAGTTACCAGACTTACATATCTTTCGTGTCGTAAGTCGTATCAACGCCCATTAATTTGTTCAGCCTTTCCTTGATGTCATCCTTGCTCATCTTGTCCAAACTGGCGTTAATATTTAGGCTCTGAGTTCTGTTTACTGATAGCCCAGCCAACTGATTCAGCTCCTTGATTGCTGACACCGCAGCGTTGAGCTGTCCTGTTTCATATGCAGTCTCGGTGATCTTCCACAGCATCGTGCCAGTTTTCTGAGGCGTGATGGCATACTTCTCAGCCAGCTCATCTTGTTTAATTCTTATCGCCTTCGTCACCTTAGGAAAGTCTTTTCCATTCAGCATCTTGTTGGCTGCTACTGCTGGAAATTCGTAGCCAGCTTGTCTCGCTGCCTCTGTCTGTCCACAAGCTCCCTCAGTATAAAACCAGACGAAACCTGTCTGCATCTCAGTCAAGCCAAGTTCTTCATCCTTCTCAAAACGCTCTGGTTTTTTTGCCAGTTGGTTCTTTGCTTTCTTAGGTCTTCCTGTTTTCATCTTTGGGGTATATGTTGTTAAACACTTCCTTCGCTTGTTCTTTTGTATAGTCTCTAAGATTAAGTCTTAGTCTTTCATCGTTGCTCATCAGTCTCCACTGGTGATAGTTTTCGCTCCAACTCTTACTTTTATTGTACTTGAATATTCCCATTCTCTCTCCACTTTAAATTAAACCATCAGTGTATAGTGCACAGTGTATAGCTCACTAACATATAGGGCATTTATAGGTTGCATAAACCGCCTTAAATAAGGGTTTATACGCTATATACTATATATATTATTATTATTATAAAAGTATATACCTAACACTACCTAACAGCTTAAACCATTATATTTACTAACTTTCACTACAGGGTGGCATTATCACCACTATACACTGTGACAACCTGTTACCAGTGATACCATCAGTGTATGGTCCTGTTGCGAAAAAGCCCAGATAACCAAAAAAACCTCTTCTCCATGTAGTCCTCAAAAGATGGAGTATTGATGCCAACCTTGTTATTATTTGTCAGCTCGCACTCATACATCCAGTCACAAAACTCTAAAAATTCTTTGAAGTCATTGATGACGATATGTTCAATCAATTCATCTCTTTCATCTGTCATTAATTTAACCGCTTTTGTTTATCCCTTGGATAATAGACTAACACAAACGATTCACACTCACCGCAAGTTAAGTTACTGACCATCATAAAGCGATCACCCAATTCATCGTCATCTTCGATGTCGTGGTCTCCGCCCCATATCAATTCTTCATTACAATGCCAACAATTCATTATTTTTCCTCCTCTTCTTGTTTGTTTTTAGGGAAGTAAACATTTACAAAAGATCCACACATAGAACAAGAAAGATTGCTAACTACAGAATACTCATCGTCTTCATCTTCAATGTCGTGATCTCCTCCCCAAATTAATTCGTTATTACAATGCCAGCATTTCATCAGTAATCCTTGCCATAATGTGGGTTGTCTCTCTCGACCTTGGTGTAATCCAGATCGTACACTTTCTTGCCATTGGTCCTTCTGGGGTCTACGCCCCTCTCAGCCAAAACTCTCGCTGCTTCTTTAAAGTCTGGCATCCTCGGATTTGCAATCCCCAGATCCCTCAGTAAGTTCGTCATTTGCACTGGGTTCGTGTAGGTGCTCTCAAAGTTGACGTGTTGCAACAGTAGATCTTCCACACTGGACTGGGTTCTGTAGCCCTCATTACTGTCCTGCAAGAGCTCTCGCTCATCTGGGCTCAAGAACCAGTTTTTCTGCCCTCTGACATACATGGTCTCTTTCACCTCTGCCCAGAGCTGTTGCATGTTAATCCCATGATTGAAATTGATCTCATTGACTGAGATACACCAGAATCTTCGATTGCCAGAGCTATCGGTCAAGAACTCCCTAGCGTTGACACTGGCAAAGAATGCAGTGCGTCTTTGATAAGTGGTAAAAGCCCTGTCGTAAGGCAAGCGTAGCTCGTCTGTTTTTGCTGTGACAAATGCTTTCAGTTGGTCGATGTCTGACTTCTTAAAAGTGCTCTCGATTTCTCCGAGCTCCACAATCCAATGAGATACTGCTCTCTTAACAGAGTCCTTATCGCTTGGATTCAGAGTGGCACCCTCTAGGAGCCAACCATTGTTATAATCACACAGTCGCTTGAACCACAGCGTCTTGCCGAGTCCTTGAGCGCCTTGGAAGACCAAGATGCCCTCTAGCTCGACTCCATTGGGCTCATAAAGAGCTGCCACACATGAAATGAGCCATTTCTTGAGCAACATGTCTTTCAGCGCGTTGGAGTTGCTTGAGCCAATCGTATTAAGAAAGTCTGGCAATCTGGATGAACCATCCCAAGGTTCGCTATCAATCCATTCAGCCACTGGGTTGTATTCTTTCGCCAATACCTTTAAATAGTCTCTGACTCTGGTGTATGGCACACCCATCTTGATACAGCGATCCTCGACTTCCACCAGACTGGCTTCTTCTTTCATGTCTGCGATAAATTTCATGTTCGGAATGTCTATTTCCATCTTCTTCTTAATCACATTGTAATTAACATCAATGGAGTGCGTTTTCATCACTCCTAAGACATTCTCTTTAATGTTTAGCATCCTACCCTTGTCTGATTTGACAAAATCAATCTCAGAGGGCGTATCAAGCACTGTCAGCGTGGGGATCTCTGAGCCAGAGTGATCGTTGTAATCACCAGTGGTTTCTGGCATGTGTACTTCAGCCATTCCTTTGTTCTTGATGATCCATTTGCTGGCTTTGATCGCTTCCTTCTCACCTGTCTTGCTTTCATCGTTGTCGGCAATAAAAACATGCTTCCTGTCTTTGAGTTTATCGAATACAGCTTGGGTCACTTTCTCAAGGTTGTAAGCATCGAATGCAACAAAGACTGGCATTGCCATATCTTGATGCACACTGGCTGCTGTCGCATAACCCTCGGCATAGTAAATTGTGTCACTGGTTTTCAATACTTCTTGTCCGAGTATGAAAAAGCTACCGCTTTTTCGGGAACCAGTAAGGAATAGCTTTTTGCCTTGATCGTTGATGTATTGTAGACCCACGACAGATAAGTTCGTGTCGTAGAGTGGGATCATTAGATTGCCTTTGGCATCGGTCTTTAAACCATAAGACAAAACGCCTTTCTTTTCCAAGTATGGGTGCTTCTCACAAGGCGTTCCCTTGTCCCACAATGTTTGTGCTTTCTTGGCTGCCTTTCCATACTTCTCGGCTTTCTTGATCTCGGCTTCTCTTTGCAAGCGCATGATCTCTTCTTTGTGTGTCTTGGTCATCCTAAAACTTTGTTTGTTTTCTGGTTTCCAAGTCGCTGTCGGCTGGTCCATAGAGATTCGATAATCTCCGACTCTACCAAAGGGCACGCTCTGATTTAACCAGAGTTGATACCAGCCAGACAGCTTCCTGTCACCACCAAGGTTGATGTAAGCACGACCAATGCTTCCATCCCCCACCAATCCATGTCTCTTATCTGGCTCCATACCATGTTCAGCCATAAAGCTGAGAAACTGGGATTGATAGTCTGCGTGATTTTGTGTGAAGGGTCGTTGGAAATTCTTTGTGGGTCGTTTTATTTTTAGTGCCATTTATTTTCTCTTTGGATTTGCTTTCTTTGGTAAAGTATGTAAAATACTACACTAATTTACAATTTAATCAACTTAATGGAGAAAAAATATGGGTTTAAATTTAAAGGCGGAACAAACTGAGTATGAGCAACCAGAGGTTGGCGAACAACTCGGAGTATGTTATCGCATTGTTGATCTCGGCACAAGAGAAGAGCAATACAAAGACAATCCACCAAAGAAAAGAACACTGGTCCATGTGACTTGGGAAATGCCAGAAGCAACGATGGCAGATGGCAGACCTTTTTCAATTGGTCGTTCTTACACTGCATCACTCAATGAGAATGCAACGCTATATAAAGATCTAGTCAACTGGCGTGGCAAACCATTCAGCGATGAAGAACTGGGTGGCTTTGATGTGAGTAAAATGATTGGCGCACCAGCGAATCTTTTTATAGAGCACAATGACGATGGCAAAGCGAGAATCAAAAACATCTTCAAACCAGATGTATTTAAAAAGACCGATACAATCAATGATTCTTTACTTTTTGAAATGAAAGTGTATTGCAATGAGTTCAATGGCAACAGCAGTGATGAGACCAAAGCGATGTGCGATGTGTTCGATCAACTGATGGAATGGCAACAGAACTTAATTGAAGAAAGCTATGAGTTCCAAGCAGCGAATAGTTCAAAACCAGTACAGAAAGAGGAAGTCTCTGACGATCCCTCCGATTTTGATGACGAAATCCCTTTCTGATACTAGGAGGCAGTGGGCTTTTTTGTCATCACCTTTCTCGCCCACTGTCTCTTTATAAAAGGTAATTAGCGCGTGATTATATTGGATCAGCCCCTGTTCAATATTTGTAAAAAGTTTACAGCAAAGCGCTAACACGTTACCTCCTACATTTGCTGTAAACCATGGGGCACAACCACTATAAATGGAGATATTATGGATCATAAATGGAAATACAAAATGATGGATAAACCAAAAGATCTGGATGAGAAGAGCAAATCCGAAAGAAAAAAGGCACTGGATGACACCATGCAAGGAGTCATTAAAAACGAATTTCAAACCGATGAATTGATCCATAGAAAAGGTCTTGAGTATGGACCACCAGAAAAGTTTATGGACCAACTCTCAAAAGTGTGGAGTGGGGTCACAGGCACTGAAATCAGCCCAAGAAAAGCAACAACAATGATGCTGCTTTTTAAAGTGATCCGTTTGTATAACAACCCAAGCAAAACCGATACCAAAGACGACATTCTGGGTTATTTAAAAATTGTAGAAATTCTTGGAGAAGAAGATGCCAACTAAATTTAAACCAACAGAAAAAAACTACGACAGAAGAACAGGGAAGACCACAGTTCAGCACAATTATTTAAAAGCCACCTCAATGAAAGACTTGATGGATGCTTTTAGGAATCCAAACACCAAGCCAAAACAGGCACAAAAAATTAAAAAAGAAATAGAAAGGAGAATGAAACATGGACTTTAAAGAAGGCGTTTATGAGGGATTGCCTTTCGAGGAATACAACGAGATACCAGCGTATCGTGCATCGGATCTAAAAGATGTCTCTAGGTGTGTATATTCTTGGAAAAACAAAAGAGGATTCAAAGAATCACCAGCATTGCTTGAAGGCAGAGTGCAACACACTTGTTTTTTAGAGCATGAGAACTTTCACAAGGAATTTATTATTGAGCCAGAGATCAACAAAAGAACCAAGGCTGGCAAGGAAGAATACGCACAGTTTTTAGAAGGCGTTGGCAACCTGACTCCGATAACCAGCAAGATGTATGAAGAGTGCATGGATCGAAGAGAGATACTGCAAGAGTTTATTCCCAGTGAGGATCACAAAGTAGAGCTCACTTTATGCTACATGTACCATGGACATCCTTTTAAATCCAGACTGGATTGGCACGATGGCGAAAGCGTTTGGGATTTAAAAACGTGTCGTGATGCGTCACCCAGAGGATTCAGAACAGCCATCAATATGTTTAGGTATCACATGCAAGCATCTTTATACATTGATGCGTGTCGTATACTGGGAATGCCAGCAGAATCATTTTTCTTCTTGGCACAAGAGAAACTACACCCATATCCTTATGCGGTTTACACACTGACACCAGAAGCCATTACATATGGTCAAGCCAAGAACGAACAAGCGCTCAGTACCTTATTGGAAGCTGAAAAGAACGACAGTCACAATCCTTTCAATGTTGAGGGAGTGCAAACCATAGATCTAAATGAATTATGGTGATGCGTTCTCATACAGGTATTCGACTCTAGTTCTATCGTAAAGCCAGAACACCAGTAAATATCTGTCACCGCTATCGACTGCCAGCCCACGATGTAAGTTTGTGAAGCTGGGAAAGATCAAAGCGTGTCCAGTGGGTATCGGATTAACGACACCATAATTATGAAACTCTGTGCCACCGCCTTTGTACTTTCCAGTATTGAGTGGCACAACAACTGTCATATCTGCACTTTCATCGTGATGCCAAGCGCCTTGCTTCTTATCGACCAGATTGTAATTTGCAATTTGTACACTGGAAATTGAATTGCACGATCTCTGCCAGAGCGCCATGAAGATTGGATTAAGAACAGTTTGCACCACGAACCACATGTTTCGGTAGATCTCTGGGCAGCTTTCTTTTAACACTATCTCTGGAATTTGTCTGAGCTCATCTTCGTGCTCGTTGGGCTCAAAAGCAAAATGTTTATTCATCTGCCCGATCTCGTTCATCATCATCTTGCAGAACTTTCTTCTAAACAATGGAATGCGATAAATGTCTGGATGTATTTTTTTAATGTGTTTATGCACAGGAGTCTTTTCCATTTTGTGCAAACCTTTGGTTGAGGTGAACTGGGTAATCAGTGGCAATGTTTCCTGCACCGCCTTGTAAGTGCTATGAGTAATAGCCCAATGCGATTGCATGGATAGCAAATAGTTTTTTAATTGATAATCTGTCACACGATAAATATACCATGTGACAGATCAGATTGTTAGCTAGTCTTTCCTACCAGTAACTACTAAATGGAATTGCGTCTTTATCAATACCCCAATAAATGCCAATACCATTTTCGTGATTGCCAACTTTAATTTCGTCAAATCTCACATTGACCTCACTGCCATCGTTCCAAAGAATATCAACAGTTTTGTCAGTGTATACGGAAACAACCTCACCGAAGTCTAGCGGAATGCCAGCACCATAAAAACCAGTGACTTTTTTCGTTTTAGTATTCAACATCACTCACCTCCATAAGTGTCAATGTGTCCAGCTTTTCGAGCATCACTTGCATACTCAGCCAGAGTTTTAGTTGGATCGAAATACATGTCTCGCTCAATCCCCAAGCCCATCGGCAAAGTAATTGACTCAAGTTCATGCAGGCTCACATAACCAAGTTCGGGATGACCCATCCCAAGATCACACAAGCCGAAGAGCCTACCAGACTCTTCCTCGTATTCACTGATAAGCCAAGTCGCTGCACCCACTGGGCTAAACAACTTCAAGTAAGGCATATCAACATTTGCATCGCCAATATTTTTTGATAGTTTGGCAGCTATCTCTTTAGTGATTAGTTTCATCATGCACTCTCCTCGATGCTGGCTCTGAGAGCCTTCGTCTTAGCCATGCTCTTTTCTCTGCTCTCGTTAAGCTCTTTGAGCTCTGTCCAACCATATTTGTCACACATCCAAAACTCATGCTTACGTGTATCATGATTGTAGAAAAACACAATGTCTCCAACACTCATTGATGGGATATTGCCAGTTTCAGTCAAAGGAAAAACCGCGTCAAAATAATTGTCAACAAACGCATCCTCATTGTTGGTTAACTTGTAAGCCGCGTTAGGCGTAATGCAATCAATCGTTGCGACACAGCTATAGTATTTGAAATACTCAGGCTCGAAACGATCTGGATAACGCATCATCTCGGTCCAAAGATCCCAACCAGTAGCGCGAAGACCATCTCTCGATTCGACATTGTGACCATCTTCGAGAACGGCATCCTTGTTGTGTATATTGTAAAAATAAATCATGTCTATATTACCTCCAAAGCTATAAGGGCAAACCAGACGAGACCGACTGGAACACCCACAAAAATGTTAAAGTTAAGAATGGGGCATCCAACCCCTATAATGTCGTTGTAAAATCCAACCATTTTTTCACCTTTCTTTTTGTTATTAATTATCATCACATATATAATATACACTTTTTTACACAAATGTACAACTATTAATACACATAAATAGCACTATTTTTTGATAAATATTTCCTTGTAAATAATTACAATTTTGTATACAATTCCCTAAACCAACAATTATCTGGAGATAAAAAATGACATCAGTTGATACTGAGATTGTGAGCGTTAAATATCCGAAGGGTCGTAAAAGCCTAGCGGTTGATGTAGACACCTACAATATGCTGCAAGACATTTGCAACGCTGAGAGAAGGTCTAAGATAGATCAGCTCAAAGTGCTTATTGAAAAAGCGCATGGTGGGCTGACCGCACAAAACGAGACAAATTAATGTTTGGCAAAAGAACCAAGAAGAAACAGGAAGCTGTTTCTTACCAGATAGAACACCCTAAAGAAATATTGGATTTGTTCAGTCGATTGACATTGCACCATCAAGTTGCATTGCTTCGATTGATTTCACGAAACATGATTCTTGATATTGGTGAAGAAACCATTATGGGTTATGAAATGAATTATGAAGTCGATGGTGCTTTTATCAAAGCCAACGCAGACGAAGACTTATCCGAGGCTTCCGATACCACCTAATTGTTGTCGCATAGCGATCTCTCGATCTTTCTCATCTGGAAGAATCGTAGCTGAAGCCATTTGCATTGGGTCAAGATCTGGCTTTGTTTGAGCAACCAATGTTGAAGGAATTGTCGGCATAAAATTTGGTTCAAATGCTGGCGTTGCTATGTCTGGCATCTCAAAGTCTTGCATTTGAGTTTGTAAGTTTTGAATTTCAGACTCTGACACTGGCTCAACACCAGCTTCTGTCGGAGATGCCTCCTGCCTAAATTGTGGTCTCATAATGGATTGAGATATATCTGAGAACAACGGAGCTTGGAATCTATTAATGGTTTGTCTAACAGCGTCTATAGCAGTGTTTGCTCTAGCTGCTTCGTCTATACCTCCAAGAATTTTAGTTGCACTAGCTCTAACAAGTGGGTTTGGGAAAGAAAGAAGCTGCTGTCTGGCTAAAGAGCCTAGCATAGTATAACTTGTTCCAGAGGGATTTAGTTTTATCTCTGCCCACAAAGTAGGTAAAACATTTTCTCTAAATTCTTTTATCCTTAAAATTTCGTCTTTAGTAAAAAGCTCGTCTATAATTGTTCTTTGTTTATTAAAGACATCATTAAAATTATTTACAATTGCTGTTCTAGTAACTTCTCCACCTCTTCCAGAAAATGCTTTTGTCAATATGCCATCTTTTAACAACGCTTTAACTTGATTAAATTCGCTTTCGGGCAAAGATTTTTTTAGTTGAGCTAAAACCAATGGAAGCGCTTGGTTTGGGGCAAATTTATTGTGTCCAAATAAAAGATTAGTAACTTGTACTGGGGTATAATTATTGCTAGAAAGTTGTTCTAGTATTCTATTCGCTGCTTGGTTTGCTCTATCCCTGCCCTGTCTTCTTCCTGTTAAGCCCATATAGTCAGCATAAATATTTGTGGCAGACCTTAGTTGATCTATTATTTCTTGATCTCCAGTAATAAAACCTCTTTCAATTCCATCATATAAAGAATTGTCCAAAAGTTGTTTCATTTGAATTAAAGCAGCTTCTTCTGGGGACCCTACATCTGCTTGTTTAATGGCGGTTCCTAGTCTTTTTTGATAGCCATGAATGTTTTGCAAAGATTGACTTTTAAACTTAGGATCTTTAGCAAGTTTTGCCAATCTTTTTAAATTTGCAATTTCTCTAGCCAGTGGTCCATCAACAATTTGTGATGGTGCAAAAAAATCTGGAACCACTCTTAACATGTCTTCTGCAATATTAACAACGCCTTCTCTGGTCATTCTAGGAGCATTTGGTGCTCCTTTAACAACATCATATAGCTCACCTGCTTCGGCTTTTAACCTATCCGCTTCACGAACCACCAAAGATTGTGTTTGTTCTGCTGCTTCGCTAGGTATGTTTCCATAAATGTCATCTGCGCCCCTTACTCCAGCGCCAAACTCATCTTGTAATTTTAGTGCGTCTGCCCTAATTTGACCCAACTGCATCTCGTCAAAACCTCTAACAGTAACTGTTCCTATCTCAGATGATGCTGATTGTCTTAGAATATCCTCCTCACCTAACTGTTCTGTTTGTTTTGGGGTAACTCCTTTAGGTGGCTCTGCGGTTCTTTGTCCTACAGTCAATGGATATTTTGAATCTTGCACAACCTCTGGCTTAAACTTTGGTAAAGTTGATTCCAAAATAGTTCCAACACCTTTAGATGTTGCTCTAGCCACTGCGCCAACAACATTTGCTCCAGCTTTTAACAAAGGCGGAGCAAGAACATCTGCCCCAACACCAATTCCAGTCATCAATCCAACCTCACCAGCAACATCTGCAAAAGAAGGATCTTTAGATGCAACTGTGTCTGGAGTCATTAAACCCTCTCCAACTTTAGAAGCAACCTCTGTCGTAGCATAAGATGGAACACCTCTTGCTATGGTTCCCGTAACTGTTTTTGCTTTACTGGCATATTTTGTTGCTGGAATATATTTAAGAACCTCTCCTAGAAAAGTATTAAAGTCTGTTCCAGAAAAACCGGGTTTATTTACATAATAAGGAGTTTCGTTCCAAATTATTATTGGTAGTCCAAACTTATCTTGGTATACACCTCCCCACTTAGGATCATCTTCAAAAGCATTGCTAAAAATTTCCGCTTTCCCCAAGTCATCGCTAGTCAACATAGCCTTTACATTTGGAATAAGTGATTTAAAGAAACCGGGATATTCGCTTCCCATTTGTGAAATTTCTCTAACATTTGGAAACTCAACCCCCAAGTCATCTGATCCAGTTTCAAATAAATTTTCGTCAACTTCTCGTTCTTCAACAAATAAAGAAGGATCTTCTGTCTGATCTTGACCTACAGCAAGAGCATTTTGTGGCAGTTTTATACCCATTATTTTTTACTCCATCGTTTTTGATTCCAGTCTTTAATAATAAAAACTGAGTCAGACTCAAAAACCCCATCTGAATTATCTATAACAGCGCCTTTAGGTAAAGAGTTAAACCAACCTTGAACCGCATCCTCATTCTCTGGGTCAATATCAGTTGGTAGTTTTTCAAAAATACCAATATCTTGACCATACAATGTTTCATTAACAACTTTCATATTCGTAATACTATTATTTGTTAAAAGCTCTTCTTCCAACTTATTGTTCCTAATACTATTTTCTGTCATTTTTTTAAAGGCATATAAAGCAATGTAGTTGGCTTCTGGAGTTTTTCCTAAAGCAAGCAAAGCGTTTTGATAGGCTTTAAATTCCATGTCAGAAGTAGAACCAGATCCAACAGGTCTCATTTTTGGAGCCAAATAGTTAGAGATAGCCATAATGTCTTCCATTCCAGCTAAAGCTGGGTCAGAGGTTCCAAAAATTTGTCTTGCGATTTGTTTAAAGGGAAGAGTAAGCTCAGACATCGTTCCTGTTTCAACACCACTTAAAATTTGAGTCATTGCTCTTTCAACAGATGGTAAAACTGTAACTACTTTTTCAGCGTAACCATCTTTCGATTTTGCAATACTTTTCAATCTTTCATCTCTGGCTCTTATATAAGGTGGCGGTGTTCCACCACTTATAGTGCTAACCATAATATTTGTAACTACACCATCTTGAACGAGAGGTCTTAACTCAGTAAATTGTCCAGCCCTTATGATTTCTGTTCCCACTTGAGCGTCAGAGCTTGCTGTAATGCTATTTACAACCTGTTCATAATTTGGCATATTTGGCAACAATCCTAATCCTTGAACAACTTTCTCAGCCCCCTCTCTGGTTTGCCAAAGATTTACTTGTCCAGAAGCAGGCACTTTAACACCGCCACCGCTACCGCCTACAATATCTGATCTATTATTTATCGCTTCTCTTTCTGTTAATGAAACAGTCTGACCTTTGGTGTAGTGCTTACCATCGACAGTAACGCCTCTGTCGGTTGTCACAATAAAATTTGACAGTTTAGAGTCTGGATCATTTTTTGCAGATGCTAAAAGAGCTTGATTCAAAAAATCATTAGCTGCTTTTTCGTCTGTTTGAGCAAGCTCAAAAGCTTTCATAGCAATCTGTTGTCTAATGTTTTGTTGTTCTGCTTCTTGTTTTTTCATTTTTTCAGAAGCCCTTGTAAAACCTACACCTAATCCCATGTAAGCTGAAGCGCCACCAGTGTTTGGCGTGGATAATAAACCAGCACCTAGCTCACTGGCTAAATCAAAAAAACTCATTTTCTTTGGCTGTGGAATCATTGACTGTAAACGATCTTGGTATTTCGGTAAATTAATGTCAAAATTACCGCCCATTGCAGTTATTTGTGATTCTCTTTGTGCTTGCCCAGCTTCAGCTTGCATATCAAACATTTTTTGAAGGTCAGCCAACTGATTGTCTGGAGACATTCGGTCATCAGAACCATCTGCTAAACTATCCTCTTTGATAATCTGTATATCTGGAAGAACCATTAGATCGTGTAAGGCGTTTGCTGTCGTTGATTGTTTCCTTGGTTAAAGAAGTTGCCCAAAGCTCCTAGTGTGCTTAAACCAACGCCCAGTCCAGCTTGTAATGCACTAGGCTGTGGAGCGTAGGTTGTTGTTGTTTGTTGTTGACCGCTTGGCACTGTCTGAACAAAAGGCAACAGCGATTGATATTGAGCCAATGGCGCTTGTTGTGCTTGTAAAGCGTTTGCTCTTTGAGCTTCTAGTTGTTGTTGTGCCAACTGTTGTTGCATCCCACCAGTTCCTAGCAATTGATTTGCACCAAATGCACCAGCTTGTTGTGCTTGTGCTCCAAGATTCTGTAAATTACCACCCAAGCCCATTTGTGCTTGAGCTCTTTGTTGTCCGATCTGTGCTTCTAAATTGCCCATGCCAGTTAAAGCACCACCCAATGTTTGTGCGCCAGTAAATCTTGCGCCACCTAAACCAGCCAATCCAGATGAAGCAGCTCTTCTGGCTGCTTGTTGTCTAGCAAATTCGCCCATTCCCATTTGCTGTGCTTGAGAGAAGCCTTGTGAGCGTATTCCAGACAATGCTTGACCAAGACCCCTACCCAGCGCTTCTCTTCGTTCTGAAGCGCCCAAACGAGCCCTAGAACCAAACGCTGACTCTCCGCCTGTCTGTATGTCTCTAGCTCGTTGTGCCATGTCTTGCATGTCGCCAGCTTCCATAACATCTTCAATGGTTTGCTGAACGACACGATCTTCGTAAGGATTGTAAAATTGTTGTGCCATTGATGGATCGTAAGCACCAGTGGTTTGTCTTAATAATTGTTCTGATTCACCTAAACTTCTTCCAAGTCCACCAATGCCTTCTTGTACAGCAGATAAAGCCTGTTGACCAAATCCTCTTGCACCTTCTAGTCCAGTTCCTAGTTCTCCTATAGATGCACGATAAGCAGATTCTGCATCGCTTAAATAAGGCTGTTGTATTCCAGCCTGCTG
>TARA_R110001606_G_scaffold6617_4_pt1 | contig 15081 bp, 6 predicted proteins | sample TARA_R110001606 | Tara Oceans TARA_R110001606 (sample SAMEA4398315) | marine metagenome | biome: Polar Biome; feature: [SRF] surface water layer (ENVO:00010504); material: water (ENVO:00002006), including particulate matter (ENVO:01000060) such as... | depth 5 m | reverse complement strand
ACAACTCTCTCCGTAATTTGGAATCAGAAAAATGGAAATCCTATTTTAAATGATGTTTTGAGGTTGCTTTAATAAAAACTCAAAATTATCTAAATAAATTATTTTGATAATTTAAATTGAAAACAACTTTATAATAGAAAAAACCTTTGAAAATCAAATGATTATTATTTGCAACTTGCTGAAATTTAGCAAAAATTGAATTCCAATACATGAAAAATGTAGATTTTCTTCATCATTTATATTTTTCTAAAATTCACTAAATTCCTTAATGACGTCTTTAAAATAAATTATTTATTCTTCAATTAATGAAATAATTTCACTCATCATATTCTCCCAAGCAAAACAGGACAATCAATTAAAATTTTAAACCTCATCTTGTGGATTTAGTTTGTTTTCTGATTTACCACAATCAGATTCAACTCCTGTAGAATTTGCAATATTGATAAGTGGTACTTTTTTGAAAAAGTTACTGTATTTGTTTAATAAATTATTCCAAGTATTTATCCGCTATTAGCTGCATAATAATCTTGAGGATGTTCTGTTAATAAAGGCCATTTTACATCTTCTTGTTTTAGTGATTTCTTTTAAAAAGTTAAAAATGAACTGTGATTTTCTAAGAATGTCCTCTTGCTTTACTATAGCGTCTAATATTAATCAAAAAACACAAAGATTTACAATATTTTTTAAAAAAAAGGAAAGTTTGAATATCGTTATAAGTTACTCTATAATTCTTTAAATTCACTTCATTGCATCATTCATTTATAAAATCAATATGTTTAGTAAAAAAAAAGTTGAGGAATTAATCAATTCTCATATCCTATTTATTCAAATATATTTTGGGTTTAGATGTAAATAATTAATAACATCATTTGATTTCACGACTTAAAAATCTAAAGGTTTAATAAATTATTTATTTTTATAAGTCATGTGAATTTTATTGATTTGACAATAAAAACCTAAATACTATGTGTTATTTCATTTTTTTTTAATTAGAAAATAAAAATTTAGTAACAAAGTATTTATCTAAAACACAAGAAATTGCTTTCGGTTAATTATAATAATTACAATTTAATCGATGCTTAATCACTATTTAATCTATAATTTAAGTTAGTGGAGATATATTTGTTTTATTAATATCAAAATAGATTAGTTTGTTTTTGATGTGAGCGTAAAAAAATAAAATATCAAACAATATTAATTAACCAATTTTAACTTTATGAAGAGCAAATCAACTGTTTTACTAAGAAAGTGTGTTTTCAAAAAATCATGGGATGAAATGAAAAAAATAAGTATGTTTATTCTGCTTTTACTTCTTTCAACAACTGCAGCGAGTATCGCTCAAACAAAAAAGAATATAGTAACAGGTGCTGTTTATTATTTTGATGGCACACCTCTCCCTGGAGCAAATATAATTATAAAAGGCTCTACAGTTGGGGCAAGTACAGATTTTGATGGAAAATACACGATACCTGTTGCAAAAGGCCAAACTCTTGTGTTTTCTTATCTAGGTACAAAAACCAAAGAAGTAATTTACACAGATCAAAAAGCAATAAATGTAAATTTAGAAGCTAATGCAGATGAGCTTGATGAAGTAACAATTGTTGCTTTTGGAAAACAGAAAAAAGCTAGTGTTATTGGATCGGTTTCTACCATAAAGCCATCAGAATTAAAAATACCTAGTAGTAATCTTACAACAGCTTTAGCTGGAAGATTAGCAGGCGTTATAGGTTTTCAAAGAAGTGGAGAGCCAGGTCAAGATAATGCTGATTTTTTTATTAGAGGTGTAACTACATTTGGATTTAATAGATCACCACTTATTTTAATAGATAATATAGAACTTACTACAACAGATTTAGCACGTTTACAACCAGATGATATTGCTAGTTTTTCAGTTATGAAAGACGCTACAGCAACAGCATTATATGGTGCAAGAGGTGCAAATGGTGTTGTTTTAGTAAAAACAAAAGAGGGTAAAGAAGGGCCAGCTAAATTAAATGTTAGGTATGAGCGCTCTATCTCTATGCCAACAAGATCTTTAGAAATCGCAGACCCTATAACTTATATGAGATTGCATAACCAAGCAATATCTACTAGAGATCCTTTAGGTGGTAGAATTTACTCTTTAGAGAAAATTAAGATTACAGAACAAGCAATTCGTAACGAAAATGTATATCCAGCAGTAAATTGGTTTGATGAGCTGTTTGAAGAAAATACTTTTAATGATAGATTTAATTTTAATTTAAGTGGTGGAGGTAAAATAGCACGTTATTATTTAGCTAGTACTGTTAACACAGATAATGGAATACTTAAAGTAGATAACAGAAATAATTTTAATAACAATATAAAGTTTAGACGTATTTCTTTAAGGTCGAATGTAAATATTGATGTAACAAAATCTACAGTAGTAACAGTTAGATTTAATGCTAATTTCGATGATTATAATGGACCTATAGATAGTGGAGGGCAACTTTTTGAAAAAGCATTAAAAACAAATCCTGTTTTATATCCTAAATTTTATGAACCAGATTTAGCGTTTCAAAATACACAACATATACTTTTTGGTAATGCAGGTCAAAATGGAGATTACTTAAATCCATATGCAGATATGGTAAGTGGTTATAAAGACGAAAGTAGAAGTATTGTTCTAGCAACTGTTCAATTAGAACAAGATTTAGACTTTATTACAGAAGGATTAGATCTTAGGGTTTTAGGAAATACTTCGAGAGAATCTTTCTTTAACTTAAATAGATTTTACAATCCATATTACTATTCAATTGGAAGTTTTGATTCAAGTATAGACCAATATTCACTGTTTCAATTAAACCCTAATACTGGTACAGAATTTTTAAATTACAATGAAGGAAATAAAGTTATAACCACATCTTTTTATGGAGAAGGGGCACTAACTTACGATAGAACTTTCAATAAAAAACATGCAGTATCTGGTTTGTTAGTTGGTATAATGAGAGAACAAAAATTTGCAAATGCTGGGAATTTACAAAACTCTTTGCCATTTCGTAACATAGGACTTTCTGGTAGATTTACTTATGCATATGATGAGAGATATTTCGCAGAAGCTAATTTTGGATATAATGGATCTGAACGATTTGCAAAAGATGAACGTTTTGGATTTTTTCCATCAATTGGAGCAGGTTGGATTATATCTAATGAAGAATTTTGGAAACCATTAGAAGATAAAATTAGTAAATTAAAATTAAGAGCAACCTATGGTATAGTAGGTAATGACGCTATTGGAAGCGCAACTGATCGTTTTTTCTATATCTCTCAGGTAAATACAAATAGCGGAGGTACATCTTTTGGTATAGATTATAACAACTTTATTCCAGGAATTGGTATAGATCGTTACCCTAATTCAGAAATTACTTGGGAAGTTGCTAAATCAACAAATCTAGGAATAGAAATTGGCTTATTTAAAAAAATAGATATTCAAGCAGATTTCTTTCAACAAAACAGAACAAATATTTTACAAGATCGTTCTCAAGTACCATCATCACTTGGACTGCAAGCTCCATTAAGAGCAAATCTTGGAGAAGTATCTTCTAGAGGATTTGAAACTACATTAGAGTATAATGAAAGTTTTAACAATGGACTTTGGCTTTCTGTTAGAGGAAACTTTACTTATGCAACTAATAAATTTGAAGTTTTTGAAGAGCTAGATTTTGTAGGAGCTGGATTACCATGGAAATCTAGAGTAGGTAATAATATAGATCAACCCTATGGGTTAATTGCAGAAAGACTTTTTATAGACCAAGCAGATATTGCAAATTCACCAATGCAAATGTTTGGAGATTATCTTGCAGGAGATATTAAATATAAAGATATTAATAACGATGGAGTCATAGATACTAACGATGAGGTTGCTATTGGACACCCAACAACTCCAGAAATTATTTATGGTTTTGGAGCCTCAGCAGGGTATAAAAATTTAGATTTTTCTTTATTTTTTCAAGGATCAGCAAGATCGTCATTCTTTATAGACGCATTAAATACAGCACCATTTATAGATACAAGTCCAGATAAAATCGGGAACAATGCGTTATTACAAGTTTGGGCAGACAATCATTGGTCAGAAGACAATAGAGATTCTTATGCTCAATGGCCAAGATTATCAGATCAAGTTGTAGATAACAACAATAGACCAAGTACATGGTTTTTAAAAAGTGGTGATTTTTTAAGATTAAAATCTGTTGAATTAGGGTATACAATAGAAGGTAAAGCAATTATGGAGAAAGCAAATATAAATAATTTGAGGTTTTACTTTAGCGGCACTAACCTCTTAACATTTAGTAAATTTAAGTTATGGGATGTTGAAATGGGAGGAAATGGTTTAGGCTATCCAATTCAAAAAGTATTTAACATCGGCGCAAATATTAACTTCTAAATAAATTAAAAATGAAAAAATATATTACAATTGTATTCGTAGTAATTATGTCTAGTTGCAGTGACTATTTAGATATTGTTCCAGATAATTTAGCAACTATAGATATTATTTTTAATAACAGAGCAACAGCAGAACAATTTTTATCAAAATGTTATAGTTACGTGCCCGAGCATGCAAATATAGAACAGAATTTTGCAATGCTTGCAGGAGATGAAGTATGGTATTATACAGAAAATGATTTTTATGTAACCAATGAAACAAGTTTTCGTTTAGCTAAAGGTCTACAAAATGCCACAGATCCATATATGAATTTTTGGGAAGGTGGTAGAGGTGGATATAATATGTTTGTGGCGATTAGAGATTGTAATATCTTTTTAGAAAATTTAAGCGATATTCCTGGGCTTGATCCAAATGAAAAAAATAGATGGATTGCAGAAGTTAAAACTTTAAAAGCATTTTATCATTTTTGGTTGCTACGTATGTATGGCCCAATTCCAATAACAGATATTAATATTCCAGTAGATGCACCAACAGAAGAAACTTTTGTAAAGCGTGAACCTGTTGATGATGTTGTAAATTATATTGTAGGTTTATTAGATGATGTAATTGAAAGTGATGATTTATTTAAGAACATAGCATTTATAAATACAGATTATGGTAGATTAACATTGCCAGCAGCAAAAGCTATTAAAGCAAAAGTACTTATGTTATCTGCTAGTCCATTATTTAATGGAAACTCAGATTATGCTAGTTTTGTTGACGCTGATGGAAAACAATTAGTTAATACCTCTTTTGATCCACAGAAATGGGTTAAGGCTAAAGACGCATGTCTTGACGCTATTTTAACCGCGGAAGCTTCAGGTCACGCACTGTATAGTTTTACAGATTTGCTGCCTATTGGTCAATTAAGTGACGAAGTACGTCAGGAATTAACACAAAGAGGAACTATAACAGACCGCTTTAATCAAGAACAAATTTGGGGTGTAGACCGTGGTTGGACAGGTGATTTACAAGCTTGGTGTCAACCTCGTTGGACTAGTGATCATACAGAACAATATCTTTTTTCTAAAAAATCCCATTCGCCAACACTTAATATGGTAGAAGATTACTATACTGTTAATGGTGTGCCAATTAAAGAAGATAGAAATTGGGGTTATGGGCAAAGATATAACACCGTTTCTGTAAGTGATCAGGTAGCAGAAGATCATAAATTTTATATAGAGAAAGACGTTGAAACGGCAAGATTACACATATATAGAGAGCCTCGTTTTTATGCAACTGTTGGTTTTGATGGAGGAAAATGGTTTTCATTAGAAACTAATGATTTAGATAATTTACCATCTCTTAATGCAAAAGCAGGTCAAAGATCAGGTAAAGTTGGTTTTGAGATTTACTCCATAACTGGTTATTTTACAAAAAAATTAGTAAATTATGAAAACGTAATTACTATAAACAGATCGTTTGTAGAAGGATACACGTTTCCAATAATAAGATTAAGTGATTTGTATCTTATGCATGCAGAAGCTGCTAATGAAGCTAAAAGTACACCAGATGCAGAAGTTTATCAATACATACAAAAAGTTAGACATAAAGCAGGTTTAGATGTAGGTTCTGATTTAGTAACAACTTGGGCAACGCACTCAAACAATCCAAACAAACCTACCTCTAAAGAAGGAATGCGAGATATTATTAGACAGGAAAGACGTATAGAATTGTCTTTTGAAGGGCAAAGATATTGGGATTTACGAAGAATGAAATTAGCAGGAGAATATTTTAGTAAACCTATAAGAGGATGGAACATAAATGGTACAGATACAGAAAGTTTTTATCAAGTTAAAAGTATTTATTTTAGAGACTTCCTTACTAAAGATTATTTATGGCCAATTGGTCAGAATGAAATGATTAGAAATCCAAATTTAGTACAAAGTCCAGGATGGTAAATAATTATAATAACATTAAAAGATAAACAGATGAAAAAGTATATAAAATTAATAGTTTTTTCGATAGGAATAGTATTTTTTATTTTTGGGTGTCAAGATGAAGAAACCCAAAAACCATTTGGTACAGATGGTGAAGCTCCAGGCATTGTAACAGTTGATAATGTAATTAATAAACCAGGTGGTGCTGTAATTTATTACACCAGTCCTATAGACGTAGATGTATTATATGTTAAAGCTACTTATAAAGATGATAGAGGAAGAGCCAGAGAAGTTAAAGTATCTCAGGTTTTAGATTCTATTGTAATTGATGGCTTTGGTAATGTTGGAGATTATAAAGTTACACTTAATGCAGTAGATCGTGGTGAAAATATATCACAACCAACAGATATTGTTATTTCTCCATTAACTCCACCCGTAAAATCTATATTTTCTTCACTAACTGGTGAGGTAGATTTTGGAGGAATAAAAGTTAGTTACGAGAATACTGCAAAAGCAGAAGTTTCTTTAAATGTATTGGTTTTAAATCAAGCTACAAACGAATTTGTTTATAGAGAATCTTTTTTTACAAGTCAAAGTTCTGGTTCATATTCTTTTAGAGGTTATCCAGCAGTAAAAACTAGATTTGGTGTATATGTAGAAGATCGTTGGGAAAATGTTTCTGATACTATTTATTTTGAAGTTACTCCAATACCAGACGATTTTTTAGACAAATCATTATTTACTGTATTTAAGTTACAAGGAGATAAAGATTTTAACCATGATAATAATGTTTTTGGTGAAAATCAAATGTGGGATAATGTTTCAAATAGTCAATGGAATGGTGGGCATACTAATGCAACAACAAAATTACCACATTATCTAACAATAAACTTAGCTGTTGATGTTAAGCTTAGTCGTTTTAAATTATATCAAAGAGCGGGTGAAGAATTATATAAACATGGTAATCCTAAAGTATTTAATGTATATGGAGTAAAAGATATAAATAGTCTTCCACCTTACGATGCTAGTAACCCAAATGCTGGTTGGACTTTATTAAAAAGGTGTGAATCAATAAAACCATCAAATTTACCTGTAGGTCAAGTAACTGCAGAAGATAGAGAGTTTCAAACTAAAGGAGAAGATTTTAATTTTGATGTGAATAATTTAGTAGAAATAAAATATGTCCGATTTGAAATATTAGAAAATTGGGGAAATATAGACAATACTGTAATAGGAGAGTTCTCTTTTTGGGGCGAAATTTCTAACTAATAATCAAATAAAAAGAAAGTTATGCAAATTAAATTTTCGAAATTATATATACTTACTATAATAATTACTATGACCATAGTTGGATGTGGAGATATGAACTCTATTCATGAACAATATCTTAATGGAGAGCAAATATATGCAGGAAAACTAGATTCTCTTAAAACGCAAAGTGGTTTTGAACGTTTAAAAATAATTGGGAATACACAATATTTAGGAAACTCAAAAGAAGTTACAGTATCCTGGGACGATCAAACTAGAACTTTCCCAATAAGTAAAGTTGTCGATAATAAATTTGAAATTATTATCGATAACCTTATTGAAAGAAATTACGAATTTAATCTTATAACTACTGATGCAAATGCAAACGAATCTATAATGCAAACAATAAGAGGTAGGGCATTTGGTGATGTTTTTATCGAAGCACAATCAGCAAGAAGAGTTACAGATTTTGAATCTACAACCGATGGAGATTTTATAATTTGGGCAGACAGAGCAGAATCAGAATATGTGGTTTCAACTAAATTAAGATACGAAACTAATACTGGAACTTACACAGAAGCTACTGTAACACCAGAAGATGAAAAAACAGAAGTTATCGATTGGAAACCTGAAGGAAGATTAGAAATCGTATCGACTGTAATTTCCGGAGAAAATGGTTTTGACACAGTAGATTTAGAATTAGTTGAAAGAACATTTCCAAAATTAAATATAGATTGGACATTAACAGCTACCATTAAAGTTAGTAATGAAAATGGTGGTGGTGTAAATTCAGGAGAAGGTTCACCAAAAGTAATTGATAATGATACAAATACTAAATATTTATATAATTACGCCCCAAATTCTTGGATGCAACAAGATTTTCCTGTTCCTGGTGTTGTAAATTTCTACACATTAACTTCTGGAAATGATGCTCCAGATAGAGACCTTAAATCTTGGGTTTTGGCAGGATCTAATAACGGAACAACTTGGACAACTTTAGATACCAAAACAAACCAATCTTTTTCTAATAGAAATGAAACTAAAGAATATAGATTCACTTCAACCACAGCTTATAACCATTATCGTATGACAATTACTGCAAATAATGGCAGTAATCTTTTACAAGTAAGTGAATGGCGATTATTAAGAGTTGATTAATATAGAACAAAAGAAAAACACATAATCATTTATTTTTAATACTATGATTATTAAAGAAGTTTAAAACACATATTTATATTTTTTTATGATGAAATCCCTAAATTTTTATAGCTTACTTATTTTACTTTTTATTAGTTGTGCAAACCTAAATTCTCAAAACTACGCTAAGCTTGTTGATACTAAAATAGGATCAGAAGGCAGTGGTTTAGGATGTGGTTATAATTTTATTGGAGCAACATATCCGTTTGGAATGGTGCAATTTACTCCTAGTTTTTTCTCACCTCAAAAAGGTTTTGTAATCAATCAATTAAGTGGAGCAGGTTGTCCTCATATGGGTAATGTACCTGTTTTACCTTTAGCTGGTAACATTGAAAAATCTCCAAATAATATGGAAGGTTTCGATGCTTATAAAACAGTTAATGAAGCTCATGCAGGTTTCTTATCGGTAAGCATGAAAGATAAAACCGAAGCTTCACTAACTGTTAATAAACGATCAGGTATTGCAAAATTTAAATTTGATAAAAATAATACTAACGGTTCTGTAATTATTGGTGCAGGAATCAGTTCTACGTTTACAGAGAATGCGATGATTAAAATTACATCAAACAAAACTTGTGAGGGTTTTGCTGATGGTGGTGATTTTTGTGGAACCAAAACACCATATAGAATTTACTTTGCAGTTGAATTTGATAGAGAAGCTTCTAAAAAAGGCACATGGGTTGGCAACGCACTTTTAAAAGAATCTTTACATGGTTTTGGAAAAAATTCTGGCGCTTACTTTACGTTTGATACAAATCAAAATGATGAAGTTCAATATAGAATTGCAATATCCTTTGTTTCAGTTAAAAATGCCAAAGAAAATTTAAAGTCAAGTAAACAAGAAGGTGATTTTGATGTTTACAAAAACAATGCAGAAAAAGTATGGAATGAGAATTTATCAAAAATAGCTATTGAAACTCCAAATAAAGATAGATCAGTTCAATTTTATACGCATCTATATCATTCTTTAATTCATCCAAATATTGTAAGCGATGTTAATGGAGAATATATGGGCGCAGATTTTGAAGTTTATAAAACGAAAGGTGAAGCCCAATATAGTTCTTTTAGCGTTTGGGATACTTATAGAACACAAGCACAATTGGTTGCAATGCTTTACCCTAAAGAGAGTAGCGACATGATGCAGTCTCTAGTCGATTTTGCAGATCAAAGTGGTGGTTATGGTCGATGGATTTTAGCCAATATAGAAACTGGTATTATGCAAGGCGACCCTACATCTATTCTTATTGCAAATTCTTATGCATTTGGAGCTAAAAATTTCGATTTAGAACAAGCATACCATCACATGAAACGTGGAGCGACTATTCCTTTATTACGTTCACAAAATCAAGAAATAAGACCAAATTTAACCGAATATATTAGAGACGGACACACTTTTGCATCCATGTCTTTAGAATATACATCTGCAGATTTTGCAATTGGTCAGTTTGCCAAGCAAGCGTTAAACAATAAAGAAGATGCTAAGTATTTTATTGATAGATCTCAAAACTGGAAAAACCTTTACAATCCAGAAAATAATTGGTTAAATTCTAGATATCCAAACGGAAAATGGAAAGATATTAATCATGATTGGCGAGAATCTACCTACAAAAATTACTTTTGGATGGTGCCTTATAATTTAGAAACTTTAATTGATACAATGGGTGGAAAACCTGCTGCAGTAAAACGATTAGATATTTTCTTTAAACGATTAGACGCTTCTTATGAAGAAGATTGGTTTGCTGCCGGAAACGAACCAGATTTTCAAGCACCATGGATTTATAATTGGACAAACAAACCTTATAAAACAACTGAAGTTATTCATAGAGTTTTTAATGAAATTTATAATAGCAAACCAAATGGTTTACCAGGAAATGATGATTTAGGTACTATGGGCGCTTGGTATGTCTATGCATCTGTTGGCTTATATCCTATGATACCTGGAGTTGGCGGATTTTCCATTAACGCACCTCAGTTTGAAAAAGTTACAATAACATTACCTAAAGGAAAACTTGTTATTAATGGAGGATCTACAGAATTAAAATACATCCAATCATTAAAATTGAACAACAAAAATTATAAGGACACTTGGATTGATTGGAAAACAATCGAAAATGGAGGGACTATAGATTTTAAAACATCTAAGAAACCAAGAAAAGATTGGGGAAGAAATCAAACACCACCAAGTTATAACTAATAGAAAAATAACCAATAATAATAAAAAAATGAAATTAACCTATTTATATAAAGCTATTCTTGTAGTAATAGTTTTTACAATTACTTTAGTGTCATGTCAATCGACTAATGTAAAGAGTGATAAAAAAAATAAATCTAATTTAACGCAATTTGTAGATCCTTTTATTGGCTCTGGAGGTCATGGACATGTATTTGTAGGTGCAAATGTTCCTTTTGGAGGTGTTCAAGTAGGACCAAGTAATTTCTACCAAGGATGGGATTGGTCATCTTCATATCATTACACAGATAATCTATTGAAAGGTTTTACACACTTAAATTTAAGCGGAACAGGAATGACAGATTTATCAGATTTTATTGTGATGCCAGCAGTTGGTAAACGTAAAATTTGGGCAGGAAATACAAGTCATCCAAATGATGCTTTTGCGTCTCTTTATTCAAAAGATACCGAAGTTGCTAGACCAGGTTATTATTCTGTGGTTTTAGATGATTATAATATTAAAGCAGAATTAACGGCTTCAGAACGCGTAGGAATGCACAGGTATACTTTTCCAAAAGCAAAACAGGCTCGAGTTATTATAGATTTAACCGAAGGAAATTCTGATATTACAGTTGATACATATATTAAACAAATCAATCCAACCACTTTTGAAGGGTATCGTTTTTCTAAAGGTTGGGCAGCAGACCAAAGAGAATATTTTACATTAATATTATCTAAACCTGTTACAAACTTTGTGTTATATGATAGAAATGATAAAGTTACAGGTACAGAAAAACAAGGAACTTATATGAAAGGTTTTTTAGAATTTGAAACTACCGAAAACGAAATTATATATGTTAAAATGGGTGTTTCTCCTGTGAGTTCTGCAAATGCATTAGAAAATATTAAAGCAGAAATTCCTCATTGGGATTTTGATAAAGTAGTAGATCAAGCCAACACAAAATGGAATAAAGAGCTTTCTAAAATCACTGTTGAAACACCAGATTTAAGTAAGAAGAAAATATTTTATACTGCAATGTATCATACTATGATTGCTCCTAACTTATTTAGTGATGTTAATGGACAGTACAGAGGTACGGATAAAAAAGTATATGATAATCCAGGTTTTACAAATTACACTTTGTTTTCACTTTGGGATACTTATAGAGCAGCACATCCATTATATACCATTACGCAACCAGAAAGAATGAGCGACATTATAAATTCTATGTTAGCTATTTTCGAACAACAAGGAAAATTACCAGTTTGGCATTTACGAGGTAACGAAACCAATACTATGCCTGGTTATAGTGCTATTCCTGTTTTAGTTGATGCGTCTTTAAAAGGATTTGAAGGTATTGATGTTGAAAGAGTTTACAATGCTATAAAAGTTTCTGCCACTGGCGATTTTGAACCAGGTATTAAAGACCTTATGAATTTAGGTTATATTCCCGCAGATCATGGACCAGAATCTGTAGCAAGTGCAATGGAATATGCAATTGCAGATTGGGCAATTTCTAAATTAGCAGAAAAATTAGGGAAAACAGAAGATGCAAAATACTTTGCAAAGAGAGCAAAAGCTTACAAACAATATTTTAATGAAGAAACTGGCTTTATGCGTGGAAAATTAGCAGATGGTTCTTGGAGAACACCTTTTGATCCAGTTTCTGCGCAACACAGAGTAAATGATTATTGCGAAGGAAATGCTTGGCAATATTTATGGTTAGTTCCTCAAGATCCAGAAGGTTTAATTGAATTATTAGGTGGAGATAAGCCTTATATAGAAAAATTAGATGAATTGTTTAGTATGTCTTCAGAACAAGAAAAAGGCGCTTCTATAGATATTACTGGTTTAATTGGGCAATATGCTCACGGTAATGAGCCTAGTCACCATACCACATACATGTATGCGTATGCAGGAGCACAATATAAAATTGCCGATAATGTAGATTATATTTTAAACGAATTATATACAGATCAACCAGACGGTTTAAGCGGAAACGAAGATTGTGGTCAAATGTCTGCTTGGTATGTGCTTTCATCTATGGGGTTCTATTCGGTAAATCCAGCAAATGGAATGTATGTTTTTGGAAGACCTTTATTTGATAAAGCAGAAATTAAATTACCAGGAAATAAAACTTTTACTGTTGAAACCGAAAATAATAGTAGAAAAAATATGTATATCCAATCGGTTTCATTAAACGGTAAAAACTATACAAAATCTTTTATTACTCATAAAGACATAACAAAAGGTGGAACTTTAAAATTTATTATGGGTAACAAACCTAATCTTGAATTTGGTAAAAAAGATGAAGATAGACCAAAATCTAAAGTGTATTAATTAAAAAAAACTAAAAACTTATGACATTAGGAAGAATATTTTTTCTACTTTTTGTAGCAGTAACCATACAAGTACAAGCACAATATCAAGAAGATGAAAACGTTTCTTTGGTTGATTTTGTAAACCCATTAGTTGGTAGCGACTCTTCATTTGAACTTTCTAACGGAAACACATACCCAGCAATTGCAACACCATGGGGTATGAATTTTTGGACACCTCAAACAGGTGAAATGGGAGATGGTTGGGGTTATACTTACGATGCTCACAAAATAAGAGGATTTAAACAAACACATCAACCAAGTCCGTGGATTAACGATTATGCAGCATTTTCATTATTTCCAGAAACAGGAAAACTTAAGATTAACGAAGACGACCGTGCTTCTTGGTTTTCTCATAAAGCAGAAGTAAGTAAACCACACTATTATAAGGTATATTTAGCAGATTATGATGTTACCACCGAAATTACTCCAACAGAACGTGGAGCTCAATTTCAATTTACATTTCCAAAATCTGACAATGCGCACATTTTAGTTGATGGATTTTTTAAAGGATCAATGGTGAAAGTAATTCCAGAAGAACGTAAAATAATTGGATATTGTAGAAATAATACAGGTGGCGTTCCAGATAATTTTCACAATTATTTTGTTCTTTATTTTGATAAAGATTTTGATGAAATTCAAACATGGAAATCAGATGAAAATAGTAAAGCAGATAATAGTAAATTAAGTAGATCCTTATCTGCAGAAGGGTTTCATGCTGGTGCTGCAATTTCATTTAAAACCAAAGATGGTGAAAAGGTAAATGTAAAGGTAGCATCCTCTTTTATCAGTTTAGAACAAGCTGAATTAAATTTAAATCGCGAAATAGGAAACGATACTTTTAATCAGACTAAGAAAAAAGCAGAAAATATTTGGAATAAGGAATTAGGTAGAATAGAAGTTGCTGGTGGTTCTTTAGAAGAAAATAGAACTTTTTATACTGCATTGTATAGAGTTTTATTATTTCCAAGAAAATTTTATGAGATTGATAAGAATAATAAAATAGTACATTATAGTCCTTATAATGGGAAAATATTACCTGGTTATATGTTTACTGATAACGGTTTTTGGGATACGTTTAGAGCAGTTTTTCCATTTTTTACTATTATGTATCAAGATCAATTAAGTCAGATTATGCAAGGTCTTGTAAACACATATAAAGAAAGTGGCTGGTTACCAGAATGGGCAAGTCCTGGACATAGAGATTGTATGATTGGTTCTAACTCTGCTATAATTATTACTGATGCTTATCTACGAGGAGTTCGAGGTTTTGATATCGAAACTCTATATGAAGCCATCAAGAAAAATAGCAATAAAAAAGGACCTGTTAACTCTGTTGGGCGTTTTGGTGCAAAACACTATAATGAATTAGGCTATGTGCCTTATGATGTTGGTGTAAATGAAAATGCAGCACGTACTTTAGAATATGCTTTCGCAGATTGGAATATTTCTCAATTAGCAAAAGCATTAAACAAACCACAGGCTGAAATTGATTTATTTAAAAAACGAAGTTTAAATTACAAAAACGTATTCGACCCAGAAATAGGGTTTATGCGTGGAAAAAATAAAGATGGTTCTTGGGCAAAAACATTTACGCCAGATAAATGGGGAGATGCTTTTACAGAGGGTTCTTCTTGGCACTGGACTTGGTGTGTTTTTCATGATCCAATAGGATTAGCTAACTCATTTGGAGGCGTTGAAAAGATGCGCAGTAGATTGGATGAAGTTTTTACAACTGAGCCAACTTTTAACGATTCTTATTACGG
>TARA_R110001606_G_scaffold292879_1_pt1 | contig 15085 bp, 11 predicted proteins | sample TARA_R110001606 | Tara Oceans TARA_R110001606 (sample SAMEA4398315) | marine metagenome | biome: Polar Biome; feature: [SRF] surface water layer (ENVO:00010504); material: water (ENVO:00002006), including particulate matter (ENVO:01000060) such as... | depth 5 m | reverse complement strand
CCTGTAATTGCTCCACCTGTTAAGCCTGTTCCCGTTCCGACGCTTGTAACCGTTCCGACGTTGTTGCTGACATCTGCAAAGGACAGAGTTCCCGATCCGTTGGTCGTAAGCGCTTGACCGCTTGACCCCGTTCCGCTTGGAAGTGTTAGCGTGTATGTTGCCCCTGCTGAATGCGGCGGTGATTGGATTGTAACGCCGTGAGTGTTGGCTTCACAATTCAAAACGATGGCCGCGCTATTCGTGGCGCCTTTCACCTCAAGAACGCCCGTGCCATTTGGTGCGAGAATAATATTACCGTCGGTGGTGGTTGTCTTTATCTCATTGGCTTGCGTGTCAAGATCACCTCCAAGTTGTGGTGAGGTGTCATCGACCACTGTAGCAATCTTCGCTGTGTTGGCCGTGATAGCTGATGCCTGACCTGATGTGATTCCAACCTTCGCTGTGTTGGCCGTGATAGCTGATGCCTGACCTGAAGTAATGCCTGTCTTCGCTGTGTTAGCCGTGATAGCTGATGCCTGACCAGAGGTGATACCTGTCTTCGCTGTGTTAGCTGTTATAGCCGAAGCTTGACCTGAAGTAATACCTGTCTTCGCTGTGTTAGCCGTGATAGCTGACGCTTGACCGGATGTGATTCCAGTCTTGGCGGTATTAGCAGCAACAGCCGAGGCATCCGTGTAAGAAATCTTTGCTGAATTCGCTGTTACATTTGCGTTCGCATTTACCCTCGCCTCAGTGTAATAAAGATTAGAACTTCCCTCAGTCAAACCATCTGTATCGGTCAGGCCGCTGGAAGGTGTTGCTGGTAAAAAGGTTGATCCGTTCCATTCTAGAACCTGCCCGCTACTTATTCCCGTTGTGTTAACGTCTGAATGAACGGCAATAGACTGTCCGGTAACGGAGGTCGTGTCTTCAACGTAGCTAACAACGCAGTACCCCACGTCGGAGCCACTAATGTGATTGCTCTGTAAGTGCAGAATGTCGTTTGCCGCTAAAGGCAAAACGTCTGTCCAGATCTTTAACGGTTCGTTTGCGGTCGCCGAAAACTCACCTATCTTGATTTTGCTACCACCTGATTTAGTGATAGATAACGTTACGACAGTGTTGTGATCGTCGTGATTCCAAGTTATGTTCTTAACCAGTGTACTCTCCGCTGAAGCCGTTAAGATAGTAAAATCGGTGTCGACAACATTTAGTGTAATTACGTCTGTTTTGTATGTCAGTGCCATTTCTTTACTGCTCTAAAAATATCATTTTCAATTCGATTTCAGTTGTGTCAGAAGCTCCACCGCCTCCCGTTTGGTCAACTGGCACAAAGTTCGTCCCATTCCACGCCAGTACTTGGTCGGTTTGTACTCCTGTAGTCGTTACGTCATCTAAGTCTCCGACATCAATGCCTGACACGTTTCCGTTAAAAACGATGTCTGGAAGCTGAGTACCCGTTTGACCCTGTATATCAATGGCCGTTGTGGAAGCCTCAGACCCTGTTGGTCCAACCTGTACCTTCATCGTCATCCTCCCTGGGCTGCTTTCGAGAAGGTTGAGCGCTGTGTTTCCTCCGCCGGCTTGCAGTGTAGCTGACGTTGACGACAACCCCATGTAACTGCTTGTGGTTCCTTTCGCGCTATCAGTGTACACTCCTTTTCCTCCACCTCCTGTGGTCGCTTTGATCACTTCCGCAATCGCGTCAACAACAGTATCTATGGCGTCAACTTCTGCCTCCAATCCAATAACATCAGTCGATAAGGCGGTTGTCTTTCCGTAGATGTGGTTGACATCACCTCCTGGAGCAAAGCCTCCGTTACCGTTTCCAGGCGGTCTGTTCGGGTTACGACCAGTGTCTGATGCCTCTTCTAGAACAGGGATCTCACTTTCTACAGCGCACCTTAACGCCTCTACCCTTTGAGCGTGGTTGTCAACCTCTATGGTTAATGCGTGAGGAAGAAAGAACTCCAAGTCTCCTGACAACTGTCTGGTGCTGAATTTCTTGTAAGGCCTGCATACGTCTAGTCCTACACTGTTTGGATCCCTCCTTATAATCGTGCCTGAGACCGAGTGCCTGGTCTTGTTTCTTATAGACAAGGCCCTTGCGGTCGTGTAGGATCCTAAAGAGGTGTACATATCTGCAAAAGCAATACTTGACCCCAAACCGTCTGGGTGAAACTTTAGATTATCCTCCTTTGTTGACGAGGCGTCAGGGTGGGTTGCCCGGTACCTTCCGAAGGCTCTGTTTCCTGAGTTTTCAAACGTGGCTCCAAAAGCGGTTGGCTCAAGGCTTACTATTTCCGATCCGTTAACAACAGAGCTTGACGACACGTAATTGGCGTCGTAATTCTCCGTGCCATCACCGAGATAAACCTCTATGCCTGAAAGTTGGAACTCCTCTAACAATGAATAAGCTTCATTGTAGTTGCTTCCTGTCGCCGTTCCTCCCGCAACTGAAGCCGTTACTAAAGGCCAAGATCCTCCAAACGCATTGTCGTTACCTACCGCTTGTGAAACACCGTTGCTGTCTATAAGTTTTTGCCAAGGTTCGTCAAAAGGAATCTCGTATAATCGTAATACTGGTGTTATTTGAAGTTTGCCAAAAGAACCGCTCGCCCCTTCGCCAATTGTAGGCATTTGTATTTCCTCATCGAACCTGTATATGAAGCGACTTCTTAAATCATCTTGAACTAGCTCTAAATCCCCGCTGCCTTGTTTAAGCAGTGGAGGCGTGTAGTAAACGTGACTAAATTCTTGAGATTGCAAAATCTCGTCGGTATCTCCTGCGAAGTCATCTGTTAAAACGGTAGGATCCGCTCCTATCATAACTTCTAAAAACGAAAACTCATAACCATCCGCGTCGTCCCTTACCCACGAGTATTGATCGTATGTTTTTGGTATATACTTATCATTAATGCTTGCGTTGGGTACAGATAAGCCAAAAGCATCCCCGTTAGAAAGATAAGGCAGGCTTCTAACCCTTCTCTTTAATCTAAACCAATTGCTCCCGTCGTAAACCTTTACGTCTAACCGAAGGACCGCTAGGTTGCCTCTGTTACCCGGCTCGTGACCAAGTCCGCTGTTGTAATACTTCGCGTCGCCTGAGAAATGAAGCCTGAAGGAACCTTCGTTAGTTCCGTTTGGAATGTCAAGATCTTCAACGATCCCGTTTGGAGGGATGTTTGAATATGGGTTGGAAGTAGTTATGGCGTATAGCCCTGGCGTGTTTGCATCAATGTCCTCAAGTCTGTGAAGGAATGTTTCGAAATTGGGCCCGTCGAATCCTATGCCGGACCTGAATATCAAATCGCTTCCCGCCCCTTCGTGGGTTTGAGATACAGACTCTACAGGGTAAACTCCTCTCCTTATGGCTCCTTGTAAGAAGTTCGCTTTTATGTGGTCTAACTCAACTAGCTGAAGGTCAGCACCTTCGGCTGCGCCAGAAGAGTTAACCACTGCGGCATGACTAAACAAACCGTTGCTGTCTTTTGTCCAGTTGAAATATCCGATATCATCGTCATTTCCTCGTATAATACGCTCTCTATCGAACAAATGAAACTTGCCTTCTGAAAAACAAAAGGTAGCACCTAGTGACGAGCATATTTCAGACAACGCGTCGTAAGTAGATACGAAATTAGTTCTCCTTTCAGTCCTTAACCTATCAAAGCCTTTCTTTCTGGACTCACTGGGTTTTGGTTTGACATAAAAAGAATCTCCTTTTAGGAAATAGTGATCCAGTACCGCGTCGTTAGATGGAAAAGTATTATAGGTTGCATTAACAGGCCGTACCAAACGGTGCTCTGTAAACATAGGATGTGTCGTTCCTATATGATCATCTAGGATCCCCCAGTGCGGGAGTTTGTTTACAATCTCTTTAAGCCAGTAAATGAGAGCCCTTTCACTAGTGTTGACATCTGTGTAATAAGGGTTTTCGTTCGCGTCCTTGAAGTCGACGTTTTTCAGAGCAGCAATCCCATCACTCGCCACAAAGGTCGTTAAGATACGGCCATCATTTATCTCTTCTGTCGTTTCTTCGGGGTGTATAATCCCCGCCCATTCAAGGGTTTCTTGAGCGTCAGTTGACCGGTAAAGACGCACCCACATCACGAACTCCTTGTCTCCGTATACCTGTGAAGTTATGTGTGTTCTTTCAGCTTCCGTCAAGTAGGCCGAGAACGACATCGACGACGCCATTATTGGCTGTAGAATATCGTTAATACCTCCTTTCCAGTCTATCGTGAAGCCCGGTTGGGCTATCTCAATAGAAGTGAATGGCGTGAACGAACTAGGTGCAAGGTTTCCGTTGATGAGCTCAAGCCTATATGTCCACCCGTCTGGGGTTTTGTATGTTGTGTTTGTTATTAACCTAGCCATAGATTCTGTCTAATGCGGTTGCCCCTCTTCGGGATGTTAAAACAACGTCCGATCCGCTAAGGACCCCTCTAACGCTCGCACCCCCTGTGCTCTTCGGACCAAAGGACCCCAGCCCCAATCCTCCCATTGCGAAGTTTGTAAAGCCCCCGCTTTTAATTGCCCCTGCGGCGTTTGCTAGGTTGCCTCCTCCGGTTGCTATAGTAGCTAGAAGCGCGACTACTCCCCAGGCAATGGCAAGTCCTGCTAATTTCGCAATCAAAGATTTAATTGCATCGCCTAACGTGGTCGAAATTGCCTGCCCAAGCGACATGGTCCCGTCTAAAGCTGTTTTGAAAATCGACTCAAAAACAGAACCAATACTCATTGATACATCTCTTATGGTTTCCATTTGAGAAGTAAGTCTGCCTATGTATTCGTCAGTGGTGGCTTTTTGCGAGGAGATTCTTGTAAGCAAAGCTCCGAGGGAGGAAGCGGGATCTACTCCTGGAGCACCTCCAACTCCTGCCATGTCAAATCGAGCAGGATTGTCTGCTAGATCGCCCATTACACCCAATAGAGACCTGTAATAACCGACTAGTGCCGCAGCTTTATCTACTTGCAGTTGAGTGCTCTTGCTAATCTTGTCTTGATTCGCCACCTCTTCTGATTTTAAGCTGTTTGCCGTAGCTTGTTGCTGTAACGCTCCCTTTAATAAACCCTCTGTTCTCTTTCTAAGATTAACCTCTTCGGCAAGTTCTGGGTTTATTAACTCGAAGTCTCTTATTAAATCCTTCCATCGAGGGGCGGTTTCTTTTGCTATTTTATCAAACGTGACTCCGAAAAGCTTTAAGGTGCTTTCAACTGTTTTCAACTCAGCAGCAAGCTTCTTGGCTGTGTCTACATCCAGTACCCCTCCCTTTGTTTTTGCGTCAGCGCTTAACCTCGCTATATCACCGATGAGAGCGAGTCTTTCCCTTAAAAGTTGGTTTAAAGTTCTTTGTTGAACTTCCCCCTTGTTCGGGTCGTCTTCTAGGAAACTTCCAACAGCCCCTGGGTCGTTACCTGAAGAAAATCCTCCATTTGCGTTGAGACGTTTAAGCGTTTCAGCCGCCCACTTTCTATCTTCAAGAGCCTTTATTAAGAGGTCCCTTTGTTTTTTCACACTAGCTTCCAGGTCTTTAAGGTCTATTTCGGTGAATTCGTATGACACATCCACACTTAATGGATTGGTCCCTGGGCCGCGCTTGACTGCCTCACCAATATCTTTTACCGACTTTTCAAGTTGTATTAATTTCGCAAGTTCTTCTCTACTTACATACTGATTAGAAGCTAGATCTTTTGTTTCTCCGCCAAGCTCATACGCGGCCCTTCTAAGTTGGTCAATGCTCAGTGTAGCAACGTCAGCTTCCCCATATACTAAGGCCATGCTGCCTGCCAGTCCAATAAGCAAGAGAGAGAGCCCTCCGGTTAGGACCGCAGACAAAGCAATACCCGAAGCCGTCAGCGCTCCAACAGCAGCGGTCAAGGCGCCGATAACTAAAGCTAAAGGGCCAATTACTGCCAGAAGCGTTCCCATAACAATAAAAACCTTTTTTATCGGAGACGGTAGTTCTGAAAAAGCCTTAAGCAATCTAGTCACGTTACTCAGAATATTGTTTATCGCTGGTTTAAAATCTTCTGCGAAAGCCAGAGAGACCTCTGTGGCTGCGGATGCGGTTCTTTTCAAAGAAGCTTCAACGGAAGTGTCCAACACTGTTGCGAACTGATTCAAAAAACCATCAGATCCTTCGATCAGATTCAGAAGTGTTTCAAATTCTTCGTTAAGACCTCCTAACGAAGCTGCCGGACCAGCTCCCCTAAGACCAAATGTAGCAAGCGCATCAGAGTATCCGTTTGTTCCGTTTAAAAGCGCTTCTATGGCCTCGCTTGCAGAGTATCCCTCCTTAGCTAATTGCCCTAGTATACGTCGCAAGGCTGTTCCTCCACGACTGGCATCAAAACCCCTGTCTGCCAATAAACCAAGTATTGCCGACGTTTCTCCTAAAGAGATTCCATAGACAGCAGCTTCAGAGCCGACATAATTCAAGGCAGCGGCTAGTTTACCTGCGTCAAGAGCCGTGTTTGCAGCAACAGCAGCGAATAGGTTTCCGACGTAAGCAGCCTGTTCCGTTTCGTTGCCTACCTCTCTAAGGGATTCCGAATATCGGTTCATGGTCTTTACCAGAAACTCCCCCGCAGGAGCCAGGTCCTGGTCCATCGCTTGAGCAAATCTTAGAACCGTGCCTTGAATTGCTTGTATTTCTTTGTTGCTTTTTCCTAGCTTCGCCAACGAAAGCTGCAACTGACTTACTTGTTCCGCCGTAAAAATGGTGCTGGCTCCGAGGTCTCTAGCGGACTTTGTAAGCTCCTTTATAGAAGCACCACCACGAAGGGCTTCGATCTTTTTCTGAGCGAACTCAAAGCTGGCCGCTGTTTTTATAGCCGCCCTACCAATTAAGACCAAAGGAAGGCTAATGGCCGTTGACAGGTTTCTTCCTACAGTGGTCGCTTTTTGACCAAACTTTTGCATGCTTTTTCCAGCACGATTAAGCCCTGTCATGAAACCGGAAGTATCCGCTATTACTTTTGCCGTTACTGTAGTAGTTGCCATTAGAAGTCTTTTAAGTTGTTGTACAGTTCTTGCGCTTTATTTTTACTAACCTCACCGTCCTCTTTTTTAGAGTACGGGTTGAATTGTTCCGCCTTATAGGTCTTCCCTTTAGGTGCGTTTATATTAGCCGTCAGGGTCATGAGTGAAGCGGTGTGGTTCCACATCAGCTCGTCAGAGTAAAACCCTGAAGCAATAACGGACGAGACCTCCGCAGGAGTCATGGTCCAGAAAGAATCAGGAGACACCCCCCTTTTTAAAGACTCGTGATACATACGAGCCAGTGAGGGTATCTCCTGATCTTCATCCGTTACTTCTTTCCCTCGTCATCAGAATTCATGGCCGTTGCCATCGCTTCTGAAATAACCTCAAGCTGACCTGTGTCCAGCATCTCTGCGATAAACATCTCTTTGTCTGCCGAGAACTTTTTACCAGAGTAAATGCAGGCGTTAGCAATGCTGTAGTAAGCAATGAGAGGCACGCTTGTCATCGGATCGCTGCTAACCCAGGAGTCAAAGTCTTTGAACTCAAAGTTCTCGTTTTTAGTGATCAAACGAAGCGCGTTCATTGTGAACAAAGCTTTGTGCTTCTTCCCTTTGAAAGAAACCTCGAACTCCCCGCGAAAATTATTTAAAGTATCCATGTGGTTGGTGTGTTTTAATGTTGAAAAAAAGAGGGGGCGACAGGGCGTTTACGTGCGTGGCCGCCCCCCTTTCTAGTTTAGTCAATCGCGATTATGCGACCTCTTTGTACAAGTCTCCGTATCCACGGAAGGTAGCGCTGTAGGTAGCGATATCGTCAACACCTCCTGTAATAGAGGCTGATTCGATGAGTGCCTGACCAACGTAAGAAACAACTCCCGTTACATCACCAAGTCCGCTAGTTCCTATCTTCGTTGTGAAACGAACGAGAACATACTTTGACGCCTTAGAGAGGTCTAAAATAGTGACAGGAGTACCTGTATTGCCTCCAGACACGGAAGTGAGATCCATCAGCCCGTCGAGAGAGAAGTTCCAACTAAAGGCTCCTGAAGCGATAAAGTTCGTAGAAGAACCTATACCATTACGAGCAGCCACCTCGTTGATTGTATTTGAAGTATCGAGTGTCGTTGTCGTCGCTGCGGCACATAAATCTCCTGTTGCAATTGTAATTGCACTTAGATCTCCAGCTGCGACGGTAGCGAATCCTAAAAACTCTTTAGAGGTAGGGTCAATGACAATTACCTTCCCTGGAGTAAGGCTAGTGCCTGTGGCGTCTATTGCGCCTTCGTATACTTGTAGAGGAGAAATCGATCCCCCGTCGATGGCGTAAACGCCTAATTGATTTGATGCTATAGTAGCCATGATTGGTTGTTTTGAATTTTATTTAGTTATGTGAACTTCCGCTAGTTTAAGCAAGAGGTTTTTTATTTCGGATCTTAGCTTAGTTATTACAGCTCCGTTTCTTTGTCTGAAGAAGCCTCTAAAAGGAATTTTTTTACTTCCTCTTATCTGTTTGGCCGGTGTAGCGAAAAAGTGAATTCTCCACCCCCCGTTCTTCCCCTTCCTTTTTGGCCCAACCCTTCTGCCGTAAACGCCTGATCTCGTACCCTTTATTTTTGTGTTACCAAAAGGGTCTTTAGACATACCTGTTTGTTTTTTGATAAACCGATATACCTTGCCTCCGTTTACAGCTTTCTGCCACGGACCGACAGATCTTCTGAGTGCTTGATCAAACAGCTTCTCGCCTTGCTTGCTTTTTTCTACGCTCTTCCCAAACCTCTCAAAGCTTCTCTGGATTTTGCTTATCTCGGCCTGAGAGATCTTCAACGTAACGGAGTTCTTAGAGTAAGCCATTACACAATATGATAGGTTAGGTCCTGTCCCACTGCGTATGCTGCGTTCTCGTTAAACAACTCAGTTGTTGGATTTGGAGAGTAGGTAACGTTGAATGTTATCTTGCCTCCTTTCCATTCGTTCGGTTTTTCATTGGTCCCTCCTTCAGAAGGGAAGGTTGCGTCCTGAGCTAGTATGGCCGACACTAGGTCTAAAACCTGTGTTTCTGGACCTTCTCCAATCAAGGTTTCAGGGTAAGCAATTCCCGTTGCGAGAGGGCTTATTTCACCTTCGCTGTCGAGAAGACCTAGAGGGGTAAAGTATGTGGAAAGTTCTACAATTACATCGTCTACCGGATCTGGAGGGGTCTCTCCCTCTTCGACCTCTTCTACGGGAGTAACGAATGTAAGTGAAGTGATACCCTCCCCGTTGGGCTTGGTTATCGTCACCGTGTTAATCGTCTCTATACGAAGTCCTTCTGGGCCATCCGTGATTCTTAGATTGCCTGTCTTAGGCTTTTCTTTTGAATTCGAAGACAACAAAGGGGCCGAAGATGTGATGTCCACTCTTCGATTCATTTGACCCGCCTGACGGAACATGTCAGCGGTTATGTCTGTAGGAAAGGAAAGGGAGCGGTTTAAAACCTGAACAGGTATCCTGTCTTCGCAATAAACAATCGAAGAAGCCGTTCTGTTTACTGCATTCTCCTTATCCCTAGCGTTAAGTGTTTCGCTGTAGGTATTGACCAGATTCATGGGAGTTAACCTGTAGTACAGCCATGAGTGGTTCACTCCGTAAGGAATTCCGTATTGAGGAGCGTCAACAAGCAAGTTTGTTTCCGGGTCGGTTTTAAGTAGTCCAGTCGGGTTAAAACGGTAGGTTTTATTGTTGATACTTGTAACACCCGAATTATCTACACCTGCCGCTACCATAGGCCCTCTATATTCTTGACCACCCTGTTCTGCTGGGCCTGGAGATGTCTCTAAAAGCACCTTGCCGTCAACCTCCAATCGAGAGTAAAAGTACTGGTTGTTAGGCCATAAGTGATACCAAGCGGTAGTGTAGCTCCTTATTCTTCCAAACGGACTTCCTGGAATTTGCTCTGGCGTTGAGACTTTCCACGGGAACCTTTCAGCAATGCTGTTAAATTCAGCGGAGGAGGATGGCTCTGTAGATCCGTTTGCTATAGCTACGGATACAGGCAAACCAGCAGGATTCTCAAAAAGATAGTTTGTCCCTTCTGTTTTAGGGAACGGAACATTCTCTATCACTTTGTAAGGAGCGTTAGTCCTTGTGTGCTCTATGCCAGTTGCGTTGTAAGGAGGTAGGAAGTCATAGTCGTCACTGGGTAGGCCAAAGTAAGTGTCGTCGTCTCTGAGCTCCGCTCTTAGCTTTATGGCTTTGTGGCGACCTTCGTACTGAATTGAATAGATCCTGAACTTACCTCCCTCAAAGTAAACTAGATCCTCAAATTTGATATTCTTTATGTATCGGCATCGGATCTCAGCCTTGATTTTACCCGTTCGCTGCTCCTGTATTTGCTCCTCTGAAGCACCAGCAGATGGTGTGCCGATGTACTTAAATTCAGCGCTTACATTCTGTTTGAGAATTGTAAGTTGTTTTGTTTTTTCCCCGTTGGCATTAACGGTCGAGACCTCCCTATAAAAGGAGATCTTGTTCTTCATTTTACTTGGTGAGATATCGGCCATTAGTATCGTCTTACTGAGGCTAATAGCCGTTGTACTCCCTCCTTGATTTCAGTCGTGATTCCACCGACGTACTCGGCTTCACGCTGCGAATCATAATGCGCCACAAGCATTAGTGCTGCCTGTGTAAATTGTTTGGGTAGATCCTTAACGTTCTCTCCACCAGTCATGCTGATTTTGTAGAGATCGTAGTCCTGGTCCTCGTTGAGATCCTCTGGTGCTTCCGCTTTTAGGAAGTCAATCTGAACAGGGTATCCTGTGTTTCGGATCTTAGCCTTTGTGTCAAGGTACGCTACATACGTCCCTGTCTTGTTTAAGTACTGGATATCGTCCAGCGTGTAGTTACCCGTTACGTTTCTTAACGTCTGTATGCTATTGGCGTCGTATCGATCCATATACACTGTGACGTTTCCCAGTAAAGGGGTTTGACCGCTAACGAGCGAGTAACCAGAGTTCTCGTGAGACGCAGGAGTTGACGAGCAAAAGACACGGTTCGTGACTGTCATCATGTAGTCCATAGACGCACGCAGATAGTTCTTAACCAATTCGTCATACTCCCCTTCTTCATAACGCAGGTGGTCGCGAACGATTGACAAAGGAGCCAGGTCCTCTTCGTAGTAATTGGGGGTGACGATTATTTTCATTTGCTCTTAAAAAAAAAGGGGGCGACCGCAATAGCCGCCCCCATTTCCATTTGATTAGTAAGTCTTACGCAAGTTTGAAACCGTCGAAACCGGCGTAGTTCAAGATCTCTACGTCTCGGTAAACGTTGGCGATGATTCGGGTTACTCCGTGATCAGCGTCAGTGTATGGGTCGATGATGAGGTTCAATCCGCCCCATGTACCGGTAACCACCTGTTCCTTATCGAACATAAAGAAGTCCTTTCCGTCGTTCCCCATTTGAGAAGAAACCATAGTCGGATAGCCCATAACACCTCGGTTCTCTAAAGGAGACCCAGCGAACAACATTCCAGAACCAGCGTCATGGCTCAACGCACGCATTTCGCGATAAGCGGCAGCTCCTGATAAAGCAACGACATTCTCCAAAGGAACATCTCGCCCCATCAAAGCAGCCTCCAAATCCAAAGGATTATTGGTGCTGGCGTTGTAGGTGCCCAGGGTTCCTGGTGTGGATTGGTTTAGCAAAACACCAGTCTCTGAGCTGCCAGTGGCATCTCCCAAGATAGCCGCGATGATATCAGCGTTGAATTTCTTAGCCACTGCGTCACGGATGTCTTTCGCGAGGAAAGCGCCCATATCGTCAGCGGACTGAGCCAACATCTGATCAGTCACCTGTGTGTGAGCTGAGTAACGAGTTGGGTTCAACGTGCGAGAAGAGAAGGTAGTGTTGTTGATTGCTTGAGCAGCAGCTTCGGCAGGCTTACCAGCAGTAGCGGCAGCACCCTGAACTTGGAACACAACGTCACCAGTCAAGTTGGATAGATCGCGAATACCCATTCGGGCTGCGATGTCAGACGGCTTAAAGGCCTCAATAAGACCGCTGTCGACCTTTCCGATTGCACCTCCGAAGGCTACAGACTCATCAACGGTAGATCCAACAGTAGTTACACCAAGGGCAGCACGTTGAATGAACGCGGGGATGCAGATGCCGCCCGCTACGTTTACTTTTGCGTTTGAGAACTCGTTACGAGCCTCCTGGTTCATCTCTGCTTCGAGACCTGTCAGCTTGCCTTGAGCAGCTTCCTTTACCATTTTACCAAAGCTGAATTGCTTGGCAGTGCGAGACTCCGAGTCACCGAGGCCTTGCACAAACGCCGGAGCGTTGTTTTTGTTATTTTCCATATCGGAATTTAGTTTATTTGATTTATTATTACGAGCCTCGGATGGCTCCTTTTTTTCTATGTTATGCGCCTGAGCGTATGGGTGCGGAAGGATAGCGGTGTCAATCAATTGGTCAACGCGCTCTTCAGCCTCGTCTTCCTCTTCTTCTTCCTCTTCCTTTGCTTTATTTTCGTCTTCTTCGTCTTCGTCTTTTACACCATCGTAATCAGAGTCAACGCCAGGAGATCGCTTCTCTTCTTCTTCGCCCTCCTCTTCCTTGTCGACCTTGCCTTCCTCTTCTTCTTCCTCTTCTTCAAGCTTTCGAAGTTCAGCCTCTACGCCTGAATCAAGGAATGCTTCCATGGATCGCAGGGCAACCTCTGTTGTAGGGTAAGCCCCTTGAGTGGTAGGTGACACATCAAACAAAGTCTCTACTTCGTTTATGGTCCGCAGGTTGATGCCGTTGTCTCGGCTCTCCCATGAATCGTCAGCGATTGTGAACCCGAAGCTAGAGGTAGACACGTTTCCTGATCGGATGTTCTCCGCAAGGTCGTTTGCATAGCTCTGGTTCCCTAGTTCAAATCGGTACTTGAGTCCTTTGTCATCGACTTCCAGTTCTAAACCGCGACCTGCGCGGGCTAGTGGCATATTCCAGTCGTGATTAAACAAGGCGACAGTGTTAGTCATGTCAGCCCCGTTAAACGCACCACGGGCAATTCGCTCGGCAAACCGTCCGCCAATAACGGTCTCGTCTTCAAATCGAGCCGCATATCCCTCAACGACAGTGTTACCGTTCTTTTCGGAACGGATTTCAAAGTCAGAGTTCAGTGACCTCTTTTCTAAGTTTTCCATTATTGGTTTTCTATTTTGTTTATAGTCTTTTCGCACCAGGATTTCATGCTATCTCCACCCCAGGCGGCATACATGATTGATCCGCAAATATCTTTACCTTTCTCGTCAGTGAACTTCCCCTGGTCATAGGTTTTTGCCCTTGAAAGAAAAGAGAATGTTCTCTTGACCGTGTCCTCTGTAAGCTGTTCTCCTGAAGACAACTGTCGAGCACGAGTCCATCCAACACTCGTTCCGCAACTGGTACCTTTTTCCTTCTTGTGTTTAAGCGCAGCCTTTGCTCTGTTCTTGGCCGATTGTGGGTATCCTCCGTACTTAGCCATTCTTAAACTAGATCTATGTCAACCTGAGCGGCGATTGCCGAAGTTAGTGCGGCAGCGTCTGAGCCCGCGTTGTAGCCAGAGGTTATCTGCCAAACACCTTTTCCCACACGTTGTTGCCATGTGGTAGTGTCTTCTGCGAGGCCGGCTCCTGCGGCTGCGATAGCCGTTACTGCCGTTTTTAACGTAGCAATATCAGTTGGGCTGTACAGCTTCATTGCGTGAGCCAAAGAGTTTGAGATAGCAAGCGCAGCGGCGGCATCAAAAGACCCTTGGAAGTAGGTGGAGTGTGTTGTGGATATTTGAGCCCGTGTGCCGTCAGTCCCTACAGGTGATGCAGAGTGTTTGGTACGAACGTTGTTAACCTCAAAGTAATGAGTTGCCATTATGATTCTTTATTGTCCTCTCCTAAAGGCATCATCGCTTGGTTGTCAACGCCACTAGAGCCCTGTGAATCCCCTTGAGAAGCCACAGACTTAGCGTAGTCAGCCATAGAAGAGAGCGGTATTTGATTAAGTTGAATGTGGTGGTTGTCACCTCCCTGAACCGGCGCGAGGCCTTCTTTAGACCTGACCTCATTGATAGATAGGACTCCATCAGATAAGAGAGAATGGTAATAACCAGACCGGGACGACGAGTCCGCCCGCAGCATCGAGTCGACGTCGAATCGGCACGAAAGACTGTTGTCGTTTCGTAGGACTTTTCGTTCGATTTCGAGCTCAATCCGTCGCACCCATGGCAGTATGGTGCCTTGGAAAAACTGTAGTGTTTGTTGCTCATAGTTGTCATACGATGAATTACCCTCCATACCAATCATGGCCGGCGGGACCTGGTAGAATCTAGCGATCTCTTCCGTGGTGTATTTCTTTACGTCTAGGAACTGCAACTGTTCTAACGGCACAGAAAGCGGCTGGTAGGCAAAACCCCCACCCAGGATCGCGACCTTGTGGGCATTTTTCTTGCCCATAAACTCCTGCCTCCAGCGCTCGCTGGCCTCCCTCATCTGCTCTATAGTAAGCGGCTCCTTTGTTGTAAGGATACCTCCCAGCATGCCACCGTTCTCGAAAAAAGTACTGCCAAAGTTCTGGATGGACTTTGCGGTGTTAAGGTTCTGAAGCTGTATGTTGGTAGGGTTCTTGCCTCGGAACGCCTTGATCTCAAGGATGTTCTCCTGTGGAATCGGAGTAGGCGAACCCGTGTAGGTGTACCATCGAGTTCCGTCTTGCTCTAGCTTTGACTGAACCTCCGTAGCGGGAAGCCAGTACATTTCTCCCTCCATGATTATCGCGGTTCCGATGCCGTAAAGCAGCGCGTCACTCACGATCATTTGCCAGAACTCATAAGCCCCCATCATTTCGTTGGGCTCAACAGAGAGCAGTCGCGATACAGGGTGTGTTGGCAGTGGGCGGCGTATACCGTCCTTGCCTACTTTTTCTACGCCAACGTTCATGGAGGCCACGGTGTCGGCGATCTTGCTGACACAGGCGTACACGGCAGAGAGTGTCAAAGCGTCTGCTCCAGCGGCCAAGGTTGTGTCGCTAACGATCGTGCTTAACCACCCAGTATGAGCGTCTGTCGGGAAGATCGGAGCCTTTCGCTCCTCCTTGTTCAAACCCAAAATTCGCTGTAAGA
>TARA_R110001606_G_scaffold25830_3_pt1 | contig 15109 bp, 22 predicted proteins | sample TARA_R110001606 | Tara Oceans TARA_R110001606 (sample SAMEA4398315) | marine metagenome | biome: Polar Biome; feature: [SRF] surface water layer (ENVO:00010504); material: water (ENVO:00002006), including particulate matter (ENVO:01000060) such as... | depth 5 m | reverse complement strand
TCCTCACATCCAGAGCCACAGTCCGATAAAACCGCAATTGAATTAGTCAATAAAAAGTATTGCTCCTGCTCTGAAACATCAATAACAGAACCTTTCTTCTTATCATTATAATCTCTTATTAATTTTACTTTGCTCATGGCTCTAATTTATTAAGATGCAGTGATTGCAGTTAATGCAGTAGAAATGTTAGTACACTTCATGAATGCATCTTGGTTAATTTGTGCAACGTGGAATTGAAGTCTCTCAACAACTTTTAAAGTAACAATTTCATGCTCGAAATTATCATTGTTTTCGTAAGACATTTCCAATGTAGCTCCCTGTCTGTCTAAGATTTCTCCTTTAGAAGAGTCAAATACATAAAGAGAGTTAGCAGTAACCAATGGGCTTGTAACTATCTTCATACCATTTAATATTCCATCTCCTTGCATAACAAAGTTCGGTAAAAGGTAATCGTTCTCACTGTTCTTCTGGTGCATGAACTTAACAAAATCGTTGTAATTCATTACTATTGTATCAGCATCCCAAGAGTTCTCTTGTCCAAAAGTGAAGATTTGTGCCTTCATTGCCGCAGTTAATTCAGCTAATGTTGCAGATTGAAAAGCTCCTGTAAAAGGTGCTAAAACATTTGCAGCATCAAATTCAGAAGCAATTGCATCAATAGAAAGAATGTTTCCAGAACCTAATAAGATTTCTGCTTCCTCCTTTAATTTAACAGACTCATTCACTAACTGCTCAACCTCGCTTGCTACAAAAGAATAATCATCAATCATATCAATACAAATGTCAACAAAGTCTCTAATCTTTTGAATTTGAACTGTTCTGTTAACCCAAGTAGTCTTAGTTGTAGAAGTAGATGTTGCACAAGCAACAACAACCTTAGCATCTCTTGTTACCGCATTTTGCTCTCTGTACTTGATATATTCAGTAGATACATTTACTCTTCTAAATAGGTCAATGATTCTTGTTGCTCTTACAGGCTTCTTAATAGTTCCTGCTAAGAAAGTTGCATAGTCATCACGAGTTCCAATATCTCCTGGGTCTTGCTGAGCTTTTAAGGATATTTCAACCTTTCCTTTTCCGGATTTAACAACCTCTGAAATTTTATCAGCCTTCTCTTTAATTAAGTCAACTAATGACTTTCTTTTTACAGGAGCATTCTTAGATGCTTCTCTAAGTCCTTTTACAGATGATTCCAATTCTACAAATTTTGATTTAAGCTCCAAAGTGTTATCCTTTTCAGCTAATTCTTTAATGTTTGACAACTCGCTTTTAAGCTGAGCCACTTCATCCAATGAAACCAACCCCTTTGTTGCTTCCTCGATTTTACCTTCAAATTTTGACACCATTTCTTCTGGTGTAATGTTTTGATTTTCCATTTCTAATTAATTTATATTAATCTTTGTTTAATTCTGTAATCTTACTTTCTGCCCAAGCCTTCATTGATTTACCACCCCATAATAGATAGGAGATAGTTCCGCATGCTTTTGTATCATTAGCATCATAATACTCCTCTGCTCTTGATAAATAGCTGAAAGTCCTCTTAATAACATCTAACGATAATCCTCTCTTATTGGCAATATCCTGTGCTCTTTGTTTTCCAACATCCGTTGCACATTTGTTATTGACTTCTTTGTTTAGTTCGATACCTTTTTTAGCATTATTAACGGCTTGTTGCGGATAATCAGCATATACGGCTTTTGTAGATAGTAAGTTATCTACTTTGCTCCAATTAAATCCCTGTTCAATATTGATTTGCTGAACCTCCTCTAATTTTGGTGTATTAGATTTAGTTATTGCAAGGTCAACTAAACGTGAGTTTAAATATTTTAATTTCATTTCTAAATTATACATTCTTTCATCAGTCCCTCTTCCATTGATTAGAGCCTTTGTAACAACGTTAATTTCCTTTGTAAGCTTATCTAATGCAGATATATGGTCTGCGCTCTTTCCTACGCTTAGAACCTCTGTATATTCGTTTGCGCCAAATGTGACCGCACTACCTTCAAAAAGCTTAACCTCTTTAATTTCATAGTATCCCTCTTTCCCTTCCTGCTCTATCCATTTAACATTGTCGGACATATATTGAAAACCTATTGAATGCTCTTTTATTATACCTTCCTCATAATCTCTTAGTGCATCCTCTCCTTTTGTGCTTGTGCTTAGCTTAGCAACTGCGAATAGTCCTTTGTTATCCTCCTCTAATTTTAAGAATTTTCCTATTGGGTGTTGCCAATCATGGTATCTTAAAAAAGCAATGTTTCGATTACTACCACTTTCAACTCCTCTTTCTCTAAGGGACTTCTCAAAAGCACCTTTTACAATCATGTCATTATCTGAGTCAATTACATCAAACTTTGACAAATACATTGCAACTTCCCTCTTATTTAATGAAATATCTTTTATACTATTGTCAAAAGACTTAACAGAATATTGGTTAAAACTCTTATTCATTTCATTATATTTTAATTTTACTCTGCATTATACGCAAATAATTTTTAAAATTAAGTATTTTTGACGTTATTGGTATAATTATTTACAATTTTTTTGTATGAAAAACAACTTTTGGACTAACGTATTCGGATTGTCAAGTGGCAAAAATGATAACCTAATGAAGATGTTGACCGCTCAGCATAATCAATTTTGGGGAAATACAAAACCTACCTGGATAGACACTAATAAGCCGTATGAATTATATATTCAGATACCAGAATTAAGAACGGTTATTAATAAACGTGCTCTAATGATGTCCGGTGGAGTTCCTAAAGTATGCGATTTGGAAGGCAATCCAATAGACTCTCATTGGGTAAAAGACCTTATAATGAATCCTAATCCAACTCAATCATGGTCGGACGTTGTTTATTCTCTTGCAGTTAATGATGGATTATTTAATAATAGTTTTGCCTATTGTCCAAAACGCTCCTTTGATATACGAAATTTATTTGTTCCTCTTCCATCTAATAAAATTAAGATTGTTGGCACAGGGAAATATTTAGACCAATTAGATACGGATGGATTAATAAAGGAATTTCAGTTTTGGTATGATACCCAAAAGAAAGATATTATACAGGTTGAAGACATGGTGTATTTAAACACCCCAGATGGAATTAACCTTCTTAATCCTGTTAACAGAATAGACACATTGAAATATCCTCTAAGCAATATTATGGCTCAGTATAACAAGAGGAACGTTATCCTTGAAAATATGGGTGCTATTGGTATTCTATCTTCTAAGAAATCCGATATGGGTGGAGCACTTCCAATGACACCAGAGGAAAGAGAAGAGATACAAGCCGATTGGTTAAGACGTAGCAAAGATAAGCTTGTAATGACTGAGGCAGATGTTGATTGGACTCCAATGTCTTATCCTACTAAAGACCTAATGTTATTTGAGGAGCTTACAGAAGATAAGATGGCAATTATAGATGCCTATGGTTTGTCTTATTACTTATTCTCCCAATCTAATGGAGCTACTTTTACCAATGTTAAGGAAGGAATGCGGATGTCATACCAGGATACTATTATACCGGAAACCAAACAAATGTATGCAACTATTTCTCAGCAATTAGGACTTATTGAGGAAGGTCTATATATCAAGCCGGACTTCTCACATATACCTGTATTGCAGGATGACAAAAACCAAGAGGCAAGTACTGTTGTTAGCCTTGTTCAAAATGGAGTTATTGACCCTAATGAGGCACGTAATGTGCTTGGATACTCAGAAAGAGAAGAGCAGGAGAGGTCAATACAGGCTCTTAACGGTGCTCAAGTAACAAGTATGGTACAAGTTGCAGAAAGTGTTGCAACAGGGATGCTAAGTCCTACTTCTGCAATTGAAATATTAATTATTTCTTTTGGAATATCAAGAGAGCAGGCAGAGTCTATTGTAAACAATATTGGAGAGGCACCGAGTAATTCATAAGCTATATGATATAACAGTATTGTAAACGCAACCTCTGGCAGTCGCTCAAGCTCGTTTACAAGCATGTTATTTCTTCCTTACATTTAGGATTATAATTGCAATAACAATTAGCACCAGGTATATTCTTATGCTCATAATTGGATTAGTTTAGGCTCTTAAATTCTTCAATAGCCATCTGCTCAAAGTCAACCTTAAAGATACTTTCATACCTTTCAATTAAGTCATTTACCACTCCATCTCTATGGTCATAAATATCTCCATCGATATAAAACTCTGCCGTTGGTGGAGTATAATAATCCCCTCCATCATATTCGCAAGTTACATTAACCTTAAATTGTCTCTCAGATGTTTCTCCTAATAATACCGAAACCTGTTGTGTTGTTCTCATGTTATTTAGTTTTAAATTTTTTAATAATTTCTATGCTATAAAATAGAATTAGAAATAATATATAGTATGCAGATAGCTTTACGACCTCCAATAGTTGCTTTAATTTCATAAGTCTAATATTGCTTGCAGTTTTTGTTCTCCTTCCTTACTTAGATACTCTTTGCATGTAAGAAAGATCTCTGCTTCTCTTTGAGCCTTCTCTATCATTAGCCTCTTATCTAATCTTAATCCATCAATGACAATATAAGCTACGTTATAAGCCTTTAGAAGCCCCTCTGGTATCCTGCTTAATCTTTCAATGTTCTCCATTTTAGTTGTGTTTTGAGTTATACCCCTAAGATATAAATTTATTTTATATAAAGATGCAGGAAAGAGAAATATTTTAATAAAAAGATGCTTTTTTTAATTATGCGGATAGAAGTTAAGGATATTTTGCAGGCTTGTTTCAGCCTCCTTTACAATCTTATCCAGATACTTAATTGCTCTTATATCATCCTTACAAAGGTCTCTTAACTGCTTCCTGTAAGTGAATACTTGGTAGTTGTCAACAGTGCTTTTTTTAGATAGTAACTTTGTATATGACTCGATTTGGAGCTTAATTAATGCATGATTTTGATACATACCGCAATTTAATAATCTTTGAATTGATTAGGAAATAAACCACGTATAAAAACTGATAGCCCTGCAATACAATCCGGTGCATCATCATTCTTGTTCTTTCCCTCCTTGCTAAATCCTTCTATATTTTGGATGAATTGGTAATATTGTTGGTCATTGTTTTCGACAAAATTAAATGCCCTAAATACAAAGGCACTCTCCATGATTATTCTTGTAATCTTATTCTTAGTATTATGCACTTGTAGTATTCTTGTGCTTACCATTTTGTCCAATTGTCTGCTAAACATGGCTCCCATGCTATTACTTTCAACCCTGCAATATTTTGCCTCCCATTTATTAAGCTTCTCAGCACATAAAGGCAAGCTAATATCGGTGTTATCCCTTGTAAATAGATAATCAACTATATATATTTCATTGCCTATTACTCCTCCAATAGCCATTGCCGTAAAGTCCTTTCCCTGGTCAGCAACATCTATGTAACCAATATATCCCTCAATTCTATCTTTAATCTGCTTAAACTCCTCCTTTGGCATCTTATTAAGGCCAGAGAACAACCTTCCTTTCATATCAACGGGCTCCTGCATATATTCTGCAACCCATATGTCCGGATTTATTCGGCTTCTAATATCATTATATTGCTCGGTGCTCATAACATCATCGCAAAAGGTTTCTCCTTCCTTATCTAATGCCGGAACAATAATACTAAGGTCATATCTTTGAGCCTCCATATTCTTTCCAATAACATCGTTAACACTCCATCGAGTTCCAATATCAATTTTAGAACAGTTCTTTTCTAATCTGCTATCGTGTGTAGCCTCCTTCCATAAAAGTATCTTATCGTTTGTATTATCACTTAAAGCATCTTCTACACCTCTGTAAAGGTCATCAGTGATTGCCAACTTAGTTGCTCCGAAACCTATTATTGTTCCTCCAACTCCTGCTCCAAAGTATCCAACCTGTCTTGAATGGTTTGTGTTCCAACCTAATAGATTTGACTTAGTATCTGATAATGAAACCTTGCTAAACACCTTTTTAAATTGCTTAGTTTTTAGGATGTTTCTTACGTCATAGGAGAACTTGAGATATAAAGTTGCCGTACAAGTGTTTCTCATTATGCTTTCGCTTGGGTTACGACCTAAAACCCAGGCAGAAAATAAACTTGTAATGTATGACTTTCCTGCTCTTGGTGGCATTGAAACTGATAGTGATCTAATTTGTTGTTTTTCTATCTTTTGAAATCCATCTGCAATTGTTTTCAGAAATAATCTTTTTGAAAAAAACTCCTTATCATAAAATAAACAAAACTCCCAAAAATCTCTTCTTAGAAGTTCTAAATACATAAGTAAGTCAATCTTTTCGTCTTTTGTCATTATTCAAGTCCTTGCCTGTCTATATACTTTCTAAGATCTTCATCTGATATTCCCGATAAATCAACCTCCTCTTTGATAATTTCTATTTCATTCTTTTCTATGTATCCTCTTTTCTTTCCTTTTGTTTTTAAGAAGAAGATAGTTGCAGTTGTATTTCCTTGGTTTATCTGTTTATGCAGTTGACTTTCTGCAAAGTCTAAAGTGATGTCGTCTATTTCATTTACCTGCTTAGCAAATTCATCATCTTCTTTAATCCAAAGATAATACTGCGTTCTTCCAATCTTTGCAATTTTACAAGCTTGGCTTACTATTCCCAAAGTTTGTTCCAATGCTTGAAGGACTGCTTTTTTATGTTGTTCGGTTTTGTTCAATTTCTTTGCCATAATATTAATAGTTTTTGAAGGCTTTTAAAGGATAAAAAACAAGACTGTTTCTGTATCCTCCTTTCATCTTAGCTTCTATTGGTGTAACTCCGTGTACATTTTTCCATGCGGGATACACTAACATTGAGTTTTCTCTACTGTCAAAAGTTGCGTTGTAGTCTGGTACGTGCAAATTGCCTCCTGTTGCGTGTTCTTTTTTAGTTATAATCACATTGACTGCTCCTTGCACGTTTCCTGCATCTCTGTGAAATGGTGCTGATATATTATAATTCGATATGCTACTTGTAAACATTTTTCCAAACCTCCATTTTTTTGGAACATTCTCTTCAATCAGTTTCAGTTGTTCTTCGTATATATTTGGTGTTAGCTTTTTTATAATTCCCTCTGCTTCCTGGCAAGCTAATAACATTGATTTAATAAAGGTTTTTGCTTTTGGTTCATTATGTACGGAAGACCTCGTTACATACTCTCTTCTCATTAATGCTTTTGGAGGAATTGAGCCAATTATACAACTCATTTGTTCTACGTCTATCTTCATTGCCTCTTCTTTACTCATACCCATTTGTAACGCCCTTAATTTACCTGCTCTTGCCATTTTGGACTTTGGAACGTTTTTAGAATTAAATTCTTTATTCGCTATTGCTATGAGCTTAGAAAGTTTTTCAGACTGTGTATTTATATCTTTTATGAAAAATCCAATTACCTTTCCTTCTTCCACTAATAAACAATCATCAGTTATATTTGGTTCAAAAGAAGGGCATTCCTGACCTATTTTTACGTTATGATCCACTTTTACTAATTCTATTCTCTTCATGATATCAGTTCTAATACTCTTTTTAAGGCTTCTGAGCTGTTTTCTACCTCAACGGTGTGTGTTATATTGTTTACTCTTGTTTGGATGGCTCTAATGTGTCTTTCTGTTTGATTAGAACCTCTTAACTTTCTTCCCTGCTCTCCGTTATCCTTTATTTTTATAATATATGGATTAAATGTTTTTATAAATGTTCTGTTTGTAAATCTATCTCCCTCACAAATAATAAATAAATTATTTTTATCTGCCAACTTTTTAAACTTTTCAAAGTCTCTTGCTACTGCCATTGATAAACGGTCTGATCCTTCAAACGTTTGACCGTCATATTTCCCTAATACAGCTAATTCCTTATCTGTTTTAAACCTAATCATACCAAACTTAGCATTTAAGGTCAGCTCTTTTTGAGTTATAATTTGTTTCATAACCCAGGTTTTGCCTGATCCACAAGCACCAATAATTAGTATAGTTTTATTTATGCTCATTTAAATACTTTTTTTCAAATGTTTCGTTCCTAAACTGCCATAAGGTTTCCCAAGCAACCCCGTAATACTTCCCTTGCATCTTTTCAATTTCCTTCCTCATTCTCTCAATATAATATCCAATATACCTTTGACCTTTTTTATACTTATGATATGCACAAAGAGTGGTTTCAATCTGATAAACATTCCCTTCCAACTCTCTTAGATATTCGATAAACTTGTTATGCAGGTGTTTTGCCCTTTGTTTGGTTAGCTTCTCTTTTACCCAATTATCTTCTCCTATCGAATAGCAAAGGCCCTTACGACAACTTTCAGCCTCCAACATATTGAGATACTTAGGAGAGTGCTTTAAGTCTGTTATCTGGTTTAATACATCAAGATAATTAAAGGTGCTAAACCTTCCGAAATGTTTTATATTGGTAATAAGATCATAGGCCTCTTTACTATTTTTTGCTTGGGAGAAGTATTTTTGCTGATTGTTTTTAACCAGATTAGAGTAACTTATAAATGCAGGAATAAACGCATTTCCTGTTTTAATTCTTAGCCTGTCTGATTGGAAGATTAATCCTTGTTTATTTTTTTCCCACCATCTCTTTAACCTATCTAAATCAACCAATTCAAAGTCTGGAAATTCATTATACATTAGGAAGGTTGTAACCGAACAATAATTTGTGCCATATAAAAAAGCTATCCAATAACGTTGACTTAGATTTAATTCAAACCTTTCTGCAAGGTATTTTAAGCACAATACTGATGGGTCAACGTCATTCGCCTCCATGCTTTCTTTGTGATATGCCTTGTAACTTACATTACCCATATATTCATTTGGAACGTTCCGTTTTTACTATCCTTTACTCCTTTATGCTTCATGCCTATTTTCTTGTAAAAATTGTTTCCTGCTTCGTTATCTGTATTACAAGTCAAGTATAATGGTCTCTTAGTAAACTCTATTAACTTTTGTGCAAGACCTTTCTTTTTATGCTCATTTAATACTCCGATTTCCTTTATTGTGTAACATTTTAGTCTTGAACTGTATCCGTATCTCATAAATGCCTTACCTTCAATTACATAGTAGTTATAAGGACTTTCCCTGCTAAGATACTTTTCCCAACATTGGAACAAATTATGGCTTCCTAATTCTTTTTTTGCTTCTTTATGGATTTGTTTTATTAATCCTTCGTCTGAACTTATTGCTTTCCTAATTGTCATAAGCTAATGAATTTATTATAACCTACAATCTTAGTTTTTTTTATGCCAGACCTGTTCAATATATCTTTGGTTGAGGCTAATACTTTTGCTCCTTGATACTCTCCAATGTGAGAAGGTCTATTAATGTTTCTAAACACTTTTATATCTCCTTTACTGTCAATAAATGCTCCTGCAAAAGATTTGTTTTTTACAAAGTCTATAAATGAGTTATCCGACTGTAATTTATGGATTATTGCCAATTCTCCATCGTTATCGGTTAACATCTTAGTGTTGTAGGCTTCTTGCATCTCTTGTTTGGTGCGCATATCTAAAACACCATTAAACACCATTGAAAGGTTATCTCTTGTAATAGGTTGATTGTTGTTCTGTTCTTTGTAATCTCCGCTTGTAGAGTATCTGAAATGAGCAATAAACTTATTAGGCTTGTCAGCTTTTAAACTGGTTACAAAATAGTCGTAGTCAAGGAATTTTTTTGATATAATATTTCCTTTATTAATATAGCTATAACCAAAGGAGTGAAGGCCTCTTATTCTTGAATTGTAACATAGGCTTTCTACTACATCCTCATTAAAATTACCGTTCCAACCAATTATTGAGCACATTTATATTAGTTTTTCTTTCTCTGCTTTTAAGTATTCTAATATCATCCCTCCAACATAACCTTCTTGGTCTCTCCACCAACGTACTATTTCAGAGGCTTCCTCATAGTGTTCAGCTTCAAATTCAATTTGGATTGCCTTCTTTACGTTGGCTTGCATATCGTCAATTTCTTCGCTTAAATCTTCATCATCTAAAATTGAATAATCTATATCCTCATTTATACCAAACTCCCATTCTTCAAAACCCCATTCAATTAATTGTTCTTGGTCGAAGAAATTAATTAAAGCCTCCTTATCAAATTGACCTGTATTTTTGTTTAATCTTACATTTAACTCCTTTTCCTTTTCGTAATCTAAATGGAGCTTTACACATGGTGCAAAATCATTTCCTAAGTCTGCCCATACTTTTACTCTTTGATGTCCACCAATTATTACATTACTCCTTTCATGATGCGTATTTACCAATACAGGGTCAACAAAACCAAATTCGGTTAAGCTATTTTTTAAATCTTCGTATTGCTTCCCTGTTAGTTCTCTTGGATTGTACTCAGCTTCTTTTAAATCTGTTATTTTTATTTGTTCAATAACTAATTCTTTTGCGGTTTTTGTTTCCATGTTAAAAGATTATATTATAAATGATTATTGGAAGGGAGAAGATAAACAACCTTGCAAAGGCATACTTTACATTAGTGGTATCTTTCGCCCAGGAGGTGAATTGTAGGTGCTCTCTGTGGGGTAAAATGATGTGCAGGGATCTATCTATTAACCAGATAAAAAACATTAGCACAATTATTAAATATCCCGATAATCTTAGAAAGAAATTTACTTTCTCTTCTTGCTTTTCCATTATTTATACGTTTAAAAGTGTGGTTGTTGGAATAAAAAAAAGAGGCAACCGTTGGGCTAACCTCCTAAACCTTATAACACAACAGTGCTAATATAATGAATTTTCTAATACATATTTACTTTAATCATTTATAATCGAGTTATAAGAATTGCTACTTTCATCACTAATTATAATGTGGTCTAATAGCTTAATGTCAAGCAATTTTAGAGCCTCCTTTGCTTTATTTGTAATACTGATGTCTGCTTGGCTTGGTTTTAAGTTTCCAGATGGATGGTTATGAACAAAAATAACACCGGAAGCCAAGCAATCAATTGCATACTTTAAAATAATTTTAAGGTCAACAACCGTTCCTGCTATTCCTCCTTGACTGATTTTTGCCCATCCTGTCACAGTGTTCTTTCTATCTAATAACATTATAAAGAAGCTTTCATAAACCCCAATATCATCGCTATAAAACTGCCTTGCAAATTTATTTGCATCTTCCGGCTGCTCAATCTTTGTTCTTTTAACTCCTGTTCCTTCCTTCTTTCCAATGTAATACTCAAATGCTTTTTTACTTTCCATGTTTGTTGTGTTTTGATTTAATACAAATATATAAATTTATTTTCTATAAATAAAAAGATATAAAAAAAGAGGCCCCTCAGCCTCCTCTCTCTCCTTATTTACAAATTACATCTGCAATCTTTTGCATAGTTGTCAAGTTCAATCCCCTATCTGCATTTAAAAACAAATATAGTTGATTTGGATGAACTCCGCACTTTTTAGCAACCCCATGTACAGATAAACTGTTTTCTATCATGTGGTCATTAATCAGCTTCCTGCAATCCCTTATTAGGTTCTTAACCTGGTATTTGCTTATTGGTTTTAACTTTTCCATAACTTATCTTTTAAAAAGGTAATCCATCATTATCCTGTGATTGTAAGGTGCTTATTGCATCCTCCATAAAGTTTGCATCAATCCCACTCTTATCGCTTGTACTATCCTTATAAGGCTCAAAAGACTGTGAACTCTCATTAGTAATCTTCCAAGCCTCAAGAGAATTAAAATACTTAACCTCTCCTTGTGGGTTTGTCCAACTCCTTCCTCTAATATTTATAAAGGCTTGTATTTCATCTCCTTCTGCAAAGTTATCCAGAAGCTCACATCTTTCTTGTGTTACCTGCATAATAATTTGTTGGGGGTATTTATCCTCTGTTGCCAATACAAACTCTCTAAGAGCGAATTTATCTGACACCTGCTTCTTAGCATAAATCTTAATTAATTTTCCTTTTACATCCATAACTTTTACTTATTTATTTTTGTTGATAATTCTGCCATACATTCTTTATAGTACTCGTTGGCAATTTTGTACTGCATTAATATTTCGGACTCTTTTACTTCGTCTCTTTCAACCTTTACGGATGTGATTCTGTTGTTAATATCTATGTGCTCAACATCATGCAAATCTGTATCATCATAAGGAGATAGTAAGTCTGGTGGAGTAGTTGTTAGGCAATATATTACCTCTCCCATTGGTCGGTTGTATAACATCATATAGCCTCTAAGTTGCCAATCGTATCCTGACTTCTTTACTGACTTCTCTGCCTCCTCTTGGAATGCAGGAAAGGTGTCAAAACTCCATGAGCATTTTATATCAATTATTTTGTCTCCTGTGTTTATATCGCATTCCCCCGTTAGCCAATCAGTGCTTATTCGCTCTGTATTCTTTTTAAACTCCATGAACCTGGATTGGTTTACCATCTCAATTCCAAGATCCTCATTTCTTATTCCCTTCTCAGTAAACTTATTACTTATGTTGGGTCTTATTCCATAAAAGTCCTCCTTTGCCTTCTCCATTACAAAGGTCTTTGCCGTTTCACTTAATGGACTGCTTTTGCTTCTGCTCTTGGTCATGATCTTGCTTAATGCAGAGCATCTAACTATTAGGTTTTTAGTTTTCATCTTCTGTTAGGTATGTTTTAGTGTCTAATACGTATTCTAAACTTTCTTTGTAGGAGGCCTCTTTATCCATCTGCTCCTGCTCCATAAGGTCTTCAATAAACTTCTTAGCCTTCTTAACCTGTGAAGGAGTAAGAGTAAAAGTATCTACCAATTTATCATAAGTATAATTACCGTTTTTAATGCTCTCTAAAGCTCCGTTTAATCTTTGAGTATCTAACTTAGGCTTAACCGGTGCAGGTGGCTCATAACCCTCTGGTAAGTCCTCTCCTGCGTATATATATAATCCTAAACCATGAAGAGCAAGAGCCTTTGTTGTGCTTCTCTGGATAGCCTTGTTAATATCCATGCTTGTAACATTCTCTAATAAAATAGACTTGTTTCTAAAGTCCATAACCGGAAGGTAATCGATATGCTCAAGGTCTTGGATTGTTACTCCGACCTTAACCCAACAGGACTTGCCATCTGTAAAATAGTTACATCCATTCTCATTCTCGTAAACTTTTCGCTGAACTGTTGGATACAATTTTTTAACCTCTGCCCAAGCCCATGCCCAGGATAGATACGTTAAATTCCCTTTCTTTTCTGTTTTGTCATTGACATTAATACTGCTTAGCGTATCAAAAGTCTCTTTCTTTTTTTGTGCCATTTTTGTTGTGTTTTAAATGATTATGCTCTACCAAACTTATTAATATTAACATTTAGCTTGTTTGCCATAGCAAAAAATTGCTTATCCTTTAATCTTAATAGCTTTGAGTCGTTGTCAAACTCTTTGTCAAAATTGCTAAGCTTTATTTTTGATTGAAGCTTTGCTCTTAATGAGTCTCTTTCCTTTTGTAGTTCTAATAAATTTTTCATTTTGTTATGTCTTAAAGTTTATACTACAAATATATAAATTTATTTTCTATAAATCGATATAAATTTAATTTTATTTAGGTTTGACCTGTATTTTTTTGGTATTGCTCCTCTCTTTTTAGGTTTGAAATATGTTGGTTCATAGTGTCAATAATGCTATTAGTATTATCATAAAACAACCTCATAGAATTAAATAAACCATCCCATCTTTTTTCATCTTCATAGTTATCCAGGGAATAAAACTTTCCTAATTCACTGGCCTTGCTCATTGGAAACCCTGCATCAAGATACTTCTTTGTATGCTCCCTCTTTGCTCTCTCTGTTTGTGCTTCAGAGTTTTTAAACTCAATCCGGCATTCTCCTAACTCCGTTGCATAATAGCTCAGTAAAGTAACCAATTGTATCCTCTGATACATTAGATCATTTATTCCTGTATAATCCATTGGCAGTTCTCTATACCAATCAACTATTCCATTAATCTGCTCAACTACTTCATTAAAGTCCTTCATAATCTTTTACTTTTTTCTTATAAATTTTGTATAATTCCTCCAACTCTGATTTGCTTAATTTTAGTTTTTTATATCTATTGTCATCTAACCATTTAAGCTCCTCTTCGCTTATTCTATTTGTTATCCTTTTCCTATACTCATGGATGTTTCCATGCTTATTCCTATTACATGGAACGCACTGCCCGTGCACATTGTCCTCATGAAACCTTATTCCCTCATAAGTAGTCGCATAATAATGTCCGGCATCAAACTTTCTATTTTGCAGAGGAGTTCCACAACTTACGCAACCCTTATTAATATCTCTTAATCTGATATACTTATTAAAAACCGTTTGTACTTTTTTCTTCCAATCACTCAAGGTCATATTATCTTCATAGTATTTCTTCCTTTCTGCTCTGGCAACCTTCTTTGCCTGCTTCCTCATTTGCTCATTCGAGTAATGTATAGCACACTTAGTGGAGCATACTTTTTGAGTTGTTTTAAAAGGAGTAAAAAGCACTCCGCAACATTTACATTTCTTTTGTTTTATAGGCTTCATTAAAAAGGTATTTCTTCATTTTGTCTATCCTTAAATCCTGCCGTATAATCGATTAATTCCGGCTTTTCATAGCTTATATCCTGCAAGGTATCATTCCATTCCGATGTTTCTAACTTGACGATCATCTTATTAATTCCAATTCCTCCATCTCTATTCTTAGCAATTATAAACTCTCCCATTCCCTCCATGTCATTTCCTTCCTCATCAACTAACTCTCCGTAATATTCTGGTCTATGAAGGAAACTAACAATACTTGCATCCTGCTCTATCTCTCCACTTTCTTTTAAGTCTGGGAGGCTTGGTCTTTTACCGCTCCTCCCAACATCTCTGCTAAGCTGAGCCAAAGCAATACAAGGAACTCTGTGTGCCATTACTATTCTCTTAACGTCATTACTAATCTTTGTAACCTCTTGGTATCTGTTCTCCGACTTACCAGGCATTATCTTTTGTAAATAGTCAATCATAAATAAGTCAACTTCCTTATCCTTATTTTTAACCGTTTGCAATTTAGCCTCTATGTCCTTAGTGGTATGAGAGCCATCAAATATTACTAAGTTATTCCATGCAGGACTGCTCTTTAATTCCTCAATCTTTTTTAGCTCACTATCTGAGCATTGTCCATATTTAATATGGTTTGAATTAATA
>TARA_R110001606_G_scaffold83958_6_pt1 | contig 15121 bp, 17 predicted proteins | sample TARA_R110001606 | Tara Oceans TARA_R110001606 (sample SAMEA4398315) | marine metagenome | biome: Polar Biome; feature: [SRF] surface water layer (ENVO:00010504); material: water (ENVO:00002006), including particulate matter (ENVO:01000060) such as... | depth 5 m | reverse complement strand
CTCAGCATCGCCGTGCGCACCTTCATGAACAAAGCCCGCACCGACCCGGACTGGACCCGCGCCCTCATCACCGTAGTCCGCTACGCCGAAGGCATGCGCTCCGCCCTCGCCACCTACCTCCGCGCCGGCCTCCAAGTCGGAAGCCGCCATGGGAAATTCCACTACGCCCACGAAGGAATGGCCATGAGCATGGTGATCTCCGCCACCCTGGGCGCCATGAACCTGCTCGTGGAAGACGGCGAAGTGGAGCACGCCGACCGCATTGCGGCGGAGGTGGTGTTGCAGGCGTTGGGGGGGCCGTAGGAGAAGGCTGGGCGGATTGCTGGGTTGCCGTTGCCTGGGGAGAGTGGGTAGCCGGTCTTGCCATAGCGAGGGTGGCTGACCTGCGATTTATATGGTTTGGCTAATTAGTGAGGGCTTACTTAAAAGGCCGTTGGCGCTTGGGCGTTGGCGGTCTTTTGTCTTTAGGGGAGAGTGAGATGGTCAAGATATCAAGAGCATGTCTGGACGTTGAGTTTGTAAGTGGCTGACTTTTCTGGTTTTATTTTCTGTCAGGGGAAATCAGGAAAAGAGATATGACGCAGGCGCGTTCATTGGATATTCACGCCGGCGCCCTAATACCTGTTAGGCATAAAGACACATGAGCTCTACGAACCCAACTAATGACCAAATTCTGGGCGCACTTGAAGGCTCAGGTTTCTTATTTGAGCAAGAAGTTGCAACAACGTTGGAATCATATGGATTTCATGTCGAGACAAGCTGGCCATATCTGGACCCTGATACGAAGAAATCGAGGGAAATTGACCTACGCGCCATAAAAAATTACCTGCAAGACGAGAATAATAAGCTACAAGTCTTCGTCGAGTTGCTAGTCGAATGCAAAGACTCAAGATCCCCGCTCGTCTTTTTCGAGCGTCGCAAAAATAAGCGTGAACTTGAGGCATCCTCACCCAAAGAATACATATTCCCCAAAAAGACGTACCGCCAAATTTTAAGCGAAAACTCTTATAGGGAAGTACCGGCCTTTGTCCATCTCGATCTTGCGCCCACTCATTACTATTTTCAGGACAGCAACAAGACGACTCAGTTCACGAAGATCGTGCGAAAGGGAAGTAACTGGGTGGCTAACCATGACGGCATATATGACTCGTTATTCTTACCCATGGCGAAGGTCCTCGAAACTAGGATCAAATCGATCCCTAAGACGCACCGCCCCGGGGAGTGGTGCACGGTGTGGTTATATTTCCCGGTTGTTGTGGTTCGGGATCATTTAATCTCCCTGTCTGGCAATAGCGAAAATCATGAGCTAATTCCCAAGGGCCGTATTTCGTTTGTACGTAACCTGGATTCTGACTCATTACAGGGCAGCTATCTCGTGGATTTCGTTACTAGCGAGTACCTTGAACGATACTTAGACAAGGATGTTGGTGTATTTGCCAAGGCCGTCTCGGACCTGGCTTCGAGTTCACCTTCTTTGCTTCGAGGAGAAAATGCCTAACCAATCGCTGCAGTTGACCTCCCGAAGCGCTGCCGCGCTTCGTGTTCCCTCCGCGGCCTTCGGCCGCTCCGGCGGCAACTGAGCTTCGGCGTTAGGCTATCAATCAGGAATCATCATGGACGAGATAATCGTAAAAAGTTTAGATCTAAAAAGATTCAATGCCTTGGCCGCTCAGACTAGAAGCCCTGCAGCAGCATATATGAGTGAAGAACTAGAATGGTATGCTGATGATTCCGAAGTTGTCTTAGGGGTTGTTCTTCGCGATACAATTGATGATGACTTTGTTGGAGTTATCTTGGGGCGAGATGAAGGCGATCGATTCAGAGCATTTGATGTGCAAGCCTCAATTGAAACGCTTGAAGAAGCCAGAGCATGGGTGCAAGGCGGTATCAAATGGCACGCTGGCACAGGCAATACTGTATTTCCTCAAGGTGATGAAACGAAGGGATTGAACTTATTTACACCTGTAGTACCAATTGCAAAGCAACACCCATTCTTTACAAAGTTATCTCAAGAAGATTCATTTATTCCTGCCAAAACAATTATCAATGAGCTTATGCCTCATTTTGTTGATATTGATGGGAATTTTATTGAGCAGTTTCAAGGCTCTGGGTTTGACGCCAGGCTATGGGAGCTCTATTTGAATACGTATTTCAATGAAGAGCAGCTGTTTTTTGATCGGGAACATCACGCCCCAGACTTTTTGGTTCAAAAATATGGACATAAGGTTGCAATTGAAGCAGTGATAGTGGGCAGAAAAAATGACAATCCTGCCTCACTTCTCAAGAAAGAGCCAAAGTTTTTACATCCGTCTGAGATAGCTGAAAAACACAAAAATGAAATGCCAATAAAATTTGGAAGCCCCCTTTATAGCAAGTTAAAAAAAGAATATTGGAAGCTTGATCATGTGAAAGACAATCCACTCGTCCTCGCAATAGCGGACTTCCATGATGACCAGTCCATGCAATGGAGTTCAAATGCGTTAATAAACTACCTCTATGGAGTAAAGCACGAATTCACTAGAGACAAAGATGGAAAACTTATCGTTTCCGCCTTAAAAATCGAAAAACATCAAGTGGGTGATAAGGTGATTCCATCAGGTTACTTCTTTCAGCCTGATGCCGAGAATATTAGCGCTGTGTTGTTCTCTGCAAGTGGGACTATATCAAAATTTAATCGTATAGGCCGTCAGGCAGGCTTCGGGCCTGATAACATCATAATGCATCGATTTGGTACCCATCATGATCATGATCCGAATGCCTCTTTGCCTAAGCAATTTGCATATCAAGTAACGACAGAATCAAATGAAACTTGGGGCGAAGGTTTATCCATGTTCCATAATCCAAATGCTAAGCATCCAGTGCCAGAAGAGTTGTTTCCATCAATTGCACATCACTATTTTGATAACGGCCAAATAATCAGTCATCTACCGGAATTTCACCCATATTCGTCGATGACAATAAACATGAAGATCGTACCGTGATAAGCCTAACAAGCGCATTTTGTCGGGGGAAGATCACAAAGTTTCCGCTGCGCTCTAAGTTTGCCGTGGAGCACAAAGTTTGGTGCCTAGATGAATAAAGGGCTGATTGCGACACAAGAACGACTAAATAACTTCTTCAATGAAGAAGTTGACGACTATCTGATGAATACGCGTTTCAATGACAATCCCGAAGTAACGCTAAAAAGTGTTGGGCATGCCATTCTTTGGGCATGTGCTCTTGATGAATTCTACAAAAAGAAATACCCCAATTATGAAAGCCTTAGGAAGAGTGACCTAAAATTTGAGGTTGTAGCTGGAATAAGATATGCAAGAAATCGGGCCGTTCATCAGTTTACGCAACTTTTATACATAACCGAAGGCGCCGAATTGCCAGCACTTTTACCTATGCCATTTTTTGAAATAAGATGGAAAGAGGTGGCTGACCTTCCTGTACCAGACAAAGGTTATGAGAATAGAGAGTTGGCGGCATTCTACAGAAAGCATCTTGAGAACAAACCTGTTCGCCATGCTTTTGACGATCTGAGAGAGTATTTTGAACGAATGAAGTCAGCCTAAAAATGGTGAACCGCCCCAGGGCGGTTCAAAGTGATAAGGGGGCGGTGCAAGGATAACGCGGTCGCGTCATGCGTGTTCACCGAGTCTCTTATTTTAACCGCTATCGATTTAGTGGCGCTGATTTTATTGCCTCCGCACCTTTCCGATAACACACCACTGCAAGCAGCTCCGAATCAACCCAAACGCCCCAGTAGCGGCTCCCACGATAGTGCCCGATCTCAATGTTCGGTTTGCGCTTCTTCATGATTCCCTCCATGAGTTTCTATGATACGTAAAGTCATCATAGATGATGGAGACCAGATATGCTACTTATAGTGTGTAGATTTATAGTCATCTATAAGAACAATTTGAAATATGACTACACACATTAATGACGCACAGAAAAAGCTGGGTTCCGTGATCCGGGAGCGGAGACGTGCCGCCGGTATTTCCCAGGAAGCCTTCGCCACCGAGGTCGGGATTCATCGCACCTATATCGGTGCGGTGGAGCGGGGCGAGCGCAACGTTTCCCTGGCGAACATCCTACGTATCGCCACGGCGTTGAACGTCTCCGCAGCCCAATTGTTAAATGAGGCAGGCCTTTAGCCTGCACGGAATTCAAAGACTTCCTATCAAGGCTCCCCAGTCGCCGCCTCGCCAGGAGACAACCATGATCATCTCCTCCACCCACGATTACCGCCTCGCCGCCAAACGCCGCCTGCCGCCGTTTCTGTTCCACTACATTGACGGGGGCGCGTACGACGAGCACACCCTGGGGCGCAATGTGGCGGATCTGCGTGATCTGGCGTTGCGGCAGCGGGTGTTGAAGGAGGCGGGGGAGGTGGATTTGTCGGCGCGGTTGTTCGGTGAGGATGTGAGCCTGCCGGTGGCGTTGGCGCCGGTGGGGCTTACCGGGATGTACGCGCGGCGGGGCGAGGTGCAGGCGGCGCGGGCGGCGGCGTCGCGGGGCGTGCCTTTTACGTTGTCGTCGGTGTCGGTGTGCCCCCTCGAGGAGGTGCAGCCGGCGATGACGCGGCCGATGTGGTTTCAGCTGTATGTGCTGCGCGACCGCGGGTTCATGAAGGACGCGCTGGAGCGGGCCTGGGCGGCGGGGGTGCGGACCCTGGTGTTCACGGTGGATATGCCGGTGCCGGGGGCGCGCTATCGCGATCGGCATTCGGGGATGTCCGGGCCGTTCGCGGCCTGGCGGCGGGTGCTGCAGGCGGTGACGCACCCGCGCTGGGCGTGGGACGTGGGCCTGCGCGGGCGGCCGCACGATCTGGGCAATGTGTCGGCCTATCTGGGCCACCGCATCCAGCTGGAGGATTACATCGGCTGGCTGGGCGAGAACTTCGATCCGTCCATCGGCTGGCGGGATCTGGCGTGGATTCGGGAGTATTGGCAGGGTGCCATGGTGCTCAAGGGCATTCTCGATCCGGAGGACGCCCGCGAGGCGGTGCGGTTCGGCGCGGACGGCATCGTGGTCTCCAACCACGGCGGGCGCCAGCTCGATGGCGTGCTGTCCTCGGCCCGGGCGCTGCCGGCCATCGCCGACGCCGTGCAGGGCGACCTGACGATTCTGGCGGATTCCGGCGTCCGCTCCGGCCTGGACGTGGTGCGCATGCTCGCCCTGGGCGCGGACGGCGTGCTGCTCGGCCGCCCCTTCGTCTACGCCCTCGCCGCCGCCGGCGAGCAGGGCGTGGCCCATGTGCTGGACCTGATCGCCAGCGAGATGCGGGTGGCGATGACGCTTACCGGGGCCAAGGCGATCGGTGATATTTCCCGGGAGAGTCTGGTGCGGGCATGACGCTTGGGGGTGGGCCGAATTCGGCTCGCCAGTTGACACCAACTACAGATTAACTACATTGTAATGCATGAGCCATCTGGAATTTGAATGGGACCCGCGAAAGGAAGCGTCCAATCAGCGCAAGCACGGCGTCTCGTTTCAGGAAGCCAAAACGGCGTTTACCGACGAGTTCGCCCGTGTCATCGGGGATCCGGACCATTCCACCGAGGAGGACCGGTTCATCCTTCTGGGGACTAGCATTCATTCGCGCCTGTTGGTGGTCTGCCATTGCGTTCGAGAGGCGGACACCATCCGCGTCATCTCCGCCCGTAAGGCGAACAGGCGCGAGCGAACCACCTATGAGGAATACCGCCATGCGTGACGACTACGATTTTTCCAAATCTACCAAGAATCCCTACGCCAAGAAGCTCAAGAAGCAGGTCACGATCCGGCTGGATGAAGACACTATCGAGTACTTCAAGGATCTGGCGGAGAAGAAGGATCTGCCGTATCAGAGCCTGATCAACCTCTATCTGAGGGACTGCGCGCAGTCTCATAAGGATCTTAAGATCGAGTGGCAATAGGCCCAAAGTGCGAGAGGCTGCTTAATAGAATGGGTTCACAACACGCCCCGGATGAGACGGTAGACGCTTTAATTGCGCTCGGGCGCCAGCTTCGGGACCAGGTAAACTTGCTTAGGATACAGGTGCAGCTAAAAAGCTCCGACCTCGACGATCGCCTCGACTCTGCTCTTTTTGCAATGTCTCACTTGTTTTATTCAGGCGCTGTCGCTGAAAACCAGATCGAAAATGCCATAAGTTATCAAAAGCTACCGAAAGCCATCACCAAGCACGGGGCCTTTACCTACTATGATGAGATAGCAACGCTTCGCGCGTGGGAGGGAGTCTCGTTTGATTATACGCGAAATATAATTGGCTCCCTCGCTTTTCTTGTGGCTGCTCTTTTTTTCTTTGAGGGTTTTACTAAGCTCGCGATTAAGCGGCTTGGGAAAGAGCCTCCATACAATGCGGGTAAGCTGGTTGCCTGGCTTGATGATAACACAACTATTTCCTCTGAAAGCCTTGGTGCGATTCGCTTTCTTAATCATTATCGGAATGCATGGCATGCGCTTGGTGTGTATGAAGGAAAGAGCCCGGTGAGGTGGGGCACGCTCACGCTCACCCCCGGTAAGCATATTCCGACGCCCACCCGAATTCAAAGCATGGATCTGTTAGGGGAGCTTGTTGCGGTGGTGCTGGCGGTAAACCGCCTTAGACCCTGGGGGCATGTTTTGCCGGAATGAGTTTTATCGGGATGTTGGCTTGGCTGACTTGGACCATATGATAGATGATCTAGAGAACCTATTCCGCAATGCTTTCTCCCTGTATCTCGAGCGTCGCCGTGGCGCGCGCTTCCAGCCGTCTTATGCATACCTTTCTTATGACTTCTCTGCTATCGATAGCGTTAAGTGGCGCATGTGGGGCGGTGCTATGGTTCAGGACGAGGTGCGTGAATTAACTAATATTCTAAATCATTGGCATGAAGCATTACATAAATGGCAGGCCTGGAACGACGTTATAGAGCACTATGGCGAAAGTGCCAAATGGGAACTGCGGGAAGAATTCCTTTTGGCCCTCGCTCATCAATGTATGCTTAGGCCTAGCTCGGTCCGCGATACGCTGGGTGCTGTCGCGACAAATACCATGCACCAAGTTAGGTTGGCATCAGAATCTGGTTATAAGGACCATCTGGAAGGGGAGCCAAGAAAGTTTGATAAGCGCGTGAGGTACATGTCTCGCCATAAGAAAGAGAGGCGCTTAGGGAAGCTGGTGTCCCAATGGCCGGAAGGCGAAGGGTTTATGACTTCGTTACGAAAGATTGATAGTCAGGAGTATCGTACTGACACATCTGATTATCGCAACCGAAACAGTCATTTTATTGGTCCTCGGCTGGCGATTGGTGTTACGCATGAGGTGGTTCGTTCAGTAGTTCAGTCCACTGAACTAGTGAAGCAGGATGACGGGACTTATATGTCGACGCCGGTGCCTGGGGAGTGGTCGGTGGCATACGGGTTTGGCGGCACTCCTGCACTTGATATGGAGGAGACACGCATAATGAATCTACAGCAATATCTGAATGCGAGGTCGTGTTATAAAAAATACTGGCGGTTGTTAGAAGCCGGTATGGCTTCGATGGCTTGCTCAGAATGAAACTGTTGGGTGGGATCTGGAATGGATTCGTGAGTTCTGGAAAGGCTCGATGGTGCTCAAGGGCATTCTCGACCCGGAGGACGTTCGCGAGGCGGTGCGGTTCGGCGCGGACGGCGTGCTGCTGGGCCGCGCCTTCGTCTACGCCCTCGCCGCCGCCGGCGAGCAGGGCGTGGCCCATGTGCTGGACCTGATCGCCAGCGAGATGAGGGTGGCGATGACGTTGACCGGGGCGCGGGCGGTTGGGGAGATTTCGCGGGAGAGTCTGGTGCGGGCGGGGGATTGAGCGATCTCGCCTTGTTAAAGGCTGGCTTTAGTACGCGCTACCTGTTCCCCGGGGCTTGGCGCTTTGCACCAACCAGAGCATAATCATTTTTGTGTAAATCCTTGTTAGTGTAATCGTTTTTGTGCACAGCTAACCCGTTTTGTGCAGCGGCCAGCTGGTATCGCCGCTTTCGGTTGTCCATAAGCCGTTTCACTCGGAGGTCCCCATGATGGAATTGCCCACCGATCCGATTGGTGCCGCCTGGCTGGCACGGGCTTATGACGTCATGCCGCTGGGGACCCTGGCGGTGGTGAGCCAGATGAGGGGGCGCCGCACGACGGAAGTGAACGATGGCTTCCGGCTGGAAACCTATCCCGAGGCCATGCGGCCGCCGGCCAACCCGGCCGCGCATTTGCAGTTTCACTTGCGCCATGAGGTGCCGCATCTGGAGTTTCTTGCCCGTTTGTTCGGGCGCACCGGGCCCGGGTTTGTGCAGGAGTGGGTGGCTGCGGAACCCACCGGCCAGTACGCCCGCCGCGCCGCCTTCCTGTATGAATGGTTGACGGACGAGGCGCTGGCGGTGCCCGAACGGCTGGGGGGCAACTACGTGGATGCTCTCGATGACAGCAAGTTGGTGGCGGCCTCCGCTGATCAGGTGGTCAAGAGCAAACGCTGGCGGGTCAACGACAACATGCCGGGTACGCGCTGTTTCTGCCCGATGGTGGTCAAGACCGAGTCGCAGACCCAGGCGGCGGAGTTGGATGTGGGCGCGCTGTTTGGCGAGCTCACTGAAGAGTTCGGTGAGGACCTCCTGGTGCGCGCGGCGGTATGGATGACCCTGCGCGAAAGCAAGGCCAGCTTCGCGATTGAGGGGGAGGCCGATCAGGTAGGGCGGGTGCAGCGTTTCGCCGACGTCATGGCGCGGCGTACCGGGCAGGGGAGGCCGCCGCTTGACGATGTGAGCCTGGCCGATCTGCAAAGGGAAATTCTGGGCGAGAGAACCACCCTCGAGCACTTTGGTATTCGTCAGTCTCCGGTGTTTGTTGGCGAGATGGTGCGCTACCAGGAAGTGGTGCATTACGTGGCGCCGCCGGACGACGCCTCTGCCGCGATGCTGGAAGGCCTGCGGGTGTTTCTTGAGCGGACCCGGGGCCAGTCTTCCACAATGCGCAGCGCGGTGGCGGCCTTCGGGTTTGTGTACATCCACCCGTTGGCTGATGGCAACGGCCGTGTGCATCGCTTCCTGATCAATGACGTCTTGCGCCGTGATGGCGTGATCCCGGAGCCGGTGATCCTGCCGGTGTCCGCCGTGATCATGGATGACGCGGGCGAGCGGCGCGGCTACGACCGGGTGCTGGACCGGGTTTCTGCGCCCCTGATGCAAGCCGTGCGTGAGCTCGTCGAGTTCGCACCGACACGAACTACCTACCCGGATGGCGTGGTGTCCAACCTGGTGTTCCATGGTGCGAAGCAGGCGATGCCGCTTTGGCGCTATCCCGACCTGACGCCCCATGTGATTTTCCTGGCGGCGATTCTCCGTCGGACCTTGACCGAGCAGATGCGCGTGGAGTCCCGATACCTGCGCACTCACGCGCGGGCCCGTGCGGCGCTCAAGGAGGTGGTGGAGATGCCGGACCCTCAGGCGGATCGCCTATTGCGTTCCATCGAACAGAATAGCGGGCAACTCAGCAACGTCCTGGCCAAGGAAATGCCGGTGCTTCGCAGAGCCGGGGTGTGGGAAGAACTCGTTGAGGCTGTTGCGCGAGTCTTTCAGGAAGAGGAGGCGACGGACGCCAAGGTGCTGGATCGGTATCGCCCGGAGAAGCCGGTTGGGAAGTAGTATCCAGCCTTGTGGAGGTTGAGTTATCAAAGCGTCCCTGCCGGGCGACGCCGCCGGCGAGATGTAAGGTGGCGATGACGCTCACCGGGGCGAGGGCGGTGGGGGAGATTTCGCAGGAGAGTCTGGTGCGCGCGGGTGAGTGAGTCCTGACTAAGGATACAATTGGACGCAGCCTCACTATACAAATGGACGCGCCATGCTCATTTCTCCGTCATGGCTCTCAAACCAGCGATCACCCGCTCAAACAACCCCGCATCACGCCGCGCCCGGGTCAGGGTGATGGCGCCCTGTATGCCCGCCACCACCTGCTCGGCAATGGCGTTGGCGCGCTCCGCGTCGTGGCCCAGGCGGCGCAGGGCGTGGGCGAGCGCTTCGATCCAGCGGGCGAAGTAGGCGTTCACGGCGCCGGCGAATCGGTCCCGCGTGTCCGAGAGCGCGAAGGCACCCACCAGGCACACCCGCTGCCCGGAGCGAAAATAGGCGGAGACCGCGTCCCACATGGCGTCGATGGCCGCTTGCGCGTCCGTTTCTGAACGGAGGGGGGCGAAGATCTCGCACTCGAACCAGGCATTGATGTGCTCCAGCACCGCCGCCGCCATTTCCGCCTTCCCGCCCGGGAAGAAGTGGTAGAGGCTGCCACGGCCCAGCCCGGTGCGTTTGTAGATCACCGACAGGCTGGCGCCCTCGTAGCCGTGCTCGCGGAAGGCCTCCCCCAGTAGGGGAAGCACGTCCGCGCGTTCCATGATCATGCGGGCCACGGCTCAGAGCCCCAGATCGCTGAGCCCGGGGTGGTCGTCCGGGCGGCGGCCCAGCGGCCAGTGAAACTTCCGCTCGGATTCCGCGATGGGCACATCGTTGATCGACGCGATCCGCCGCCGCATCAGGCCCTGGTCGTCGAACTCCCAGTTCTCATTGCCGTAGGCCCGGAACCACTGGCCGCTGTCGTCGTGGCACTCATAGGCGAAGCGCACCGCGATGCGGTCACCGCCCCAGGCCCAGACTTCCTTGATCAGGCGGTAGTCGAGCTCGCGGGTCCATTTGCGGCGCAGGAAGGCGACGATCTCCTCGCGGCCGCGCAGGAACTCCGCCCGGTTCCGCCACAGGCTGTCTTCGGTGTAGGCCAGCGACACCTTCTCGGGGTCGCGGCTGTTCCAGGCGTCTTCCGCCATGCGCGCTTTCTGCGCGGCGGTGTCCTGGTCGAACGGGGGAAGGGGTGGTCGGGCCATCTTGAATCTCCTGTTGTGTACCAATCGAAACATACTGGAACGATCGGTACAGAGCAAGACGCCGGGCTGCCTCGGAAGCCCTCTTTGTGCCGGCGCACGAGGAGATGGCTTACAGCTGTCTTCTTTCTTCGCTGACATCAGCTTCCGCTTTCGCTGATGTTCCGTGGTTGGTTTCAGAGCGACCATGCTCGTCCAGGCGTGGCGGGCGGCTTAAGCGTGAAAAGGGGCAGAAAGGTTTGTATGAGCGTTAAAAAGCTCACGAATAGTGAGTTATTTCCTGATTTTATAAACCTTGGAGTAATTGGCTTTGGTTTCCTTTGAGTGTATTTTGCTCACTATGAGTGAGCAAAATGAAAGTTTCATAAACCTTCTTCTGGCCAGCCTGGACGATACCGCCTTGGTTTCCAGCCGTTGGCTGCGGGCCCACGGTTACTCCACCAGTCTGGTCGCACGCTATGTGGCCAGCGGTTGGCTGGTGTCGCCCGCGCGGGGTGTCTACCTGCGCAAAGGTGGGCGGCTGCGCTGGCAGGGGGTGGTGCGCAGCCTGCAGCTCCGGGAAGGCTTGTCGCTGTATGTGGGGGGGCGCTTTGCTTTGGCCTGGCAGGGGCACGAACACTATTTGCGTCTGGGTGAGGCGGCCTCGGTGACGTTGTATGGCACGGATCGCTTGCCGGGGTGGGTGACGAAGCTGCCGATGGCGGAACGCTTCGAGTTTTGCGGCAGGGCGCCCTTCGATTTGGAATCGCCGCGCTTCACTACAGAGACGCCGGAGCGCCAGTTGTTAGATCAAGGGCTGGCGCGCCGCGAGACGGATTCTGGTTTGGAAGGCATCGTCTGTTCCACGCCGGAGCGGGCCATGCTGGAGCTGTGTGACGGCCCGCCGGGCGCGGCACTGGTCTACGAAGCCGATGCGCTGATGCAAGGGATGACGAGCTTGCGGCCGCAGCGGGTGGGCATGCTGCTTCGTCACTGCCGCAGCATCAAGGCCAAGCGGCTGTTTCTCGCCTTGGCGGAACGGCACGGCCATGCCTGGTTGGCCCATGTTCCGATGGAGGGGGTCGATCTGGGCACTGGTAAGCGGTCGCTGGTACCCGGGGGGCGGCTTCATCTTACCTACCAGATAACATTGCCAGGAGACTTGGATGAGCACCTGGGATAGCCGCTACAGGGATCGTGTGCAGCTGCTGGTCGACATCCTGCCGATGCTGGCGCATGAGCCGCGCTTCGCTTTGAAGGGCGGCACGGCGATCAACTTGTTTGAGCAGGATTTACCCCGGTTGTCGGTGGATATCGACCTGACCTGGTTGCCGGTGAACAGCTTTACCGAGGATTGCGCCTTGATCACGGATGCGTTGGAGGCGTTGGCAGAGACATTGCAGGCACGGCCATTGCAGTTGCAGGTGCAAGTGTCGGCCAAGGAGAAAGCGCGGGGTGTGACGCGGCTGGTGGTCAGCCGGGGCCGGGCGCGGGTGCAGATCGAAACCACGCCGGTGATGCGCGGCACGGTGCATCCGGTGAGGCAGATGGTGGTCAGGCCGGCGGTGGAAGAGGCGTTCGGGTTCGCCTCCGTGAAGGTACTGAACTTCAATGATCTTTACGCCGGAAAGCTGGCGGCGGCGTTATCACGGCAGCATCCTCGTGATTTGTTCGACGTCGGTTTGCTGCTGAACGATGAGCGGGCCGATGTGGCGCTTTGGCGCACTTTCCTGGTCTACCTGACCTGTAGCCCCAAGCCCGCCTGGGAGATATTGCAGCCCAGTGAACCCAAGGATTTCCACACCGTATTCGAAACCCGTTTCCAAGGTATGACCTCCGAGCCGGTCAGCGCGGAGCAATTGCTGGGCAGCCGGGCACGGCTGCTCACACGGGTCGCCGGTTGGCTGGATGAGTCTTCGCGGGCCTTCCTATGGTCGGTGGAAAACGAACAGCCTGATTTTGAATTGATTGACCTGCCCCAGGCTCAGGCGCTGCCCGGTGTGCGCCGTAAGCTGCACAATCTGGCTCGGCGCTCGGAGGAAAAGCGGGCGACCGACAAAGAGCAGTTGGAGCAATCCCTGGCCCGGATCGCCAGGCAGGTTGACGAATAACAACTGAGTTTGCCGATATCGTAGTGTGACTACGATAAGCATGAAAAAGCTAAACATTCCTTTCGAATAGAAATGGGGGAAAGAGGATGGAGGAGTTCACCAGGGTGCTGGCGGAAGGCCTGGAAAAGGGCAATGTGCTGCTTGTCATCGCCTTGCTTGTGGTGATTGTCGTGCTGAATGCTCATAAGCTGCATCCAATTCTTGTCGAACGAAAAAGGCATCGTTTAAAAGCGGTGGAAGCCGCTCTGAACTCGGAATGGGTACAAGCCCAAGAAAGGACCTGCCTCCAGCAACAGGCCGCCACGGAGCATTTCCACGCCGCCACCGGGATCATGTTGGAAAAGGCCCCGCGAGACGCGTTGCTGAAAATCTACGAGCGCAGTGAGGGGCGGTTGCCGTTCGTACATTTCAAGCGCGCCGTCTCTTATGTTCGCTATGAGAAGGGCGAGTTCGAGATAAGGCTGGGCCGATTCGAGCGATGGATGATGCTGGCCGGCATGTGGACCGGGTTGCTATTAGTTCCGGTATCGTTGGCTCTCTTTGTTTTGACCCTTTATGCGTTACTGGTATGGGGCAACGAACCGCTCGGTTCTTGGAAGGTCTGGCTGTTCTTCAATGTGGTCGGCTGGGCATCGGTGGTGTCGTCCCGCCCAGCCTATTCGGCGAATCGCATCCGAAAGGAGATGGATCGCCAAGCCGGCGCGCAAGCCGAGCCGGATAACGCGCCAGCGATTCAATAAAACGCGCACCCGGCCCTCTCACACCGGATCCATCTTCTCTTCTTTACTCTTAGCCGGCAGAAGCAGCACTACGGCCACCACCGCGCCGATGGCATCGCTCCACAGGCCGGGATAAATCAGCGCCAGCGCGCCGATCAGGGCCAGCAGGCGCCAGCCCGGGCCGAGGTGCCGGCGCAGGTAGCCTTCCACGGCCACCGCCAGCAGCAGTACGCCGATGATGCCGGTGACGACGACCCAGAGAATATTGCCGGGGGTGGCGTCGATCATCAGCATGCTGTGGGCGAACACGAACATGTAGGGCACCACGAAGCCGGCGATGGCCAGTTTCATGGCCTGGAAGCCGGTGGCGTTGGGCGAGCCGCCGCTGATGCCGGCGGCGGCGTAGGCGGCGAGGGCGACCGGGGGCGTGAGGTTGGCGAAGATGCCGAAGTAGAACACGAACATATGGGCGACGAAGATGGCGGTGTCGTTGCTGCCGGCGAGTTCGCGGAACAGGGGCAGGTTGAGCAGGATCGGCGCGGCCATGGTGCTGGTGATGATGTAGGTGGGGATGCTGGGCAGGCCCATGCCGAGCACGATGGAGGCGAGCATGGTGAGCATCAGGGTGACCAGCAGTTGCAGGGTCGGGTAGGGGATGGCGTGGCCGAGCTGCACCACGGCGTCGGCGGCGTCCAGGGCGATGCCGGTGAGGGTGGCGATGCCGACGATGATGCCCACGGCGCCGCAGGCCAGGGCCACGGGGATGGCGTTGCGCACGCCGTCGGTCATGGCGTCGCGGCAGTCGGCGAGGTCGACTTTCTCGGCCACCAGGCCCAGGCGCGCGCGGATCGCGTTGATCACCACGGGCAGGGCGATCACGGCGAACAGGCTCCAGCGGCTCGGTGAAATGTTGGGCACGGAGTGCGACAGCGCCAGGGCGCGCAGTTGCGGCTCAAAAATCAGCAGCGCCAGCAGCACGCTCAGGCCGATGGTGACCCGGCGGGTGCCGCAGATCAGCACGGTGGCGGCGATCGACCAGAAGGCGGCGAAAAAGGGCGCGCGCCCTTCGAACAGCAGCCACAGCAGCACGGCCATGGGGATCAGCAGGTGGCCGCGTTTGAGCAGGACTTCGCGGATCGGCGTGAGCTGGGAGCGGGGGATGCCTTCCAGGCCGTTGCGCATGGCGCGCAGGTGCACCTGGAACAGCACGCCCAGGTAAAACAACAGCGCCGGAATGATGCCGGCGAGAATCACCTGGGTATACGGCACGGACAAGACTTCGGCCATGATGAACGCGGCGGCGCCCATGATCGGCGGCAGGATCTGCCCGCCGACGCTGGCGGAGGCTTCCACGGCGCCGGCGAAGTTGGGTTTGTAGCCGGTGCGTTTCATCAGTGGAATGGTGAAGGCGCCGGTGGTGACCACGTTGGCGATGGCCGAGCCGTTGATGGAGCC
>TARA_R110001606_G_scaffold18114_6_pt1 | contig 15127 bp, 5 predicted proteins | sample TARA_R110001606 | Tara Oceans TARA_R110001606 (sample SAMEA4398315) | marine metagenome | biome: Polar Biome; feature: [SRF] surface water layer (ENVO:00010504); material: water (ENVO:00002006), including particulate matter (ENVO:01000060) such as... | depth 5 m | reverse complement strand
TGTGTAAAGGTCTGCCAGGGAAAATATCCCGGCCCCTCCATGCACGCCGGCGGGAGCGGTGGTGGCGCTTTGAGTTTCGATTGGCATAGCTTAGTCTTCGATTGGTCCGAAGGTAGCCTGGACGTTTGTAGTGCTCGGTGTGATATTGAGCAGACCGTTTGACGTTGAGGTCAGAACTCTTTTTTCCTCTCCGTCCAGGACGGGCGAGCCGGCGACGGTGGTGAGGGCTCCGTTCTCATCGTAACGCTGCACGGTGAGGTCTCCTCCCTTCGCAATGAGCAGGTAGGAGTTGTTTGAGATATAGGCGAAATCTGTGGCGGCTGAGATAGTTGACATTTTTTTGGGGTGTTAAAGTTTGGCGAGTTTTTCGAATAGAAATTTTATGTTTTTGAGGCGTGCGGATTGGTCGAACTTTTCGTCATCATCCCTGGGGTCCTCCTTGTGGATTTGGTCCAGTTGCCAGTCCAGTGCCTGGAAGATCTCCTCGTTTTCAGAGCCGGGAGAGTCGGCAATGGTGGAGCCCTGGTCGTCGGCCCGTCTAACGAGCTCCAGGAAGGCGTCCTTCGAGATATTTCGTCCCGGGCAGGTTTTGTTGGTCTTCGGGTCGTCGCGATGGAACAGAATGCTCCGCTTGTCGGGCATGAGCCCAAGCTGCTTGAGAAGAATAGAGACGGCCCTGGCAGCATTTTGCCAGCAGAGGTAGCCCCTCCCTGAATTTGCGTCTTCGTGGTCGTAGTTGCCCAGGACCTCGAGCCCGATTGAGTAGTAGTTGTATGACCGGGCGTGGACGCCGCGCTGAGACAGGGGAGACATGCCCTTAAATGGCCGCTCGGAGTCGTCGATGAAGAGGTGAGGCCCGGAGCTCCAGCCTAGCGTGTTTTCGTAAAAGTCAGCAATGTTGACAATGTGCTGGGACGATAGCCCGTGTGGGCGCTGGGCCAGGGAGGGGGCGGCGGTATGGTGGAGCGTCACGCTATTTGCCCAGGAAAGGTCGAGCCCTTGAGCGTGCTCGCGCAATCCCTGCCAGGTCAACTCGGTCCCTACGCCATCAAAGCTCATACTACTTCTCGGGCTCGATTGGAGGCTGGAGGTGCGGTAATATCCCCTTAACCCGGTCAGCAGCGTCTTGTATCTGAGCGGGAGTAAACTGCTCCAGGGCGGAACACGAGGCGAAGGCGAAGAACACTGCCAGGCTGAGTAATTTGAAGATGCTTTTCATGGTTTTAAAGTTTGGGGAAAAGAGCGACGGCGTCTTTGGTGATGAGACGGAGCAGAATCGCGATTGGTCCAATTCCTGAGAGGATGGCCGGCGAGTTTGCTTTGATAAGGGCTCCAGCGGTGTCAGGGAGGAAGAATGCAATCGCGCCCAGGGCAGCAGTCGCAAATCCCAGGAAGGCGCTTTTAGACTTAAATATTGATTTTCTGGCCATGCAGGTGACATAGCAGGAATTTTAGACTGGCGCAATATTTCATTGACGCACACTAACTCTACTGCCTAACTGCTCAGGCAATCTAAGTGTTGTTTTTTTCATAGTGAACTCCCCGGCTGTCGAAAGGTGGCCGGGGAGTTTTCGTTACTGCATCATGCGCTCGATTTTGCCCGTCAGGATCTTCACTTCTCTCAGGCGTTGCAGGTATGCCCCTCGGTCTGCTGGCGCGAGGGTCTTGAGGATCGCCTGGATGGCCTTGTGGCGCTCCTTGGTAGGGATCTTTCTGAGCTTCTTCTCGTTTTTGGTCAGCTTTTTGTCGGAGAGAGACTTCTCAAGAGACCTGGCAAGAGTTTTGTCGAGCTCCTGTAAGCGGTCTTTTTGTGCTGACTCGTCCATTTCCTGCAATTCCTCGAGGAGGATCTCCTTCCGGTCTGAGGCTTCGTCGCTGGCCTCCTTGGACTCTTCCAGGAATTTATCCAGGATTTGGCCCTGTTCGACCTCTGGAGAGTCTGGCAGGGCGTTTTCAATCATGCCGTAAGCATCTCGCGCTGCGCGTGCGGTGACCGGGACAATTGCGGTCGCTTTCGCAAATACTCCTAAGACCTGAGCCCAGGCGCGGGAGTCGGAGAGGATGGCCTTCATCATCTCCCCGGCGGTGTCGTCGGTGTCGTCGGTAAGTTTCCGCAGGGTGCGGAACTTGAACATGTCAAACGCCGCCTTGTCGAGTGGGTTGGTGCTATTTGCGAATATTTGGAGGTCACCTCCCACCGCGTTGATTGCGTTTCGAATCCCGGTATCGATAATTCCACCAAAGAGAGGCAGCCCGGTGATGGGGCCGGCGATGGCGGCATAAATGTAATCGTCGAGCGATAGCTCCTCATCCTCTTCCCGGGAGATGGCGTGCCAGAGGTCGGTTGCGATCTGAGCGAGGATGCCATAAACGGCCCAGCCCCAGAAAAACCGCCGCCCAAGCTCAAGGGCGCTGATCTGACCTGTTGAGAACTGGTCAACGGCTTCCATTGCCAGGGCCATCTTTTGGCGAGGATCAGAGCGGAAGATTAGCAGGAACTTGGTGAATCCTTTCGAGGTGTTTTCGATCAGAGATTTATCCTGGGCGGTGGCGGGTTGAGCAGTCCTGACAATCACGCGGTCCATGACCTCCAGGGCGTGCGCTTCGGCTTTTTCCGGGGACAGTCCGGCCTTCTTGGCCTCTGCCAGGTGGTAGTTGTAGGCGATCATTGCCGAGATCGTCGTAAAGATACCGTCAACCAGTCCGAGGGGAGCCCGTCCGGCCTCGAGCAGGGCCATGATGGTAGAGGGCGAGGCATTGCTGGCGTCCAGGAGAGCGCGGTCCTCGGGGCTCATGCCCTGTTTGATCCGCTGCTGGATTGTGTCCGTCTCCCAGAGGTGTTTGAAGCTCGAGGGGTTTGTGATCGCCTTATACATGCCGGCGACGGCCTGGTTAGTCGGCATCTCGAGCATCGCGCCCGTGCCGGCGCTGACCTGTTTAAGCAACGATCCTACGTTTACCGCCAGCCCTATCGCAGAAAGCGACGCCTGGGCGTTGGCCGTGTATTCCTTCATAGCCTGTTCCTCATTCGTAGGGTTCCTGAAATCCGTCGCTAGTCCGTCGAGCCAGGTGAAGAAGTTCGTCGCGACTTTCCGCCCGTATTTGGATTCCAGTGCTCTTCTGACGTCGGGCGTTTTGAAGACGATTCCCATGTCCCGCGAAACTTGAGCCCAGGCAATAAAGTATTCAGTCTGCTCATGGTGGCCCCAAAAGACATCGAGGGCATTCCTCTGCTGTGGCCGCGCCGTGTGGTGCTCGCGTGCCTTAAAGAAGCCAGCCGAAAGAGCATTGACCTGGGCGGCCTCGGTCCCGTCTGGGTCCGGGGTGCTGGTATGCATTGCGTGCTCGAAGCTACCAGGCGCGTAGTTCCTGACCCGGGGCATGTCCATGTGGAAGAGATCACGATGGACGGGGTTTAGGCGGTCATACTCGCCGGCGTATTCAACGGCAAGGAAGTCAGCAACGTCTCGAGCTTCGGAAGAGAGTCCCGCTCGCAGCGCGTCGATGACTCCTTCGGTGTATCCGTAGCGGTCGAGGGCGGGGAGGTATTGCTCCTGCCCGGCAAGTTGCAAAATATAGACGGTCTCCAGGGGAGAAATCACCAGTGGAGTAGCAGCAGCGCGGGACTTGACTCGTTTAAACCTGACCTTCTCGGCTCGGGATTGGTCGCGCAGTCTCTTTAAGTTAAAATCAGCCAGGGCTTGGCGGAGGGATTGGAGGGCGATGGGGTCGTCACTCCAGGACATTGTCATGTCGCCGTCCAGGATAGCCTTCGCCTGTTCAGGTGTGGGGTCTTCGTCCTCGGTGGTTTTCCATGCCCGGACTTTGATGGGGAGCTCTACTCGCTCGGAGAGCTCGGCGAGGATCTTAGACTGGCCGATCTTGCCCTTTCCCCATCGCTGGCGAAGGTGCTTTTCAAATCGCTCCCTGGCGTTGATCCGGGCGCGGGTGACGTCCCGGTCGGCGGTTCGAATACGCGCTTGGAAGTCCCGCGCTGCCTGAGAGGTGGGGAAGAATTTCTCCATTATCTGGTGAAAGCTCATTGAGCCCATCGCGAACGCTTTCATGCGAGCTCCAAATCCCTCATTGGCGGTATTGCGTTGCCATTCATCAGAAGCGGGTCGTCCTCCCAGGTCGGGGAGGAGTGACTCTCGCATGCCGTTGAGGTCCTGCCGTTTCTGGTCGTCGATAATTCCTCGTTCGAATTTCCCCTGCACGTAAATGTGGCGAAGGTTGTCCAAGGCGTGGGCGAGCTCGGAGGCACTCTGGAAGGGAAGAGCTCCAAAAGTGTCAAGCATGCGATGGTATCGCTCGGCTTCGTGGAGCAGATCCGAGTTCTCTTTGACTGCGGCGTCGTCGCCGTTGTCGGCTGCCTCGTCGCGAAGGCGGGTGTAGTTATCAATAGCAGTGTTAATGGACTGCAACTCGACCATGACCGCCGAGGGACTCATTACGCTGATATTGAAGGCCGCCGTGGCCAGGCGTTGAGCGTTTGGAGACAGTCGGGTCCTTAGCCCCTTGTTTTGTCTCAGGTCAGGCTTGGCCAGGTCAAACAGTTTGGTCAGTGATTCCAGGTATTGTTTTTGCAGATAGACCTCCAGAGCCTTGTCGGCGCTGTCGATCATCTTCTCGAACAAGGTCAGCTTGGCCTTTTCTGTCTTAGCATCTGCAATCGCTCCAATCGGGAAAGATGCTTTGGGCCGGGCCTCGACGGGGAGAGCAGTGAATATCGCGGCGGCTTCTCTTAGGTTTTCTTTTATTCTCTCAGCGTCGTCATTCGAAGGTGCAAGGATGGTTTTTTTGCGGAGCCCGTGGAGTCGATCAATGAGGCGTAGGGCGAAGTCGATGCGCTCCTCCGGGCCTTTGTCTAGCTTCGCGATGACTGCGGCCTCGAGGCGTTCGACGCCAGGGGAGGAGAGAGAGAAGGAGCCGGCGTCCTGGGGGGTAGGGGCGAGGGAGAAGGAGCTTACTCCTTGTCGGCTTTCTCCAGTTCCCTTTCGAGCTCCTCGTCCGTGAACTCTGGAGGGTCCTGACTGAAGTCCGCTGGAAATGCGTTCGCGAGAGACCTCGATTTTTCCTTTTCTGAGGAAGACCTTGGCGTTTTCGGAAGATCCGATTGTTCCTTCAGTGAAATACTCTCCTTCATTGATTTGTTTTACTACAGCATCGACCCCGAAATCAAGGCCGTAGTTTTTAATAAGGTCTTTTGTAAGCTCTAAACTACTGTGGCCAACCGCTTCGTTTTTAATGGCATTCCATCCATACCAGTGAAGTCCTCCTGGATTTTGGTGATCCCCGAGAAGCTCTTGAAGTTCGGGAGAACGGTTAATCGCTTCCTGCATCGCTACCTCTAATCCCTCATAGAGGGCAGTTGAGGCCACAAGGTTGTTAGCATCTAAATCACCATAAACTCCATAAATAGGCAAAGGCGATTCTGGCGTCGATTTGCTGTATTTAAAATAGTCGTTCGAAGACTCTGAGTCCGTTCCTTTGACTGCTGTGGGAAGCCAAAGCTCTACAAACTTCCAACGATCCATAATGACTCCCGGAACGCCAAAAGTAAGCCCGATAAATCTTTGAACTTTGTTTTTAATTCCAAGAGCGCCGGCGTCTAAGCTCCAAAATTGTCTGCCCATTTCCCTGCTGTCTTTAGCAGCATAAACATCAGCGGCATCTTGCCACCTACCGTTAAGCCGTTTCAGCATTAGGTAAAATGCGTTTGCATTGGCAGTTGCGTTGTTTCCAATTTTCCCAGCGGCGTCAGCAGAGGCTGCCCTCGCATCTTGCACTAACTGTTGCCACTGCTCTAGAGACAACTTAAATTTCCCATCAATCGATGACTGTATCGCATCCAAAACAGGTCGGTGAGCAATTAAGCGCAACCACATGCCTTCCTGGTCAATAGGAGGAAGCATTCTCGAAAGAATCCCCCACAGATGATGAAGGGCAACCGCCCAGGGTGCAGGAGCGTTGCCTTCACCTATGAGATCGCGCATTTCGCTTGTGCCATCTAAACCTTTTTTTGCTGACTCGTTTGTTCCTTCAATGGTTAAGTCTCCGTGATACGCTCCTCGAACTTTTGCAGCGTATCCAGCGGGGTCTTTAAATAGCTCAGAAATCCCAGTAGGCGGCATTGTAACATCACCATAAACGCCGGCCTTCCTTAAAAATTTGACCCAGCCTCCAGCAGTTCCTATTTTGGAGGGATCTTCCCGGAGCCATTCCAGCGCGGAATCTAACCTGGCGAAAAATGTTTCGCGCTGTTTTTCGGTGGTTAATACCTTCGGAAGGCTGTCTTTTTGTTTGGCAATATTCCAAATAGGAAGAGCGTCTGTTTTTTTGCTAGTCACCCCTTTGGGGGGCTTCATCCCTGTTTTAGATTGAGATACCGAAAAGCTGCTTTGGTCAGAAGTTTCATCGAACCGCTGACTCAACGGGATCACGTTGCCGGCGTCGTCCCTGGTTACGGGGTCAGCACTCTTGATCTGGTTGGGGTCGAAGACTACATAACTGTCAATGCCAGTATCCTCTTCAAGAATTACGGAATCGTAGCCGTCCTTGCTTAAATCAAACCAGACATCAGTATCTGGATTGTCAAAAATTTCCCATGTGAAGTCTGTGGCAGGATTAAAGTCTGGAGAGTCCCGAGATTCCATTGCGTCCACGTTTTGCGACCACCCGCCACTTTCGTTAAACAGGTTCACCATTTTTTTGAAGGCGGGGGAGTCTCCTCTTCTTAAATCAGCAATTTTTCCTGTTTTTAAGTATGCACTATATTCGTTTGTCCCATACCCGCCGGCATATTGCCGATTTTCTGTGAAGTAAATTCCTTGAGCCCGGCCTTGCTCAAAGGCCATGATGTTTCCAGTGTTGCTACCGTGGTAAACCTTTGGAGAAACATACCCCGCCTTCTTAGCTGCCTCGTCAACCATCTTTTGCTGTGTCTCAACGTCACCAGACTCGACCGCTGCAAGATACTCAGCGTCTTGGGCGGGAGCGACAGAAAAGCTGATCTGGTCAGAGCTCTCATCGAACCGCTGGCTCAACGGGATCACGTTGCCGGCGTCGTCCCTGGTAACCGGGTCTGCGGATTTGATCTGGTTGGGGCTGAATGCAATTATTTCTACCGGCTCCGTGGTCCCGCCACGTTCAAACATGAGGTGCAAGCCATCAAAGCCCTCAGCAATTGCATCGGCTTTTAGTTTTTCCGCAGCGGCAACAGCAGCTTTCTTTGTTTTGTATTTTGACCTATCAAACCTCCATTGGTTCATTTGCGATGCTTCTGCAAATGGAACTTCTTTGAACTTCCCAGATAAGTAAGCGGAGATCACCCTCGGCTCACCCCCTACTTTACGCCCGCCAGCAGTATAGGTATACTGCTCGGCAATTTGTTGGTTGGGGGTGAAAAAGAAGCCAAGACGGTTTAAGACGTTGTTTGTTGAACCTCTTTTAGCCGTTTTGAATACGTTGAAAGGTTTCGCTTTCTCGGATCTTCCTTTGCGATTTGTGATTATGTCATTTTGCCAAGTCCCATGGTAAACCTTCTGAGAAACATACCCCGCCGCCTTAGCAGCAGCGTCCACCAGGTTCTGCTGGGTCTCAACGTCACCGGCCTCGACCGCTGCCATATACTCAGCGTCCTGGGCGCGAGTGACCGAAAAGCTGCTCTGCCCGGCGTTAACGGAGTTCCGCATTTCCTCGGTGATCTCCATGTGCCAAATTGGAATAGCTTTAGCTTCGATTTTAAATGGTTGGGAGTAAGTCCCAGGGAAATTATCCACTCGAGATTCCAAAAACTCTTGAGCCTGTTCCTCGGTATTGAAATACATCTCGCGGCCATTCCGAGTAACAACCCAGTCTTCACTCAGATCTTGCTGCGTAACTTTTCCTCCCCACTTTTTGACATACTTCTGCACGGTAGTGGGCAGCATTTTGTCGTAGAAGCCCTCCATTCCTTCCCCGCCGACCTGGAGGTTAAGACCACTGAGACTTTTCGTTTCGAGCATGTTATAGAACCCCTCTTTGATTGTTCCGTCGAACTTGGGCTCTACGTTTTCACCCGCCCCTTTCACGATCTTCTGCGCTAAATCCTTACCTAGCATCTGCTCCAGCATAGAAGGAGGTACGTGCTTATCAGCATAGAGTGTGGATCCCTTAGAGTCTTTGACAACCACATGGTAAACTGTCTGAGGAACGGGCTCGAGGGGGGTGAGGGAAGGCGTGATATCGGAGACTTGTTCCTCGGAATAGGTTATGTTGTCTATCTTATAGCCCAGGTTATACCGGTCATTTTGAATATCGCCAGAGGTCCAGCCGATCCACTCTTTGCCTGTCGAGACGGCGGCCCGGAGAGCTCGTTTAAACATCGCGAGAGGCCATTCTTTTCGGTAGGGCGCGTCTGCGATTGGTGCTGGCTTGTAGGTATTGAGGTCAACGGAAGAAACGGACCCTTGCTCCTCGCTGGCCGTTTGTTCGTCGCCTACATATCCTTTCTTTCGGCCTTCCTGGTGGCGGTCGCTTTGGATCTCTTCGATGAACAGACCTGGCTGCCCATTGCTGTCTTCCCGTTCATTGGTCCGCATGTGCGCGACGTAGTTTGGGATCATCGAAAAGTGCGGCGAGGTGTAGGTATTCTCTCGGCTGGGAACCCGCTCGTCCATTCTCGGCGAGGGCAGGGCGAGCACCGTCTCCAGGTAATTAGTTCCCCCTTCTAGCTGGTAGTCCTGGTATCTTTGGAGGAATGAGTTGTTGTCGGGGCGTCCAAAGTTCGAAAACTTTGAACTTTGCAGGGTTCTGAACTGGATGCGTCCGTTTTCCCTCAAGTATGTCAGTAATTTGTCTTTAGAGACCTTACCGTTTTCTGCCAGCCCAGGGAGAGCCTCTTCCAAGCCGCTCCATTTAATCTCGTCGGCTTTGATGCCGCTACCCTTGGCCGGGTTAATCATGCCCAGGATCTGGTCAACGGAGGCTGATTTCCCCATCTTGAGTTCGATCACGTTTTCGAGTTGCGAATAGAAGCCAGGTTCAACAAATGACGCAATCGAGGGTGCGACCCCGGCCATTGAGAAGCTGCTCTCCCCGTTCACCTCGGTGATCTTGATATCAGCATCATTGAAGACAACGTAGTTGGATGAACCCTTGTTCCACTGACTGCTGCTATCGAAGTAGCGAACTCCTTTGATCCCCATCGAATGAAGAGTTTCTGAAGTTTTCTTGGCATCTTCACCTTTTATTACGTTCTCATAGATATCCTTTCCAGTCGGATTGCTGATCGCTTTATGATGTGGCCCGATAAAAACATCCGTGCCGTCCATCCTCTCTGAGAGGATCTTTCTAATGGTTGCACTTTGTTCGATCAAAGGTTTATCCCAATCGAGAAGTTCATCCTGATCTATTTTCAAGTTGACTGTGTATAGGTTGCCCTTCCCTGAAAATCCTTTATGTTTGGAACGTTGCCTTGCATAGGTGCTCGCTACACCTACATCAGATGCCATATACAACCCGTGACCGTGGAGTTGTGCTCCGATTCCCGCCCCGATTTTCTCGGTGCTGAACTTGCTCACCTTGTGCGGTGTCCCGTGGTGTGCGGTGATCGAGAAGCTAGCAGGACCAACGACTCCACCGTCCTTAGTGGGATAGGTCTTGGTCTGCGCGTTAGGTGTGACGGTTGTGTTGCCGACGGAAAAGCTACTATTGCTGCCGGCGTCTTCGAAGTTGCCGGTGGCGTGGGTCTGGATGCCGTAAAGGAGAGAATCCTCCAGGGCCTCGATCATCTCGGCGGGAGTCTCGAAATTGTAGCCGTCTTCGTTGAGTGAGCGCCTGACCTCGTCGAGGTTGACGTGGTCCCCCTGGGGCAGGAAATAATTGTCTGCCATCATGCTATTGACAGTGCCTTGCCCTTTCTTGTTTTTCCGGCGCGTGATTTTTTTCATGCTGTCATGAATCCTCGCGACCTCGCCGTGCATGGGGTCGGAGTTTTCTAAAAGCGTTTGCGGGTGAGGGATACGCCCTCGCAGGGAAGAAGAGATTTCCTCGAAGTCTCCGAGAGCCTGGGCCTGGGCCTCGGCGGCTTGGAGTTGTTCCCGGCGGTGAGTGGTTTCGGCGTCGTTGAGCCCCACACTGTCGGCAACCTGGGAAAGAAATTTCTCGTCGATTTTCCCCTCCTTGATTTTGTCCATCAGGTTCTTGGACCGGGCCAAGGTTATAGCGTGCCTAAACGCACCTCCGGCGAACGCGACCATATACTCAAGCCACCTTTTGAGCTTTGCCGGGAAAGACTCGGCGTTGACATGGCCAAGCGCGTATTCGACAGAAAGTTTTGAAAGTCCTTCAAGGAGCCCCAGCATTTCGTCTTCGCTGTATTGGTAGTCGTCCGAGACATATTTCTGCTTGGTAAGCTGTTGAACCTCACGAAGGTGCTGCAAGAGTTCATTGCCGTCGTAGAACCCAAGGGTGATCGCTTTGTGCCAATTGGTTTCGGCTAAGTCTTCGAAAAGGGCGAGTCCATCGGCTTTTCTGTAGTATTCTACGGTTCCCCGGTAGACTCCCCGAGTAGAAACATGAGCAAACCGTCGAGCCATGATTTGAAGGTCAACCGGGTTTCCATTGGTCCCTTCCTGAAGTGCGAAAATATTTGCTCGCGCCTTCATTGCCTTCATTGTGGCGAGTCCTTGTGAGATCGCCCGTTCCTGCGTCATATCGACATCTTTTCCAACAACGCGAGTTCCGTAGGCTAGTTGGCCCTCCTCTGTTAAAAATTCAATCGTGTTTAAGATTCCGGCGTTGGTGATCAGTTCCAGGTTGTCCTGGTGCTGGTCGATGGCCCAGGACTGGTGAGCCTCGACGGCTGCCTCTTCGGTTTCAAATATTTGTTCGGCCTGGTCGGGTAGGCGAAGGACCCACTGGTCCTCCCCGGTGAATTCGTTTTCCTCCTCGGTAAGCAGTCCGTAGTTAATGAACCGGGCCAGATTGGCCGCTTCTCTTACAGATTCGAGCACGGCGGCACGTTGCCGTCCCTCTTCTGCGAGGGCGCTTGCGGGTTTTGATGCGTCTTCGGCTTTACTGCGTTCGCCGACCCGTTTCACTTCCCCCTGAACGAGTTTAGCCGCCTCTGTTGGGCTGGCCTTCTGGATTTCTTGAATCACATTATTCTTAAATCCAAGCCCTTTCATGATGGGCGTGGCGTTTTGCAAAAACTCGCCGTGCTGAAAGTGTCTGAATGAAGTGACCGCGCCGGCTCCCAGGAAAGCAAACGGCACGATAGAATAAAGAACCTCCTCGGTTTTGCGGTTCCTGGTCGTCCAACTGGTGATGAATTCTCCCCAGTCGGTGTCGGAGTCGAGTTCGGAGAGCTCGCGTGCGATGTCGGTAAGGATGTTGTCAGTGGCCTCCTGAACGACTTCCTCGGTGTATTCGACGGCGGAAGCGCCGACAGCCCCCAGGGGAAAAGCAATCGCTGACCTTAAAGCTGGGTTTTTAATTCCGGCCTTTGCAAAAAGGGTGGCGAGTCCTGGGACTTTTCCTCGCATTAGTTTGAATCCCGCCTTAGTAAGAAATACCTCGGTCGCGGCTTGGAGCCCTCCAGAGAGAGTGCCAAGGAGGGCTTGCTTCCCCTTATCGCCGTCGGGCGAGTCCAGGCGCTGCTGTCCATATGAGTCCCCTGCCATTGAAGTCCCCAGGGCGGTCAGCCCAGGAAGTCCAGCAAACACGGTGACCATGTTAGGAATTTGTCGAGATCCGCCTAAAACTAATTTTTCGCCCGGGTTGTCAAAGAAGCCCGGCGTTGGGTTCCACATTTCTATCGAAGAGAGTTGCCCACTGAGCGCCTGGCCAAGCTGAATTCGGACGTCGCGCTTCTTTTTGTCCTCTTCTGTGCCGCCAACACCGCCGTCGATGCCAATTCCTTCGAGCCCGCCTCGTTCACCAGCGTCAATGCCATCGTGCTGGAGGAGCATGTCGAGCCATCGTCCTATTCCGTCGCGGAGACCAGTGGCCCCTTGTATTGCTTCGAGGAGGGATCTTTCGGTCAGAGAGTTGTCATCAGGAATCTCCGGGAGGCGTGCGAGCTCTTGCGAGACCAGGTGGAGAACGCGGCCTCGTTTGTCTTCGTTGTAGTCGGCGAGCGCGTCAACGGCCTGACCTACGGAAGTGTAGACCTCCTCGCCCCAGGTTGTAGACTGATCCTGGTTGATATCGCGACCACGGCGGAGAGCGAATCCCTGCACGATGCCCTTCACAATCGGCATGGCATCCCGGCGGTCGGCCTGTCCCTGTCTGAAGGCGCTTTCTAGCTGCACTCCTGACAGGCCAAGGTATTCCTCCGGGATTCCCATGTTCTCGGCATGCTTTTGGAAACTCATGCTTTCCAATTCCTTCCGGGTCGCTCCTTCGAGCCCCCTTTGGTAGAGCTCGTTGCCTCTCTTTTTGACAAGCTCCCCTGCCTGGGCGTGGGAATCGTGGCGAGATTTGATCGCCTGGAAGAGAGCCTTGTCGCTTGTGTCGTCCTCAAGGCCAAAATTCAGCCGGGCGAATTGATCCCGGGCAAAATCATACTTGTCGTCGGCGATAGGAGCACCGTTCACCCCTTCGAGGTAGGCCCTATTGGCTGCCCTGGCGTGGTAGCCTTCGGGGTCGGTGGATAGGCTTTTTTTCGATTGGTATTCCTTTAGCTGGTCCTCGTCGAGGTAGTCGGCGGGATCTTTCGTGTAGAGGTTTGCGAATTGTTGATTCCGCTTTGCGTTGAGCTTTCTGGTTTCGTTAGGGAATAGTGGTAAATTGTTTGCGCGGGTGTTGGCGACATAAGAGCCATAGGAGGCGTCCAGGATGTCATATTGCAGCAGCGCCTGGTCGGTGGTGAGTTTTTCCCTGGGTTCGCTGGTATCCAGAAACTCCTTTGCTCGAAACGCGGTTTCCTCGCTGACGTTTTTATCGGGGAACTCTTTGAGGAGTCTCTCTGACTCGGCGCCGAGCCTATCTTCTGCGGTGAGGGGTATCTCTGCTCCGGTGAGGATTCGGGGATCTGCCGGTGTAGGGCGCGAAAATTGGCGAGTTGGCGAGAGACTGGCGGCAGCCTTGGGAGTGCTTTCTAGCTCCTCCCTGGTCAGATCTGTGGTGTAGAGGCTTTCAAATTTAGGCATGTCGGGAAAGGGTGCGCATGATGTCGAGTTCTTCGAGACCCGCCGCGATCTCGGCTGGGCTGGTGGGTTTGGCGTAATCGAACCAGGCACGTTGGGCGGCGTCACGGTCGTCGAGCATCGCTCCCTCCGGGAGATCGGTTTTGAATAATCCCCGGAGCAATTCCCGGGCGTGCTGCACCTCTGTAGTGCCGTTCCCGGTGGCCCCAGGGTCTCCGTCCTCGTGAGGGAGGAAGAACTGCGCCCCTTTGAGGCTGCCCAGAGTGCGTTGCAGGATTTTACGGTGATCGGCCATGCCTTTGGCGCTGGTCATGAGGCGAAGGGCAGCCGGGTCGGAGAGAGCGAAGGGCTCGGTGTGGAAGGCGTCAGACCTCCCTCTGCCATTTTCACTGCGGGTTATGACTCGGCCCTTCATTTTCCTTCCCAGTTTTGGGTTAAGGTAGGCAGCGATTTGGTCGGCGTAGGCTTTGGCAGCGGTGCGCTGTCCGTCGGTGGCATTGTCCGGGATGACGACCAGCGGCTGCGTGATACCGCCTCCGCCTGTGGTGAAGTTGGTGTCGAGCAGAATGGGAGCTCCGCCGGCCCGGAAAATCTCGCGCCGCCCGGCCTTCGTCGAGAAGTTTAAATTGTAGGTCGCACCATCGACCTTCGAAGTCCTTTTGTTTGGCTTTGCCGTGTTTCCTTTAGGGGGATTTTCCAGGGAGTAGGTTCTCCCGTCTATTGTATAAAACTTGTATCCGAGTTTTTTGTCTGCGGCCTCTGCTTTCCCATAGGTGGGGTGGTTTTTCGCTTTCAACACAAGGCCCGATCCCGGAACCCTCGAGGGCCAGTGACCATCTCGACCAGGTCTAAGTCCCGCAGCAACTGCACTCTCGTAGTCATAGTCACTACCGTTCACATCGAACGAGCTTGATGCAGTTTCCTTTTGGATTGGATACCTTTCATTGACGTCCTGGTCGTAGGATTGCTCCTTGAGCTTGGTCTCTGGGCTCAGTGGAGACGGGCCATTGTTGATGATGATGTCCTCAAACATCTTGTCGAAGTCTTCGGCTGCTTTGAGTGGGTCGAGATCAGCCGGCGCTTTTTCGAGGTATCTCTCCCAGGCCGTCACAAATTTCGCCCGGCTAGCAGCGGCGCGGGTGAAGTCGTTGATCTTAATCGTTTTTTTCTTAGCGGTGTCTCTGTTGTCGTCGTGGTCGGTCATCTCGAACCAGCCACCAAAATGGCCCTCCTCGAACTTGTAACCGGTAGCTTCTGAGAAATTCTTTTTAATCTGGGTATGTTTTGTGCTGCTGCTGCTGTCTTTGTCAGCCACTTCGGTAAGGATCTTTCCTAGCTCTTTGAGGTGCTCTTTGGGAAGCGCCAGGGTGGCCAGTTGAGAGCGTAGGTTGGCGAGTTGGTAGCCATCTGGATCTTTGTTGGGGTCGTAGGCCCGGAGTGCTTGGGCGACTCTAGAGTAGACGGCAGGGTCGGGCTTGTGAGATCCTTCGGAGTGGTGAGCTCTGATGTAGGCGGCACGTTGGGTGTGAGTAATCTTTCCGTTCTTGGTGAGCTCGTTGAGGTCTTTGAGTCCCAGGACCGACGGGTTTTCCTCGTCCAATGAGGCGTCGGCTATGCCCTTCCAAAATTCTGCGTTCTGCTCGTTCTTCTTAACCGTCACAATGCGCTGTAGCTGGTCCTGGTCCTGGAGCGTTAGGTGCGGGTTATTTTCAATGAAGTTCGGAGAATCGATTGCTTCGGCTGCGGCGTCGGGGTCCTTCTCGATTGCGTTCTCGAAATGGTAGCGTGCCTCAAAATTCGCCAGTTCCCGTTTCTTTTGTTTGTAGTCTGCCGGGTCCAGGAGCTTCGCGGCATAGGCGTCGTCTAGTCCCTGGTTCGCTCCTCCAAAATCTCCTCGGGCTTTGTTGAAATTGATCTCGTCCTGATAGAGAGCCCTGGTGTTACTGGTGCTCTTCTGCAAAGCAGCCTTGGCAATTGACCGGCGAGCTCGGGAA
>TARA_R110001606_G_scaffold38136_1_pt1 | contig 15143 bp, 14 predicted proteins | sample TARA_R110001606 | Tara Oceans TARA_R110001606 (sample SAMEA4398315) | marine metagenome | biome: Polar Biome; feature: [SRF] surface water layer (ENVO:00010504); material: water (ENVO:00002006), including particulate matter (ENVO:01000060) such as... | depth 5 m | reverse complement strand
CGAGCTGTACAGTTGCTGTTGGGACACACGAACATGTCGAGCACCGTGCGATACCTTGGCGTCGAAGTCGAGGATGCTCTGGAGATAGCTGAGAGTATTGAGATCTAAATGAGTAACTTGGCTCCTTGGTCGCTCGATGTTGCAGACGCTGCCCGGTCCGGTCGATGATCACCTTCGGGTTTCGATCAGGCTCCTTCAGTCGTAAACAAAAGCGGACAGTCGAGTCAGTGCTTTCCTTCACAGTCTCCAGGCTCATAACAGCCATTTCACGCAGTATGATTGGCGGGGCAAATTGCAGACGCTGAATGATTACATGGCAGAGATGGCCATGCTCAGCTAAGCTATTGTTTTATCAATTTATGTGCAGCATGATTGATGGTTCAAAGGCAGTATTAATGACGCAGTCAAATTTCTGCATTGATAAAGAGCGCTGCCTAGTTGCTGTTAGCTCAGGGGAGTAGTGTGTGGAAATCTTTATCGATGAGTCGGGCAGTTTCGTTTGCTCGAAGAATCCAGATTCTTGGTGCGTAGTTGCTGCGTATGTAATATCTGGAAATCAGAAAAATGCCATGCAAAAATTGCTCACTCAATTGAAAATTAAGAGTGGTAAGAAATACAACGACGAAATAAAACTAAAAAATGTCAAAGAAAAAGATCTAAAGTGGTTCATTTCAGAGTTAAGCAAGCTAGACGGCAGCTTGTTCTTTGTGGCTGTTAATGCTTCTGAATTATCTGAAGAGATAGTTGGCCTTCATAAGGAAGCGCAAGCAAATAAGATTGTTGAGCACAAGGATAAGATGCAGTACCAGGAAATGCGGACTGCTTTAGAAGAGCTTTCGGAAGACATTAAGGGTCTTTCGTTACAGTTGTATTTGCAGCTTATATGTCAAACGGTCCTGATTAACGATGTTTTAAAGAGGGCTATTCTTTATTACGTTCAATTTAAGCCGTCAATGTTAAGTAAGTTTAGGTGGCGAATTGATCAAAAAAACACCACAAAGATAATATATGAAGAGTCTTTTGAAAAAGTTTGCCCGCCAATCCTGCAATCTATGTCTATATCAGACCCCCATATAGCAATAAAAGGGGCGAACTATAATTTCATGAAAAAGTACATATATAAGGATGGTGAGGAGCCCGGATTCCTTAAAGAGACCTACGGTATTGATGTTCAGGAGGAAGGCTCCCTGAAAGCCGGAAAAATATTATGGGATGATCTGCATTTTGAAGATTCAAAAGGTTGTCCTGGGGTTCAAGTAGCTGATTTATTGGCATCTAGTTGTCGGCGAGCATTGCGGAATGGTTTTGATGATAACACTGGGATATCGCGCCTCATTGGCTCTCTCATGGTCTCAAACAGAAAGGGTCAGGAATCAATGAATCTGATTTCCCTAGTAGATGGGCATGTGTCTAATAAAGCTACCGGACTTGCGATTCAGTCAATGACCGAAAGTGCAAAGCCACTAATTCTAAGCTAACAATCGTCTACACGGCGACCGATTTCCGCAGCTTCGCGGCTCCAAACCGGCGCGCGAGCCGGGCGTTATATTTGGGTTCCATCATGAACGGAGGCATTTATGGCAAAGATCAATACACTGAAACTTACTGGCGTTTCGGGCACCACTTACACCTTTGATGTTTATCCCTACGACACGAAGTTCAAAGCGATTGCGGCCGTCTACTATATTTCTAGGCGCACGGAAAAATCCGATGGGTCCGGCACCCATACTGCTATCTATGTAGGTGAGACGGAGGACATGTCTACCAGATTTGATAGCCATCACGACGAGGCCTGTTTCAAAAGGAATAATGCCAACTGCAAGAGTATCCTTAAAGAAACAAGCGGGCGGCGGAGATTGGAAATTGAAGCAGATCTAGTGTCATCGCTAAACCCGCCTTGCAATGGCTGAATATAAGCAAGGGCTCTAACCGACTGGGTTTCCGCTGCCGCTCCAAACCGGCGGCTGAGCCCGTCGTAAAACGTAGGGAGAATCCGTGCCGATGGCAAATTTAAAAAACTCGGTAATTTCAAGGATATTGAATCAGCTCGAATATGGTGATTTTTGTCGCGAGGATTTCGATTTGACATTGCCCGATGGTTCATTGGTACTTGCCGAAGTTAAATTTCGAGCATTACCAAAATACTCTTTTGTTATTGATGAGCACCACACTGGAAATAAATTTGCTCTGGCAATCGCGTTTCAAGAAAGCGAAACAAAAAAGGTAATCCGGACAATAGAAAGTCCAGGGGATTATCGCAATAGTGAAAACCACACCCATCAAGACATTGGATCTGCCGTAGATAGAATATCTGATTGGGTACGGAATATTCGAGAAGACCTGGTGCACTCAAGAGACGTACTACGTACCACGATTGATGACCTCTCAGCTGAATTTCAGGAGAGCATTGACGAAAAAATCGAAAATCCAGAAGAATATTTCGGAGAGGATGAGCAAAGCGATCTAATTAACAAGCTGAATGAATTACAAGAGAGAGTTGAAAAACTAGAGAAAGAACTTGAATTGGACCCAAAGGACACTGCAAAGATCGAAAGTGCCATTGAAAAGAGCAAAGCCGACATAAAGCTCTACCCGAAAGGAGTTTGGTACAAAACTGTAGGGACAAAGTTGATGAAATTGCTTCGTCAAATTCTCAAAACCAAGGAAGGTAGAGAAATTGCTGCGGACGTAGCGAAGAGACTACTCTCATAGAGATTTAACGAGTAGCTGCATTACGTTGTGCCCTGGAAGGTCTCCAGCGGAAGGCCTTTCCTCCGCTTCCTGCGTAATGGCCGCCTCTAAATATTGGCGTTGGCGCTTTTAGGAAAATTATGAATACAGACCAAAAATGGATCGGCGCTGAGTTATCCGTAGCCAATGCGAGCTCACTACTAGATACATCGAGAAATGCCTTAACCGCTGAGAGGTTTGGGGCTTCCGCAGCACTTGCGGTGCTTAGCTCAGAGGAAAGTGCAAAAGCATTCGGCCTCGCAGTTAGCGCTGTTGATTCAGATTTTGAGCACCGAGCATTCAAAACCTACGCTAAAAGTCATAAGAAAAAGCAAGGCATGGCTGCCGCATTAACTATCGGAATGCAGATGGCTGAAACAATGCATGCTTTTATGGAGTCAATCGACTCGAACGTTTCCAATAATAAAGAGGATCGCGGCAGATTTGTCTATGAGAAGTTGATCGAAGCTGCAAATAATGCGTTGGCTCAGGATGAACCACCAACTATCATCCGTAAGATGCGGGAGGTAGATGACTGGTACAGGTCCGCTGACTCAGTTAAGCAGGCGGGCCTTTATGTCGCCTTTGATCAAGGGCAGTGGCACACGCCAGAATCCACAACGAAAAGTATGGCAGCAAAGCACCTAAACTTTGCGGAAAAACTGTATTCATCGGCAGTTAGCATTTGCTCAAGGGAGCTTCGAGATAACTTTGTTGAGGCAGCAAAATTATATCGATCAAGCGTCCCCAGCTAACCAACACAGGCACGGCGACGCCTACTACATTGCGCCTTCGGCTCCATTCCGTGAGCGCGCATACTACAAGCGTTAGCATATTAACGTTCCAACACTCTTAATTAAAACATTGAAGATCTTTTGATGGTGAATAGTCAGAGATTTCCGAGCTGGGCTCCACAGGAAGTTATTTCGGAGTGGAAAGAGGCATGTGACGAAGTGGACTATTGGAAGCGTCGCTTTCCAGCAGCGGAACATAATACTGAGCAAGCCGATCTTTTATATAGGTTGCTAACGTACCCCGATATGAAATCGGTATGGGAGAAGCTTCCCAAATACAAAATAAGAGCTACTTCTTTCGCGAGCATGGTTCAATTGTCGTCGATTTATATAGAAACGAAGCCTCACAATCTCACTCCAAAAGAATACGAGAGTTGGTTAATTGAAGTAAAAGAAACAGCTATGAAGCTCGCGAAGTTAATTGAACTTAGTCGCTACGATCAGCTCTTACAAGAAAGGTATTTTTCCAAGCGTAACAAGTTAATGCTCGAAAATATTGTAGGCCACTCTCTAAAAATCTTTGACCCCAACATAGATGCTGAGCAACATGCGAAAACCGAACCTGAGTACAATCAATGGCCTGATTTGAGCCCCGGGTTGTTATCAGCGAATCTCCGAAAGTTAGCAATCTTGGACTCGGATGATCAGGTGGGACTGCTTGGTACTGAGCAGTCATCCGTAAAGCTTGACAAGCCAAAGCATCCTAATGCTAAGCGTAGCTTTTTTATAAAAAAATTAACTCAGTTGATCCGCAGTGAGACTGGGCAGCCATTGCGAGAAATAGTTGCCAAGACCACAGCAACTGTATTCGACGATCCGACATTGACGGAGCGGCAGATCATACGGGCAGCACCCTGACACAATATTGGATTTTCCTCGGTTTTGTGTCATGGGTGAACAAGTACAAGCAAGATTACTCTTACCTCACTGATAAAAGCAGGAGGTGAACGAAAGTGATACTTAGGATTAGATTTGAAATTCAGGTAAGAGTGAACGACAAGGTTTACCTTTACGTTTCTAGAATCGTACGAGCAATTGCTATGCTGGTGATATGCTTATTCTGACGAAGCGAGTAACGGCGAAGTCGACATATTGACGCTTCGCCCTCATTTTGGAGCCGTTTGCACCGAGAGCAACGGTACAAGACTCACGTGAGTATCCCGCAGTACCCTCCAACTCCCAGGCCTCATCTGATACGGAGGATCCTAAACTCGCTCCAGAGTACTGGTGACCACCACGATACTGCGGGCGGGCCTCCCCGGCTCCTCGAAGGGGGCTGACCAGCTCACGTTGAGTTATGGGTGTCGGCAAACAGCTCGGAGATATACCGGTCGAGGTCATCAAAACCATTGCCTTCAAACCCCGTGAACTGAATGCCGATCTGAAATTCATCCCGGGCGATGCGGCGAACATACACCATCGTACCGTGTGCAACGATAGAAACCGGCTGTGCGGCACCATCCGGCACGGCAAACCGCATCGTCACGGTATTGCAGTTGCCCGTAGCCGGCGCCTTTTTATCCGGCATGAGTTGTTCAGCGCTCTGCTGGTTACAAGAGATCATCGCGCCGGTGCGTGAGAGGTTGGAGAGGGAACAGGTCAGGTCGCAGCCGCGCGGCATCTCAATGACCGTGTCCGCGTGAACCTCCACCCGTTGCTGGTTGCGCAGATTCCGTTTGGCAGCCACTGGTTTCATGTTTAACACTCTTACGTCCTTACTCCCATTTGAGGCGTCGTTCCCTATCAAGCCAACTCTGCAGGTTTGCCGATGTAGTAGCCTTGTACCTTGTCCACTCCCAGCTCCTTAAGCACATCAAACTCTTCCTGTGTTTCGACGCCCTCGGCAACGACTTGCGCCCTTACGCGCTGAGCATAGGAAACAAGCGCCGCTGCCAGCGCCTGTTTCTTCTGATTGCAGTGGATGTTCCGGATCAGATTAAGATCCAGCTTGATAACATCCGCGTCCAGTTCCAGCACATGCTGCAACGATGCGTACCCGGACCCCGCATCGTCGATGGCAAGTCGGGCCCCCATCTTACGAATGGACTGAACGGAATCTCGAAATTCCGGATAGTCCAGTATCTGAGAGTGCTCGGTAACCTCCAGTACGATCCTTTGAGCATCCTTGCGATTCAGAAGATTGCCGACCGCACCCGATAAAATGGCGGCGGGAGAGGCATTGATACTCAAAAAACAGGACTCAGGAATCTTGGGCAATTGCGTGAGCGCCAGGTCAATCGCCAGCGTCTCCAAAAAATCACCCAAACCCACCTGTTCGGCCTCGCTGAACCAAATGTCGGGCGAACGATAGGGCTCGGTGTTGAATCGGGCCAGCGCCTCATACCCACAAATCGCAGCGCCCGTGAGTGACCAGATCGGCTGGAAATGCATGGTTAACTCCTCGCTTGAGCTCAGACCCTCTATTCGCGCCCGTATCTCGTTGTCATGCTGTTGCCGATGTCGATGAAACTCGACCCGATCTGCAATGACGTCGGCCACGAACGCCAATAATGAAGGGTCCCGGGTCTCTAACGACGGATCGCTGGAATGCTTCAGACAGCACAGTGTGCCGTAAATCTCGCCATCGGAAAGATAGATGGGCACGCCCAGGTACGCACCAATGGACAGCTCGTTCGTGACGTCCATCGCACGTGTTATTGCATTCGATCGCGCATCGGGAATGATTGAGGGGAGCTCGCCGTCTGCAATCTTTCGGCAGTAGGTTTGGCTCTGAGGGTGGGAGAAGCAGAAGTTTTCTGATGGCAAGACCGTGTTGTTGTCCGATTCCACAAACACCATGGTTCGGGTGCCATGCTCAAACTTTCCAATGAATGCCATGTCCATTGAAAAACTATGTCTCAACATGCCTAAGAGCTTGGCTATTGAAACGCCGAACTCTTCGTCGAAATAATAATCGGGCCCTGATCGTACCGTGCCAACCGCCATCGTAAGAACTCCCTTTGTACCTGTCTTAAAGCTATTGCTCATCTGCGGCCGTAACCCAGTCGATTGCCGGATTCTGGCGTTTGATGGCCCCTGGCCCCCATCCATCCGGTGTTCTGGGCGGTGCTTTGATTAGACGGGAAAGCTATCTAGACTTTATACGTTCCTTTTTGGCATACATCGCTTCGTCCGCTCGCTGCAAAAGCTCGTCCGCCTCCAGACCCTCGTCAGGAAACAACGCAACGCCAATGCTCGCTTTCACCGATAAACAGAGAGTCCCATTGTTCAAGCGGAAAGGATCTTTCAGCGATTCCAACAGTTTGACAACAACCGCATCGGCGTCCTTCCCACTCTCAAGCCCCGGCAGGAGGACGGTGAATTCGTCACCGCCGTAACGGGCGAGGGTATCCCCCTCGCGCAAACACCCCTTCAAGCGCACGGCGACACTCTTTAACAACTGATCGCCCATGTTGTGCCCGAACGTGTCATTGACGGCCTTGAAGTCATTCAGATCAATAAACAGCGAGGCCAGTTTCTGCTCCGTTCGGCTGGCTTGGCTGATGGCCAGCGCCAGTCTATCCAGGAACAGGGTCCGGTTTGGCAAACCCGTTAACGCATCGTGCGATGCCTGAAACTCCACCAGCGCCTGTTTTTTCTTTCGTTCAGTGATGTCTCTTGCCACCGCTAAAAGCTCTGCGTGTATTGACAGGTGCCCCTCGTTGTCCGGGAGCCAAAGCTCCTGATCCCGCGTAGGGACCACCGTGAGCTCAAAAAACGGGCTCGACGCCTGGTCCCGTTTGCGAAGCCTTATTTCGAGGGTTGCGGGATCCCCGAGCGAATGCTTATCCAGGAGTGACGACACTTTGGCCACATCGCCCTCGTCAATCAATAAGCTGAACGGCTTGCCTAACAATTCCTGCTGTTCGAAGCCGAGGAGGGGTTCTACCCGACGATTAACAAAGTTGATACGGCCACGATCATCGAGCGAGAAAACGATGTCCGGAAGCTGGTTGAGCATTTTCGGGAAAAAGTGGGCCGTGAGGTTCCGCGACTGCTCGGCTTTGTTCCCGGTGCTCTGCCTTGTTCGGACACGTACCCCCTCACGAACGACCCGGATAAGTTCGTCGACGTCGTAGGGCTTGCGCAAATAATCGAACGCGCCATATTGTAGGGCGCGCCGAAGGGTCCGGAAGTCGGCGATGCCGCTGATCATCACGACGGGGATATCCATTTTGTTGGCGTTGAGCCACGAGAGAACATCAAGCCCTCCCATTCCGGGCATGCAAATGTTCAGTAGAATCAGGTCGTAATGATTTAACCCGACCTGCCTGCACAGGGCATCTCCGTTGCTAACGCCGTCCACGTCGAAGCCTTGTTCACGCAATATTGAGCAAAGGCCTGCAAGCAATCGCGGTTCATCGTCGCCCACCAGCAACCGTCCCGGTTTCTCACCAGCCTGGGTCGTGTGTGCGGCTGGTTGTGTCACCTTTGACGCGGGCGAATTGTCACTGCGTTGAGGCACGGCTGACCCCCTATCCTTCGGCAAACCACGGTACCTGACTGATTTTGGGGTCGTGATCTCGTCGAGAACCAGCGATGCCAGCCAGATGCATCTTGCCTTCACATCCAAGTGCTAAGTATAGAACTCATAGAACACACGTGCCGAATACATTTTTCAAAAAACACCATGGGTTTGCTGGGTGACACCGACGCCGGTTCAGACTCAGTGGCTGTGAGCTCGACAGGAAAAGGACTGGTTTGGCGGACGTGTTCCTGCTTCAACGACGGTTAGAGAACTCGCCGGCCCAGACCAGGGCCTCTTCAAGTGGCAGGGGAGCGCCGAAATAGTACCCCTGGCCAAAATCGCAGTTCAGTTTGCGCAACGCTTGGGCCAGGGCTTTTGTCTCAATTCCTTCGGCCACGACGCGACGATTAAAACGCTTCGATAAGCTGACGATGGATTCAACAATCGCCCGGTCACCGGGATTTTCCAGCATCCCCATCACAAACGACTTATCGATTTTTATCTCATCGACGGGCAGGTCCCGAAAATACGTGAGCGACGAAAAGCCTGTGCCAAAATCATCCAGTGAGACCGTCACCCCCATTGCCTGGCATGCTTCGACCGTGTGTGTGGCAGTACTCACATCTTCTATCGCCGTACTCTCCAGGACTTCGAGCACAAGACGCCGGCGCAACTGGGTGCTGACGCCCCTGAGATGAGCTTGCAAAGCAGGAATGAAATCGTCGGCCAGAAAATGATGAGGGCTGATGTTGATACTGATGGTGTAGTGTTGATCATCGGCTTCGAATTGACGAAGGGCGGTTAGTGCCGTTCGAATGACAAAGTTTCCCAAAACAGACTCGTACTTCGTCGACTCTGTCGCTTCAAGAAAATCACCGGGCAACAGCAGCCCGTGTTCGGGATGATTCCAGCGTATGAGCCCTTCGAATCCATCAACAGCCCCGGTCCGGAAATTGATTCTCGGTTGATAGAAAAGCTCAAACTGCGAGCGCTTAAAGCCTTTATCGATGCTTTCGAGAATCCGCCGCTGCTCCCTTCGCGCCTCATGATCGTCAATGTCAAACGTCACAAACTGACCCGCCCCCGACTCTTTCGCCCGATACAAGGCCAGACTGGCGTGACGAAGGAGAATGTCGGGATCACTCTGGTCAAGCGGGTAGACGGTCACCCCCATGCTGGCTGAGAGCGCTAACGTAGTACTGGGACCCGCGATCGGTTCCGCGATCGCGCTCAGGAGCCTGCGATACGCCGATGGGCCTGCGTTCGCATCTCGCAGGGTTACGAGAAACTCATCACCCCGGAGTTTCGCGACCAAATCCCGTGGTCGAATGGCATTTTTCAGCCGCAGGGCGATCGTTTTGAGGACCTCGTCACCACAAGCCTGACCGAATCGGTCATTGATGCGTTTAAAGCCGTCAACGTCAATAATGCACACTGAGAGGCTGCAGCCCGTCCTATCGGCTTCGTGAACCTCGCGCATTAACCGTTTGGTGAGCATCGGCCCACTCGGCAAGCAGGTTAAGGCATCGTAGTTCCGGGCCCTTTCCACTCTGCGCTCATTTCGGGCTTTCTCGATTTTCAGACGATGCCGGTCAATCAGCATGCCAGCCGCCTGACTCAGTGGCTTGAGTTCTTCTGCAAGTTCTTGTGTGTAGCCTTCAGGGCGATTGGCCAGGCCAATGAGGCCAATCACGGATTCACCAGAGAAGACGGGAATGCCCATGTAGGTCGACAGTGAGGGATGTCCCTTCGGAAAGCCTCGGATTCGGGTATCGTTGGCGAGATTCTGGGAGATAACGACCTGGCGTTCTGAAATCGCCGCCCCGAGCAAATTGTCCAGTCGCCGAAAAATCATGCCTTTGCGTTGAATGCGCTTGAATAAGGCTGCGCCTTGGGGGCACCGAGGCTCGTCCGATAATGCCATCAGCTTGATAAACGACCCATCCATGGCATCGTGAGAGACGCTCCCAATGAACCCCATCGGACTGTGGGTCAGCGATAGAATGCTGTTGAGGAGCGTGTCGTACGCGGATTGACAATCGGTGGGGGTCAGGAGGAGTTCCTGGGCACGGCAAATGGACTGGACAAGCGTGGTGGGGTCAATGGATGGTTGATCGGTTGTAAGGCGGCCCTCCATGGCTTGTCTGATTAGACGCCCGAGTCGACGGAACATCGTTCGCCGGGTAGGGCCAAATTGCCGAGGTTGGGCGTCCATGATTCGCACCAGGGCAATCTGGTCGTTTCGCGCCCCTTGTACCGCGAGTTCTGCGTAAAAGCGGATGTCCGAATAACCCAGCGTCAGCAGGTACTCCGACGACTCTGCGTTCAATGAGACATCTTCTTCGACGAACACGGGATCCGGTCGTCCATAGGGCGTCTCACTGCCCATAGTTGGATCGGCGAAGGACTCAGTGGAAGCGTCACTGTCCGATACAATCGACGACAGCCCATTAGCACCGGGAATTGACAGCAGGACCGAATCAACCTCCAGCGAACGTTGAATGGACTCGCAAATCAGCGTGAGCTTTTCAGCGAGCTGCTGATCCATTGTCCCCTTGATCTCATGGTGCGGGCGGTCGGCCTCATGAGATCGCGATACGAAAATTCCGTTTTCCATCGTAGTTTAGCTAGCTGCATAAGAAGATGAATGAAGTGAATACGCTGGCTCCAACAGGCGCGTCAAGCACCTCTTCCTTGACGCTCGGTAAGCCCACGAGCGGCTGGTTATAAAACGAGCCCATGACGAATTGTTAATCGTTTATTAAAAACAGAATATTGATTCAGAGTTTGGAGAACGTCCAATTCACGATCGTTAAAAAATGTAACCGCTTGAGCCCATCAGCTGAGAAACGGTGCCGGCTACCCCAGTGATCGATGTCCAGCATCGGAAACAGAGAAGCGCCATGGATGCTCAACCCTCGAAAACGAGTCGATCCCGCGTCGGATAGAAAGACAGCAGCACCCCGCCAACCTCTGTTAGTTCGCGGGGGCCACCTCAATCATCACAAGTGGGGGGGCTTGTTGGCCGCTTCACGTTCCGCGCGCCATTGCGCGAAGGTCTGGGCAGCCTCCTCACCACTGAGCGAGCCGATGACTTCAAAGAAATCGCTACGCAGCCGGTCACTGACAACCCCCTCTCGCTTTTTGCTCCGAACGACGTAGATGGTTTGCAGGTTCTGGTGGTCAAAGGCGCGCCATTGTTGCCGGTCTTTCAGGAGCGTGTACTCATGGCCTTCCAGCGCTTTGATCAGTGCCTGCGTGTCGGTCGTCCCGGCACGCTCGACCGCTTCTTTGTACGCATAGACAATGCCATAAGCCGTCGCCGCCGTGGAGGTCGGTCTCATGTCATAGGCCTCGGTAAACGCCTCCGAAAACTGCTGGCCGCGGACAAAATCCAGTTGGTAGGGAATCATCCACTCCCAGGGCGTTGTGGAGATAACGTCCTCCATGATCGTTGCCCCGACATTCTGGGCAATCCCGAGCGTGATGTTGGGCAGTACAATGCGCATCTTGTCTTTCAGGCCCATTTCATAGGCAACTTTGAGCGCTCGTACCAGGTCGTCGCCATACAAGACCAGGATCAGGACCTCGGCTTCACTGGCTTCAGCGGCTTCGAGTGCTTTTTTGAAGTCCTTGATGAAGGCTCTTGGAAAAGGTGTTAACGCATTCGGATGGGCGTTCTTGTCAGATGTGTTCGTGAACTCACGGATGGATTCTTCCGACGACCAACCCCATGTGTAGTCGGCCGTCACGTAGAAGTACTTTGCATCACCAAACGTTGTTGTCAAATACCGCCCGAGCGCGTTGGCTGTCATCCAGGCATTCGGGTATTCGCGAAACATGTGGTCATGTCCCTCGCTGCCGGTCGTCGCATTGGCCGAGGTTGTCGTACCAAAGTAGAGTCGCCCGAGATCTCTTGCGACCTTGCCGGAAGCGATGGCCACGGCGCTGGACGCACCGCCAAAGACCATGTCGACCTTTTCCTGAGTGATCAGCTCCCTGGTGTTAGCGGCTCCACGCTCCGGAGATCCTGAGGTGTTGCGGATGACAAGCTCAACGTCTCGACCCAGAATTCCACCCGACTTATTGATTTCGTCCACGGCCAGGAAGGCGGCCAGTCTTTGCTGCAGGCCCAGGTCCTTATAACGTCCGGATTGCGGATAATTGAACCCCAGTTTTATGGTGTCTGCCATGACTGAAACACTGCACAGCAGTAATAGAAATCCTGCAAACAGAGATGTGTTTTTATTCATTGCTGAAAGCCTCCGATGCTTTTTTAATCTTATTATTGATCGAGGACTATATCGCTGTTTCCTGATAAAAGTCAGGAATCGCAGAGTAAGGAAAAGCACGGTTATCGTTACGAAATGTAGCGTTTTAATTCTTTATCTTGCTAGCGTTATTGTGAGAGGCTGCATTGCTAATGTAGTCCTCGACGTTCTATCCACCTGGGACAATGTCGGGTTCTACCCCTTTAAAGCGGACATTGCCAAAAAGAGGCTAGGGTGTGTCATGCGTATCGGGGGAACTCCACTCTGATCACTTACCCATTCTGGCCTTGCACGACCAAAACGCGTTTATTGGCCAGCTTCTCCTCCAAACACTCAAGAGAAGCCTCACGTCCAAAATCCCTTATCCATGACAAGAACTCCGCTTCTGGCATTGGCCGCGCGAAGTAATAGCCCTGCACAGTTTGGCAGCCAAGACTTAGTAAGAGTTGATTCTGTTCTTTTGTTTCAACACCTTCTGCAACTAAGTCAACGCCAAGAAGTTCTGCTCCTCTGATCGTTATATCTACCAGAGTTTTTTGCCTTTGATCGTTCGTTATGTGATCAATAAGGCTCTTGTCGAGTTTCAGAGTGTGAATCGGCAAATGAGTAACCGTGGAAAGCGAAGAATAACCTGTTCCGAAGTCATCCAGCGCGAGTTTAGCGCCAAGCCTGACCAGCTCTTTCGTTATCTTGTATACGCCAGCTGTATCTTCCATAACCAGGCTTTCGGTGACCTCAAGCTCCAACTTGCAACAGCTCCCCCCCAGTTTTTTTATGGCTTGTTCTATTGTGGAAACAAGCTCTGGGTCTTTGAATTGGGCTACCGACATATTCACTGACATGCAAAAGCCTGGAGGTATGTCCTCATCCAATAGCACTCGTGTTGCCTCGTTTATAACCCAGCGACCCAGTGCCTGGATGTGCCCCGTCGATTCAGCTATGGGAATGAAATCAGCTGGACTGACGAAGCCTAGTTCTGGATGTACCCACCTTAGAAGCGCTTCTGCGCTAAATACCTGACCTGACTTCAATGTCACTTTTGGCTGAAAAGCAAGATGTAGCTCTCCTCGCTCGGCAGCATCGGCTAATTCCCTTCTAACTATCGCTTGCCGTTTTATCGTTTGGCGAAATTTCGAATCGTGAAGCCGAAAGGAATTGCCTGGGGTTTTAGCCGCTTCTCGCATAGACAACAGAGCATTGTCGATAACGTGGACGCTGTCTTCGGTGTGCGTCAGCCAACCGGCAACGCCTAGTGAGCAAGACAAACTGAGTGACTGGCTTTGCCAACTGAATGGAGATTCAAAAATTTCGAATAATTGACTGACGGCTTCTTCGACTTTTAAGCCAGACTCTGCGCCTCGATAAAGGATTAAAAAACAGTCTGAATTGACCTGCCCCCAGTCTTTAATCCAGCTGACTCCTAGTAATGTCCGTTACTTTTGAATCAGTTTTTCCAAGTCGGAGAGCGGAGGCAAACTCCAAGGGTGTCTGATACCCCAAGGATGAATGCGGACGCTGCTCGTTGTAGTCCAAGCGCCAGTTGCTGATTTTTTCTCGGGCGTGAGCGAGATCCCGGAACCAGTGTTCATTCAGGCACTCATCCCGGAATTTTCCGTTAAAGCTCTCGACGTATCCGTTCTGCATCGGTTTCCCGGGCTGGATCAGCTTTAGCTCGACGCTATGGCGGTAGGCCCATTGGTCGAGCGCTCTACCAGTGAATTCCGGCCCCTGATCGGTCCTAACGGCTTTCGGGTAGCCTCGGAAGGCAGCGATACCATCCAGGGTGCGGGCGACCTGTTCACCTGATATTCCCATGGCCACGGGAATGTCGAGGCACTCCTTGGTGAAGTCATCCACGATCGTTAGGCATTTGATCCTGCGGCCGTTAGCCAAGGAATCCATTACGAAATCCATGGACCAGGTATGGTTTGGCGCATCAGGCAACACCAAGGGCTGCCGCTCCACCATCACGCCTTTACGGCGCTTGCGTTTACGGACGGCCAGGCCTGCCTCCCGGTAAAGCCGATAAACCTTCTTGTGATTCACCTCAGCACCCTCACGACGCAGCAACTGGTGAACACGCCGGTACCCGAACCGGCGGCGTTCGAACGCAATGGCTTTGATGCGCTCTGTCAGCTCGCGCTCTTCTGGAGAACGCTGAGACTGATACCGCATCGTTGCGCGGGATAACCCGACGAGTGAACAGGCTCTGCGCTCGGATATCGTCGTCTCCGACAGTATGGTGCGCACAGCCTCGCGCTTGTTCCCGACGGTCAGTACTTTCGGTTGAGTGCGGCCTTCAGAGCTTCTGTGTCCAGCATGGACTCGGCCAGCAACTTCTTGAGCCGGGCGTTCTCTTCCTCAAGAGCTTTCAGGCGACGGGCCTCAGAGACCTCCAGGCCACCGTATTTCTTGCGCCACGTGTAGAAGGTGGCATCCGAAATGTTGTACTTCCGACACAGCTCTTTGACCGGCAAGCCAGCCTCGGCTTCCTTCAGAATGGGAATGATCTGTTCTTCGGTGAATCGCTTCTTCATGTTCATCGTCCTCTCTGGTGATGAACATTACTAAGATCAGGATGGATTAGAAAGTTGGGTGCAGGTCAGAGCCTCGGCATCGGAGGTTTCGGGTTGTCTCTCGTTCTGTTGGGCCATTGCGAAAGTACCCTCATATGACTTTGAATAAACATTTTAGAAAAGATTTGCCCATATGTGCACATTTTTAAGTGCGGTCCCAGTCCGAAAACACGCTCTTTCGGGTCGTCTGAAGCAGCAATTAGAGCCGGATTTTTCTGACAATGAGCGGTACTGTAACGGGGTCATGCATAGCTGGTACCTAGCCCGGATTTCTCATAGTGCTCCAACAACCTTCGCAGACCAA
>TARA_R110001606_G_scaffold16831_1_pt1 | contig 15156 bp, 14 predicted proteins | sample TARA_R110001606 | Tara Oceans TARA_R110001606 (sample SAMEA4398315) | marine metagenome | biome: Polar Biome; feature: [SRF] surface water layer (ENVO:00010504); material: water (ENVO:00002006), including particulate matter (ENVO:01000060) such as... | depth 5 m | reverse complement strand
CTTGTGTAGTTACACCACCATATTCTCCAGGAGTTAACACTAATGCGTTACTTCCAGATACATCTGATTGAATAACTGAACTTGTAGATAGACAAATAGAAGCACTTCCACCAGACATAACTCTAGAAAAGTTTCCAATTGCTATAGCATTCTGTGCTTGACTTCTTGCTTGTCTCCCGATAACTACAGATCTTGAAGATCCACTTGTTACGGTGCAATTTTCACCAGATATACCAATTGATTGATCTGCTGAAACACTAGCTGAATTACCTATCGCTGTAGATACTGATCCATTTGCGGATGCTGAACGTCCAATAGTTATACTTGGTCCACTTGAAGTGTTACATGAATTACCTATGACGATAGAATCACTTGCTAAACATTCTGCTGAATTTCCGATAGCAGTTGCATTTGTTGCTTCTGCTCTTGCTCCTTCACCGAGTGCAATTGCTGCACTTCCACTTGCGTTCGCCGCAGTTGTAGTTAGTGTTCCGGCTGATTCCATTGAATTGGTTCCAGTTCCTGATATTAAACCTCCAGCGGAGATTCCTGTTACCGTTGCACCAGAAAGATCTAGAGTGCCTGTAAAACTTGCTGAAGCAGTTCCTAAAGAAAGTGTAGAATCGTTTCCTACACCATCTGATAGAACATCCTCACTAGCAGCTAATACACCATTTTGACCAACTTTGATCAAACCTTGGTAGGTATTGTTAATTTGTGTGTTTGTTAATGTTAAACTCATAATTTAGTTATTTTTCTAATTTTTAGGTTATTGTAAAGGTTGCTAATGTTCCAGTAGCTCCCCAGTTAGCACTTGTAGGAACTGTTGCAATCGTTGCTCCACCAATGGTTTCTTTTACTGTTACACTTCTTTCAGTTGTATAACTACCAGGTGCAACACTAACTAATCGATAATCAGCAGGATCTAAATCAAAGATGTATGTATCTATTAATTGTGTCCATGATCTACCTGGTGAATTAGCTGGTGCTGATAATGGATCGTATTGCTCAAATATCATACCTGTTGATCCTGTTGCGAAGGAACCGTTATTATAGTATGGTTGGAATGTTCCAGTGTATGCAGCATTATTCCATGCTCCGTATGTTTGATAATTTGGAAGGTCTACATCTGTAAACACTCCTCCTATATCTTGTTGTAATTTCATCCAACCGTTATTCCAACCATCTCCATACGAATCAAATAGATCGAATGTAACTGAAGTTGAGGTTGATATAATGAAAATATCAGTAAAGTCTGCTACTGATTCTAAACCTGTAGAAGAATCAAATTGTCTACTAGTTACTTGATATGATGTTCCTGGACTTGCTGAACCAGCTAGGATTTCTGTTGTTTGTAGTGACCATATGCCTCCACTAACTGCTATATTAGTATATAGATATCCATCAACTTCTACTCTAACTTCTAAACCATCTGTTCCAGTTCCTGTTATTAGAGGTAATTTAGTTGAGAATGTTCCACCATCATTTTCTGGTGCTGCTGGTGCAGCTGCATCTTTCCATAGAGTAGTTTCATCATTCCATAGAGTTAGAACTTGATTCCATATTAGATCTACTGGAACTCCACCACCTTCAGCGGAAGCAAGTGCTCCCCACCAAGATTCGTTAATAGGAACCTGTTGATTAAAATGAAATGCTAATGCTATTGTCCAACTTCCATGTAATGGTGCTGTAATACCATAGTAATTACACAGTGCTTGTAACCAAGATACGTTTACAGGTTCTGTCACACCTAAATGTAAACAGAACGCTACAATCCAAGAACCATTAACAGGAGCAGTTACTGCACCGCTACTTTGGGTTTCTACGAACTGTTGAACGTAATTAGTTGTGTTTTCTGTTATTGCCATATATTTACAAATATAATTTTAAAATTAGTTGTTACTTTTTTAGTCTCTCAGCAATATCGAGTGCACCTTGTGTGCCAATATAGACCACTGCTATAGTTACCCAATCGCTAGATTGAAGGTCACTAAACAGTGCGAGAGCAGTTGCTATTGCAAAGACCATTAACTTTCTTGAAGTCCATCGGTCTAAAAACCTATCTATTTTTCCTTTCATTCTGTATGAATTTGTATAATTTAGTTATGTTTTTGTCTCGAGGTTTACTCGATCCATCCACCTGTTGCGCAGTTACAATAATCTTGTGTGCCGCAGTTACATGCTTTTCCATAGTTTTGTGGTATTTGTAGTCCTGCGAAATATGCTGATGAATGATCAGGGTCCATTCCGTCAGTTCCTGGATTCGTATAGAATGGGAACATTGTAGTAGGAACATCACATAGATGTTCAAACAATCTTTGATCGTAAAATTCTGCAGTATCTAGGAAGGTTTGTCTGAGGTATTCTAGTTCTTCTAACGAAGTTGAATCGGTTGTCTCAGAAGCACCCGAAAGAACTCCTTTGTCTACTAGTTTGTATTTTAAACCAGGTAGAATTAAATACACTGCATAGTTTGCTAACATAGGAGCAATGTAATCATTTAGGAGTGCTTGTTCGTCAGCATTTAAATCTGAAGCAACAACACCTTCTTTTAATCTATCATAGAATTTAGTTCCTAACCTCGGTTGAAGATATAGATCCTGACATTGAATTACGAAAGGTGTAATTTCTGCCACTCTAACATTGTCATCAAGGTTAGTGAGTTGCTTTACTCTCTGTTCTGAGATTAATAACGCTATATTACTCATATTTTTTAGTTTCTTTTTTTAATTCTGTATTACCTTCTGTAACTACTTCATCAGTAGTCTCTTCAATTAGAATTTCATTAGGTATAATATCAACATTAAAGGTATATCCTGCAAACTTTAACATGTATGAAAAAGATTTAGATAACTTTTCTTGTATTGGTCTAATAACTGTTCCCATGAAGTGAGCATATGCTACTTTAATTTCATCTGCATTACTTGAGAAACCACTTGCATCTTTAATTCCAACCAAAATTGGAGATGAGATCCTGTGTGCAGTTAGGACTCTACTAGAGATCCTTTCTTCTAATGTAGTATAGTAACTATCTGTGTCAGAAGAGATGCTCTGGATGGTTGGTTCTTCACCTGGTCTTGAGAAACTCGCGAAGAACTTTCCTGCGTTTTCTTCCGAACTGTATGCTTTAGTTAGTTCAGAGTATACTGCTTCTCTCTCAGAAGGAGTTGGAACACCTTGTCTAAATGAAATGAACATTGATGGTGATAGACCATTCTTTAGGTTTTGTGAATGCCATCTAGAAATACGAGCATCAACATCGATATCCGTCAATGCGCTAGTGTAACTAGGTAGACCATAATATTCTTGTCCTGGTTGATATTTGTTACAGTAATAGATTTGTGAACTATTCTCTTTTCTATTATCAGTAGGATCAAAACTTCTAAATGCTTTAGGTGTATTCTTTCTAGTATTACCCCAATCTCTTGAATAATAATACTCTACGATATTCATATCTTCATCGAATTTACCACTTCTAATATTTGCAACTGGAATATGATAGATTTCAACTACTTTGTTGCCCTCTTTGTTCCACACCATGTTCAGTGCGTATGATCCGAATAATACATAGTCAAATGTTATCTTTTCAAAGACTTCATTCATTGTTTCTCCATTGGTATTAACAAATTCGTCACCAATGTCTTTAATTCCTTGACCTTTAGTTGCATCTACTATTGCATCAACAGCAGTCCCATGCATTGCAGATGTATTGTAATACTCTATTAATGCTTGTGGAAACAAGTTGTTAGCACCGAATGCTACCCATTCTTTGTTTCTAACTTCCGTTATTCTTGGTAATTCTACAGCAGCGAAAGCGCCTGCTTTAATACTATAGATATTGTTTTCGTTTTGACTCATATTGAATTATTTAATTTTAATATTGGGGTCTAAAATAGATTGGTGCCTCTTGTGTTTCGTTATTTGAGAGGTATGCTTGTGTTCCACTTGTTCCGCCACTACCTGTAACTAATTTTAGTAGACCTACTTCTCCTTGACTTCCACCATTACTAATAGAATAGTTTAGAATACCGTTCTGATGTTCTAGGGGTAATTCTAATGGTATATTGAAAGAGAACTTTGTAAATCTATCTGATGTTGCTACAATAGTCATAGGAGTGTTTAGAACTTCTAGTTTAGACATTTGCGATGTTAGGATTAATGTCCAACTTCCTGTTGCATTCGCTAAATTGAATGAAAGGGTATAGTTGGTTATATTATCTTGTAATTTTAAAGTCATATGTTATAGTCTATATCTTTAATACAAATATAATTTTTACTTTTTTTGTTTTAGATGAAACCTTTTGTGCAAACTGCAGTATAACCTTTGAGTTTTCAAGTCAAGGTTTTCAGGCAGTAACCATAGTCAAAGGTCTCAAACTATATATCTCTTTCCTAACTACCCTAAAAAAGGGTAACATTTCTGCTACCCTTTTAGAATTATTATGAATAATTAGATTACGCTACAATTACTGCGGCGTCAAGTGTGAATGCTGGGTTTACTTCTTGAGAAGTTAAAACCACAGTATATCCATTTCTATCTGCAAAAGTCTGACCTGTTGCTGCTGTCGCTGATGAAGTATAGACACCTTTGTCCATTCCATATACCCAATATACTCCGTTAGCATCTTCAAATGCTACAATCATAGATTGGTTCTGTGCTGCTAAAAGAAGTTCGTTTCTTTTTGCTGCATCCATTTTGTTAAAGAATAATGATAGGTTCTTTTCAAAGTAAAGAGTTCCGTTTTCTACTGAAACTGTCGCTACTTCTTCATAACCCGATGTTTGACGTGGGACATCCCATGTAAACCAGTCACTTGGACCTACTGCACTACCTCCAACTGTAATTGCAGATACATTACCTGCTGCTTGAACGTATGAGTCTGCTGGACCATTTAGAACGAATGCTCTAACAATGGAACCCGCTGAATCGATACAGTCTAAAGCGATGTTTGAATTAATATTACAAGACATATTTAAAGTTGTTTTTTTTAAAAGAGAGGAGACCCGAAGATCTCCTCAATTTAGTTTAGGTTGTGGATTATAGTCCGTTTACTGCTACTTGGTCTACAGAGTAAACTCCAAGTCCTCTTCTGTAGTATGCACGTAATGCTACTTGATCAGAATATGGATTGTATGGCATGTTGATAGTTTCTTCATCTGATAATAATCCTGTTGCGAAGATTACATATTTAGATGGGAAAGCCATGATAGTTTGTGTTCCGATGAAACCTTGAGCTTTAACTAACTTTGCACTTGTTCCAGGTAGGATGATATCTCCTTCACCTTCGCCGAAAGAATAGTTAAAGGCATTTTGCGCTACTAACGCTCTAACTGCCATTCTGAATAATGCTGGACTCAAGAAAATCTTGATATCATCCATCATTTTTACTCTTTCATCTAATGCATCATATACATCGTTTAAATCGTCGATGATTGTTGCTACTGTAGATGCTACTGCTTGTGCAGATGATTGTGCACCGTTTGCTACTGTTACTTGGTTTAATAACTCAGTTCCAATGAAAGTAGAGATGTTTTGTTGGATAGAAGTTGCTACATAGTTAGATATTACTTCTTCGAAGACTAATTCTTCTCCACCTGCTGCACCTGGCTTCATTTGTTCTGACATCCAGTATGCTCTCAACTCTGTTGGGCATAGGTTTTGAGCTATTGCTTTGTCAGAGACTGTTACTGGGATTTGATCGAATGTTAATTGACCTGCTGGAGTCATATCACAATCTCTATCTTGTTCAGTAATAGTTCCTGAAAATACATTGATTGATGAAGTTCCTGCTGAAACACCTGTGCGTATTGCTACGTTTTGGATTTCTTCTGTTGAAAGGATTGCCTGCGATAATAATTCCGTGTTCTGCGAAGTATATGCTGCTAATCCTGCTAAATTAAATGACATAATTTTAAATTAATTTGTTTTGGTTTGGTTTAAATTACTTTACGTTTCTTCTCATTTTAGAAAGTAATGCAACTCTAGAATCTTCTGCGATTTTTGCTGCTTTTGCTTCTGCCATGAAAGATTTCTTTAAAGGTTTAGAGGCAGGTAAATCTGCTACTGCTTCAAATCTCTCAGTTAATACTTCAAGGTTTGCCTTTAAATCTTTGATTTCTGCTTGGTATGGTGCGATTAACTCTGCAATTTGACTAACGAATTCCTCAGCATTGAATACTTCTGTAGTAGTTTCCTCTTTTGCTTTAGCTAATTCTTCCTCAATAACCTCTTCTTCAACAACCTCTTCAACAGGTTCTTCTTCTTCGGTTTCAATTGCAAGGATTTCTCCCGCCTGACCAACTGTTATGATAGCACCGTCTTTTGTAGAATGTTTACCTTCTGGAGCCGTTACCTCTTCTTCTGCATCAGTCTGAACAAATAATGTTGCTCCTACTTCTAATGCACCGTCAGTGTATACGATTGTTCCGTCAGATAATTCTGCTTCTTCAAGTTTTGTGTCTACCACATTTTCTACTGCTGCTTCTTCTAGGTTAGTATTGATTGCCTCTACTTTAGGGGTATCTTGTCCTAACATAACTTTAACAGCGTTTAATGCGTCTTTTACAGTCATATGAATATAATTATAATTTGGTTTGTTTGATAACTTCTTGTTATCTACTTCTATATATACTAATGTCCTAGAATGACATTTTTAGGTCTAGATCCCCCAAATAGCGCACTTGCATAGTTGCGTAGTGTGCTAGAGAGTATATTATTGGTCTTGTTTCTTTCTGCTACGTTTAATCTCGTAGATACGTATTACGTTTAATACTATACCTGTTACGATCAATGCGAGTGTTAACCATTCATTCCAGTTCATCACTACTGCTCCACTTCCTCCAATTGTTGCCAAATTTGCCGCTGTATCTTTAATTTCTTCCATTATACGTTCTTTTCTAGAAAAGCACCCGATATAGAATATCCTTGCAGTTCTCCTGACTTGATTTTTTTCCAGGTTTCATCATCATTGATTTTGTATGACAAATACCAGTCTCCTACACTAGGTTTAAAACCATACAGAGTTGATTTGTCTTTGTCTTCATCTTCTACTATCCATGACTCTAATAGAGTATTCTTCTGAGTCACTTCCATGTCATGATTGATGTCCGTGTTGTTTTGGTTATTATTACTAAAGAATTTCTGCGCGATCTCTTTAATTGTCTCCTTTGAAAAGAATACGAAATACTCTTCGCCATTCTCTGCTATTCTTGGTATTAGTGCATTGCTAGTCATCGCAGGACCTACAACTATTTGTTTGTCTTCATCAATTTGGAAATCCATTCTTGATAATGATTTAGTAAACTTGTTTGAAAAGTTCCAAGAATACCATTGCTTTGATTTTTCTTCTGCTGCTCTAGTTGTATATCCATCATACGGTCCGTGATCCTTTCCGCGTTTAGTATTATTACCTGTTTTTACTAGCACTGCTGATCTACCTTCTTTTACCATACGATATTGTGTCCACCTATGGCGACAATTTACACCTGCGGCATATTTAAACAGATCATATGAGCTAGCTTGGGTGCCTGCCTTCACTATGAATTGACTTGATAGTAGTGCATTAGTAGACATTCTAGTAATCTCTTCTCGTGTAAATACTTTAGTTTTACTTTGCATCAATAATGCTTTACATAGAGGTCTAGTTCTTGTGTCTAAAGGACCTTCATATTTGTATACTGTTTTAAATTCTTTGTCTGCACCACTTCTTCCGATAATTCCGAGTGCTCTAATTGCATTACCTATAGCAGTAGAACCTTCTTCTTCAAAGTTATGAGATAGTTTTTCTTTCTCTACTTGATTAATCTTGCTTTCTGCCCATGATTTTGCTGATTTACCACCCCATAGAAGGTATGATATAGTTCCACATGCTTCATTATCACTAGGATCGTAATAGGTTTCTGCTCTAGATAGGTAACTATACATTCTTTTAACCGTATCGAAAGAGATAGGTTTACCCTGTGCTAGTTGTTGTGCTCTCTGTTTACCTACTAGAGTTGCACACTTGTTATCTATTGCTTCATTTAATTCGATGCCTCTCGCAGCATTATTCTTTACAGACTCTGGATAGTCAGAATAACTTTCCATGTTAATAATCTTTTCGTCTATTTCTTCATCAAGATCTACTATAATAGGATTCTCTAATTCTTCTCCTAATTCATCAGACATTTTAATGACACTAGAAACATACTCATCTATCAAGTCTTGTTGTATATCTTCTGCGAACTCTTCTGTCACTAGATCATCAGAGAATGCCATCCAGTTAATACCTATCGCCGGTGAGGAAACCAGACTGACAATATCAATTCCAGTAATTAGGTCTATTTCCTCTGGGTTGATTAATAATTCTACTATTCTTTTCATATTATATCTATTAGAGTGATGCTAGGTCATCTATTTTTTTGTCTGCTTCTTGTTGTGAAGTTACATCTGATGCTACAACGTATGCTTTAACTGGTGCTGCTTGATTTGCTCTTTCACCAATTCCAACTTCATTATCAATATTCTGATTCTCATTTGCAGCATCGAGTGCGGCACTAGGATCGATTCTTGGTATTGCAGTGTTAGAAACAGAAGGTGCTGATACACTACCTTTCTCACCAGGTATTTTAGTTGACATAATGTTTTTAACTTGTAATAGACCACCTGCAATTGTAGTTGCTGCAGCGATATATGAGAATGGTGGTGGTAATTCTGCTAGCGCTTTACTGGCACCTTGATACGTATTGATTGCTGTTTGAGCTGCCGCGGCGCCTTTACCTATGGCTGAATTCTCTCCTGCAAGTTGTGCTATAGAACCAAAGGCATTAGCAGTTAATGATAGTGTTGCATCTGTTTCTTTCTTCTTTAGATCTTCATTATACTTTGCTTCATCTTTAGCAAGCATCTTCCTCTTTTGAGTAAATGAATTTCTAATCTTTTGCTTTTGTTCTTCAGTAGCATTTAGTTTTGAAATATCTTCTAGTGTCTTTTGCTCTTGGTAATCTAATTCCGCTTGTGCTTTAGCGAAACCTTCTTCCATGTCAGCAATATCCATTTGCTTTAATTGATCTCTAACTGCTATTTCATCATCTACTTTCTTTTGAGCAGCGGCAGCATCAATAGCATCCTGTTCTTCTTTTGCTTTCTTGTCGTCTTCTTGTTGTTTTAACTTTAGATCTCTTGCTGCTTGTAATTCGTCTGCTTCCTGTTGACGTAATTCTCTACCTACTTTGGCAGCATCATACTCAATGGTTTGTAGTTGAGTAGTTTGATCGATTAGACTTGCTTTTAGTTCTGCAATCTCTGTCTCTACATCTCTTCTCTCTTGGTAATTGTTAGTTAGTGTTAATTGTGCCTCTGCAGATTGAAGAGCAATTTTAGTATCTTCCATCTGGTTTAACTGCAATTGTTTAGTTGCTTTGTTAACCTTGTCTAGTGCAGCGATTCTTTCATCGTAGGATAGTGTAGTATCTTCTAATATCTTTTTCTGCTTTTCTATTTCTTGATTTAGTTTAGCATTCTGTATAATAGTAGTTTTACGAAGACCTGCAAGTTTCTTTTCTGCTTCAAATTGTTGATCTACTGCTTCTGTTGCTTCTACTACACTATCTTTTAGGGTATTGAATGCACCACTAAAATCACCTTTTACTACAAGTGATAGTGCTTTACCTACATTAGAGACTATTGCTCCAAGACCTGCCATTACTTTCTTTAGTGCTTTTGCACCACCTTCTAGGTTTGTAAAGTAATTTACTAATGAAATAACAAGAGGTATTAGTAATCCAATTCCTGTTGCTGCTATTGCCGCTGATGCTGCTTTACCAAATAACTTTGAGGCTTTAGTCGATAGACCAAGACCACTTGCTACTTTGGTTAAACCTTTAGACATAATACCAAACCCTTTTCCGAGATCTCCAAAACTTGCTTTTAGATCTCCTAGTGTTTGTTTTACTTCATCTGCTCTTTTAGCAAAGAATCCTTGTTTCTTTGCGGCGTCTTCTGTAGACTTTCCTGCTTTGTCGAGTGCAGAGGTTAATTCGTCAACAGAATTAACTGTTTGTTGTATACCATCTACCTCGAAGGTTATTTTAATATTTTGATCTGCCATAGTTATCTACAAATATATTTGTTGTCCATTTTGAATTAGAAGGACAGGTGATTGATAGGTTACATTCTTTCTTTGTAACATCTTTTGTGAAGGTATCTTTAGAGGTAACCAACACATCCCATGTTGATAGGCTCCCATACCAAATGCATTTCTACATCTATTACCTGGACGGTTGATAGCGATCTGTATCACACGAGGCTCATAGGGATCTTCTAATGGCCTAACGGTTGCGTATGTTATATCCCAAGGTCCCATCTTTTTACACTCTTCCATCAGTGCGATAATCTTGGGTGGATCGTAGGGTCCATTGATTACCACATCAATATCTTTAGTGTCATGTGATAGTATTCCGCCAACCAACCATAGATCATAACCTTCCCAGTCTAGATCCATGATTAGTTCTACATATCCTTTGTATTCGTCGTCGTGTATAGTCATTAGTAAAGTTCTGCTACAAAGATTAGGTTTTGTTGTGATTGCACTGTGCCGGCATTATAGAATTCGTTTGTTGATCCACCACCACATTCACATGCTAGCAGTAAATCAAGTGCATCATAGATACCGTCTGCTAAAGGACTATAGAACCATCCTTCTGCTGGACATTCTTCTGAGACATCTACTCTCATTATAACTATTCCATTATTTTGACCACCTGAAGGTCCATATTGTGCATATAGATTTGCCCATGTAGAATCCCATACATAGTAACCATTAGTAGGTGAAGTATTAGTTCCATCATCTACTTTAATTACAACAGCATCAAAGCTTTCACCAACGGTTTCTCCTTGACATAGACCACCAATTTCCCATGATCTCAATAATGTAATATCACTTGTAGGAATTACAACTTGACAACTAACAAGCACTGTTCTTTCAATCTCACAACCATTATCATCTTCTATAGTATAACCTAGTTCAGAGTTACCTAAACCTGTTAGTGTAAATCCACTGTATTGTTGATCATCCCAGAATATTTGGTATGGTGCAGTTCCACCTGAAGGTGTAATAGTTATAGCACCATCAGATGTATTACAATCTGTAGGTTGTGTAATGTTTGCAGTTGCATTTAATTGTGTTGCACTTGATTGAGGAACTGTAACTGTTTGTGTAGTAGTTCTTCCTTGTGCATCTGTCACTGTTAGTGCATAGGTTGCAGGTATCAAGTTATTAATAGTAAATGGCATTGACATTGCTGTTCCTGTTAGTGTGCCAATTTGCCAACTAATAGGATATGTAATATCTGTTTGTGTAGTATCTACTGTAACAGAACCATTAGCACCTTGAAAACAAGATGGTGCATTAGTAGTTATTACTAGTGCGATAGATCCATTAATCTGTTCTATTGGTTTGTAGTCTAGTAGTTTAATTAATTCTACTTTAGTTTCTCCTAGGTCTCCTATCTCTGCATCTGTAATCTTCTCTGGTCTATAGTAGGAACCATTAACAAAGATAACGTCATCAAAGGAAAAATCCTGTAGGTCTACATTGTTTAGTATGAAGGTTGCTGTAACTCTTCTAGCAAATCTGGAATAGAGTGAGTCTATATAACCTCCCCAATATGTATTGTATAGAGACTGACCACCTTGTGAAGGATATCCAGTAACTGCATTACCCCAATATCCGATATCGTTAAACCAATTTAGAATAATTCCATCACTTTGCAACGGCCATTCTGAACTATATGATGCTAAAGGATATACTGACCAACTATCATTTGCTTGATCTCCTTCTATGCCTTGTAAATACCAGTGATTCTGGTGACCGTTACCTCCTGTTGGTTGTAAACCATTAAAGAATAGAAATCTTGTTTTAGGTTTAATCGGAAGGTGCTCTGTGCCACCATCTCCTGACTCATGAACATGTATTTGTGGAATAATGAAAGGTGAATTAGCGGCGGTGCCTTCTAATCTTGCCATAGGTGTTGGTGCCCATTTAGTAGCAATCTCTCTACTTCCTGTTAGTAGCTCATTACCACTATCAAATCGGAGGTAACCATAGGTTTCCTTGTATGCTTCTCTGTGGTATTTGTTAATATAGTCATCATCTTCTTCATGTTTGAATTCTATCTCATCACTCTGTGTAAAGAATAGAGGTTGTATTTGAAAGTCTTTCTCATTTACTAATTTAGAGGACCAATCGTGTAATTGACCACTCGCTATATAGTTAACAAAGGGTTCGATAATGAATGTTGTTGGGTCGTTTCTTTTAGGTGCCATTACTAATCTAAAGGTAGTTAGGACATCTTTTAGAAATTCTATTTGTTTGTAGTCACAGTCAAATCCATTAGAGGGTAGTGATTCACCTGGTGCTACTAAACATGCAAACTCTTTGTTACGACAACGAGTCTGTGCACTACCACTTGCTCCATCTGCTTCACAATAGAGTGCTACTCTATCACCTGCACCGAGTGTAAAACTTCCTTGCACTGTGATTATCTGCCCTTGTCCTGCACCATATGCTCCTGTAACATAGACTCCTGTTCCTGTTCCTGGCACATATGTGTCTGGGTCTACTAGGAGTAATCTACCATCTACATAACTTGTAACTCCACTTCGTGTATCGTCACCATTATAGAGGCAAGCACCATCAAATGTATATAGACCTGGCGCTGTGTTTGGAACTGTATAGATACTTGCTGCACCATAGTTGTTTCCAGGATCACTGATAGTTTCTTGAACCTCTAGATAATCATCCGCTGCTTGAGTGTTAAAGTCTGTTGCACTAAAAGTATTAATAGAGGTTATATCTGTTGGTTGATATACATCTGCAGTATTACCCCATGCTGATAGGTATATTTGTTTAAAGAATTCTGAGTCTAGGAATATACTTTCATATTGATAACCTGCATTGTCGAATAGTTCATCTAAACATCTCTTTACTCTAACGATAGGTTTCATACGAGCAACTTCTAGAGTCTTTAGTGCTGTGCCATTATATCCACCTTGGAATATGTTATTTGCATCATTTGGATTAAAGGTTGCTTGCTCTACATTACCATTCTCGTCATATGAGTTACCAAAGTCTACCATTGGATAGACTACATTACCGAATGCTAATCCATCATTACTTGTAAAACCTGATGTTGGGTATGTGTTCCAACTGGTTACAATATTCTGACCACTTTTAACATGTGCAAGATCTGTCATTAGCAGATCACACATAGCAGCATCGCCAATAGCACTAGAGAAGTCTCTGGTTTCACCAAGGAAAACTATCTCATAATCTATTCTGTCTTTAGATTGGTTAACATACACCTTCTGTAGACGGATATGTCCTTGTCTAAACTCGGCGCCATCTACTATTATTTCTGCAGGTTTCTTGACAGTAACATTATAGTCTTGTCCTTCTACCTCAAAGGCAGTTTTAAAGAACTGATTGTTTCTTCTCGAAGCAGGCACTCTAAATGTTCGACTAAAGACACTCTTTGCTTCTGCATTAGTAATGTCTTCGACCGACAGGTTTAGTTTAATAGGTTCTGTATCATACAGATCTAGAAATTGTTGTGAGCCTTTAGAGGCATTGTTATAGACTTTTAATTGGATCATATTAACCTCTTTGTGATTTTAATTGGTTTGCTAATTTAAACCTAACATCGTATTGGAATAGTTTGTCTTTTCTGTATGTCTTTTCTGTGTAGGCATTAGAGAGAACCGTAGCACCGAACCATTCTAGGTCGTAACCAACTGGAGCATATGCACTACCTAATTTAACTCTAACATCAGGTGAAGTAAATAGACCTTGTAAATACTTTGCTTCATCATCTGTCATATAGTCGGTGAAGGCAGTAAACTCTTGCATTAGTTCTTGCGAGTAGGTTGTAGTTCCTCTGCTATATGTATCTACATCCCATCCGCTACCCGAGTAATCGATTAGTGATTGATCATAGTTATTCTTTCTGTTTCTGACTCTCTTGTCGTTTCTTTTAGTAAAGGTATAGAAGTCTCTAAAGCCGTATGAGTTTAACCAACTGAATTCTATATTATCAAAGTCTAGGCACTCTGGCTGCACTATATTAAACCTCTGTGTTTCCCATGCTGATCTGTCTGCATAACCTGTAGTAGTAGCTAAACAACTACCAGGAGTATACAACACTGGAGTAATATAATAGTGTGTTGTTAGGTTGCTCAATTGAAATACAGTTTCTGCTAACGAGCCTGTAGAGTATTGGTTGTATGCTAGGTTCTGTGGACCTGTGCCCATTGTAATGAAAGTATATGGATGATTGACAACAGTCCCATCTCCTGTCTCTACATTAGGACCACCTCCATTGGCTTGTATGTTAGGGATTATTTGATTCTGTAATTGGATGTTGTTTTGATATGAGACTATTCTAAAACCTTCAATACCTGTAACTTCTGCTGCAGGTGCTGGAGTTCCAATGACTACATGATTATACCAAGTAGTGCAAAAGTGGTCAGTTAGTAAAACATCTCTAACTTGAATTCTATCAGTAGGGTTAAATCCAGAGGGTATACCGTCTGTTACAGTGTTTGCTGCTATCGTAGTTGTCCAGTCTGATAGTATATCTCCTTGTGTATTATTAACCAAGGTGCAGGGCACTAGTTCATCGCCACCAAATGCAGTTCCATTGAATGCACTCCAACTAAAGTATTGGTCATAGTATTGTTTGATACCTCCGACTGTTTCTTTTGGAAATAGACTTTGCATCGTTGTTACACCACTTGTCTCTGATCCTATTTGTATGATATACCTAAAGGCTTCTGCTGATGAGTCTTGTAGTGATAGGTTATAACTTCCTTGACCTAACGATTCTATATTACCTTGTGAAGGTGATACGTATGATTGAAGTATCTTCTGTATGTCAAAGATTGCATTACCTACGGAGTTAGCACTCTGTCTAACATCTGCTATAACTGAGTTATCTGATTGTTTGAGGACTTTTACTACATATTTGTCCGCAGCACCGAGGTTACTGAGTGTTAGTATGTTGGGTCCGTATGTCATGTCTAGTGGCGCAGGTTGTTGCGGTGCACTAATAATTGGAGGTGTTGGCATAATCTATTCTGTGAATTCTATGTTTTGTTCTATTGTAAATTTTAGGAGTTCT
>TARA_R110001606_G_scaffold26267_13_pt1 | contig 15163 bp, 19 predicted proteins | sample TARA_R110001606 | Tara Oceans TARA_R110001606 (sample SAMEA4398315) | marine metagenome | biome: Polar Biome; feature: [SRF] surface water layer (ENVO:00010504); material: water (ENVO:00002006), including particulate matter (ENVO:01000060) such as... | depth 5 m | reverse complement strand
CCCCGCCCCTTCGCGAGACGAAACCCGGATATGCCCACCCCTATCATTGCCGGGATCAGGACTAGAAAGCCCCAGGGGATTGCCGTCTTGACCACCGTCACGACCGCCGTTGAGGCGAACAGCTCGGACAGTGCCGTGGATATCCAGAAAGTTAAAATCATCACAATCGCAAGGCTGCCGGCGACAGGGTGCAGAAGTTTCAACATCAGTTCCTCCTCGATAGTCATTTTATTTACATAGTTAGCTATATAATATTGCATAGCATGCTATGCAAGTGCTAAAAGAAACCATGACATTCAAAAAGGAACAATCGGCGGGCTATCTCGCCAACCATATGGCGCGGCTGTTTGCCCGCGGGCTGGACGCTCGAATCCGCCCGCTCGGCCTCAGCACGGGGATTTTCCCGGCCCTCCTGGAGCTGTGGGAGAATGACGGCCTGACGCAGAAGGAGCTGGTGACCCGCCTCGATATCGAGCAGGCAACGATGGCGAACACCCTGAACAGGATGGAGCGGGATGGCTTCGTCACCCGGCGGAAAGATGCGACGGACGGGCGGGTGCAGCGGGTCTGGCTCACCGACAAGGCCCGCGCCCTGCAAGCTCCGGCAACAACAGCCGCAGCGGCGCAGAATAATGTGGTGCTTGCGCAGCTTTCAGAGGCCGAACGGGTGGCGTTCCTTGACCTAATGGACAAGGCAATCGCGGCAATGAAGGAAACGCCTTGACCCGTCCGGCGTAATCAGCGCCTGAGCGTTGCGATATATTTCCGGTGAAAGGCGATATAGCCCGTCTCCGTCACCTGCAGATACGGCCGCGTCAGCATGTGAAAGTTCTCAAGCGCATGAAAGGGCACCGCCGGAAAGGCGTGATGCTCCGCATGAAACGGCATGTTCCAGGCGAGCCGTCGCACGAGGCGGTTGGTGAGCGTCGTCCGGGTATTGGCAAAAATATTCTCAACTTCGGGGCAGTCGCTATGCTCGGCGAGCAGATAGGCCCGTAAAAACGGCTGGCCGATAAAGGCGGGCAGAACCCAGACATACAGAAGCAGCGCGGAGCCCGCCACGATCGACCCGGCGAGAAGCAGCGCGTAGACCGCCAGCATCTCCCACGCCTCCCGCTGAACGGCGGCCTTTGCATGCCCGGGCACGAAGGGGGCATCGATACGCCCGATCGCGTTTTTAAGAAGCGTTTTTACATGCGAAAAAAAGATCGGAATGCCGGAGATATACCAGATATATTGCAGCACGGTTTCGGGCTTCGGCGATTGCAGCTCCGGGTCGCGCAGCGGGTCCTGCGTGAAGCGGTGATGCTCGATATGGAAATAACGGAACCACTCCGCCGGCAGCAGGATCACAATGCCGCTCACCTTCGCCACCGCCTTGTTGAGCCAAAGACTTCGATACGCCGTGCGATGGACGCTCTCATGCAGCGCGGGAAAGAGAAAGATAATGAGAATGCCCTGCGGCAGCATCAACAGCGGCCAGCCCGGCCCCTTTAGCGCGATCAGCGCCCCGATCAGAAGGATCAGCCCGACATGCCCGGCGAGTTGCACCAGCCCCTTTACATCCGAGCGAGCGGTCAGCATCTCCCGCTGCCCGCGCGTCAGGGATTTTATAAACTCACGACTTTCCATGGGATGAGTTTACGGGAGAAACGATCGGGCAGGAACTTTCTTTTCGTCAGTCAGGGTTTTACTAGTTCGCAAGCTTGGTTGAACTTTCGAAAGCTTTTTAGCAGTCCGCTCATCAAATCGGTTAATGGCCCAGCTATATCCGCTAGGATTCTTGATTTGACGCCATAATGAATTTACGATTTTTGGAGCAGATTCTTCATCCAAATCAACAATTGAAAAATTGTTTAAGCACCACGCTTCAACCTCCCTAATCCTTGCGTAACCGCAGTTAAGCGGACGTATTGGTGCATTCGGTTTGATAGTGTCTAATACTAGCCAAGGCACAGCTGCTTTTGCTACAGCAATAAGCTCATCAAGGTCCGGAACAGTATGCTCACTGAAATTCCTATTGCGATAGGCAACCTTTAAAGACCGGAGTGATTTAAGTATTGAAGCCACATCATTGCTAAAACCATAATGGTCCTGCAACTCCAAAATAATTTCATTAAAATCGTAAACATAAGCGTTTCTTGAGGCTAACAAATTTACCCCAATATTTCTAATGCCAACATACAATGTATCTGCCGCGAAAAAGGAAGAAACGTGGCTATTGAGTAGTCGTTCTATCGGCCTGATTAGATCAACTGATCTATAACATTCATCCATATAAGAAGACTTCGGCACAAAAGCCGCCAATTTCCGCTCAAGCCATCCACCGAAGTCTGAAACTATTAATCCCTCAACTTTTAGATGCTGAATAAACAAACTTTTCGAATTAATTAAATTTTCAAATCGGTTTACTGTATAGGATGCTACTGACCATCCTCGTCCTGCCCATTTTTTCTTTTCAGCGTCCAGAAAATCGATGTCGTTTGAAACAATTAGAACATCCTTGTCACTTAACTCGTCAACATTTCTACGCGCTGATGAGCCAAAAATGCAGATGCTGGCAACTAAATCATTTTTCATGGAGCAACTCTCCTAAACAAAACAGATGCCACAAGACCAAAGAACAAAAATCCAACAACTGTTTGAAATGACGCGAACAATTTTCCAGCCAACTGTGAGGGCGTAATATCGCCATAACCTAGAGTTGTCATACTAATAGTCGTAAAATAAATACTATCCCAGTATGTTTCCAAGCAGAGACCAAACTCAAATTTAAAATAAAAATTAATGTAACTAAAAACTAATATTATTATCAACAATGATCGAAAGGTTCTCCAAAACTTTAATCCAAATCCATTGAAGTAATCCAAAAAATATTTAGCCCCCCAATTACAGAATTTAAGAAATCGCTCCCAAGGACTTTTTTTGTCGTCTGAAATATCACGCCAATCTTGATAGCGTTTCCATTTATAAAACTGATATTGAGCGTACCTTTCATATTCTGGCTGATCTTCGTCTCGATAATTTTTGAGTAATTTTTGATATAGTTTTACACCAATATTTGAATGCAGTTTTTTGTCCAAGCATTCCTTGAATGATGTAGGGTCAATGAGAACTCTAACAAAATTTGCATCTAAAAAATTACATTTTATAAATTTACAATTACGAAATTGACAATCCACAAATTTAGCTTCTCTAAATTTTACATATTCGAATGAGCAGTTTGCAAAAACTACATTTCTTATAGTCGTAAAATTGAAGCTGAAATTATAAAAATATTTATCTTCTATACTTAAGTTATATTGATACTTCTGTTTTCCATCCAGCAAATCCGGCTTGTAAATTAGTTTTTTTAGAGTTGTATTTTTTTCTAGAATATCGAGAAAATCGTCGAATTCATCAATGTCAGTACCGTTTTCTACTTTCCAAAATAATGGATCGTACGGATTCTCTCTCTTGAAAATAGACACAATTGTTCCCCCAACTACTAACAAGTTATATTAGTAAATCGAATGTTATCGCTCGCTTTCTCGCCAAATGCTATTATGAATTATACAGCACATCACTTTATTGATGTTATGAGGATGAGGCATAACATTGCAACAAAAAAAGGGCCCGCCGAAGCGAGCCCTTTCGTTGTCGTATCTCTCTCCCGCGATTAACGCTTGGAGAACTGGAAGCTGCGGCGGGCTTTCGCACGGCCGTATTTTTTCCGTTCCACAACGCGGCTGTCGCGGGTGATGAAGCCTTCGGCCTTCAGCGCCGGGCGCAATGCCGGTTCGTAGGAGGTCAGGGCTTTCGAGATGCCATGGCGGACGGCGCCGGCCTGGCCGGAAAGTCCCCCGCCCTTCACGGTGCAGACAACATCGAACTGGCCGACACGGTCGGTAATCTCGAACGGTTGCAGCAGGATCATGCGAAGCACGGGGCGCGCAAAATAAACGTCCTGATCACGGCCGTTGACGGTGACCTTGCCGGAGCCCGGCTTGATCCAGACGCGGGCAATGGCGTTTTTCCGCTTGCCGGTGGCGTAGGCGCGGCCCTGCGCATCGATCACCGGATCGGGCAGTTCCACTTCGATAACCTCGGCAGCCTCGATCACCTCGGCGCCCGTTTCAGCGGCGGCCGGAGCGTCGGCAGCGGCGCCTGTGGTCAGGTCTTTCAAATCCTCAAGGGAGTTTGCTTCATCGGCCATACTCAGGCGCTCCTTACGTTCTTGGAATTCATCGACGCGACATCAACCACTTCGGGGTTCTGCGCGGCATGGGGATGTTCGGAACCGGCATAGACGCGGAGGTTGCTGAACTGCTCCCGCCCCATGGCGCCGCGCGGGATCATCCGCTCTACCGCTTTCAGGATCAGCCGCTCAGGATGCGCACTGCCGAGAGTTTTTTCGGCGGTCCGGCTCTTGATGCCGCCGGGATAGCCGGTGTGCCAGTAGAAGACCTTGTCGGTCATCTTCTTGCCGGTCAGCGCGACTTTTTCCGCGTTGATGACGATGACATTGTCGCCGCAATCGATATTCGGGGTAAACATCGGTTTATGCTTGCCGCGCAGGCGGGTCGCAATAATCGAGGCGAGACGACCGAGAACGAGCCCTTCAGCATCGATCAGCAGCCATTTCTTCTCCACCTCGGACGGTTTCGCAGAATAGGTTTTCATGTAACTTCCAGCCTTCGCATCAAGCGTGCCACAACAAAATAAAGGGAGCAAATGGCTCCCCGGTCTGATGCGGGGTATAATATCACTCCCGCCCCAAGTCAACCGAAATAATGCTGTTATTTCACCCTTTTATCGGTGTGGTATTATGATACCTTATTTTTATCCACAGCGCATACCCTAGCGTTTCGGCGGGATCGCGTAGGTCATGGTGACATGGGCGACGGGCTCCTCCAGATCACCCGCAAACAGGCTGAATTCCCCGATGGCGAGGGTCTTGCCGAGCTTGAGCAGCCGCCCCTCCCCCCGCAGGGTTCCCGGCTCGGGCTTGCGCAGGAAATTGATGTTGAGGTTGGTGGTAACCGCGAGGGCGACGGGTCCGATCTGCGCCAGCAACAGCAGATACATGGCGGCGTCGGCCAGCTCCATCATCGTCGGGCCGGAAACCGTCCCGCCCGGGCGCAGATGCCGGTCCTTCGTTGCCATATGAACGGTGATGGAACTGTCATCGACATGGTCGACCTTCAGGTTCATGTGGTTGATCTGCGGGAAATGTTCCCGGTTGAAGGCTTCGAGCATTTCGGCGGTCATGACGGGCACGGGCGGTTTCTCCTCTTATGGACCCGGGCAAGATAGTCGCCCTCCCCCGGCGCCGCAAGCCCTTCGCAGTGCCCGCAGAAAATTACCCGATGACCATTGATCCGCCGCCAGAAAGGATTATGGTATTTGTCGAGAATAAAAATGCGAGGAATTCCCTATGTCTGGCAGAGAAATAACAAGCAAGGACAATGAAGACATCATCCGGCTGAATGTGGCCGACCATATCGCCACCATCACGCTCAACGATCCGACAAGCCGCAATTCCCTCTCACGCGCGATGATGGGGCGGATCCAGGAAGTGCTGGACGAGATTGCCGCCTCAAAAGACATCCATGTCGTGATTGTCGAAGCGACGGGTCCGGTGTTCAGCTCCGGCCATAACCTGAAAGAGGTCATCGCCGCCAATGAGGATGATACCATCGGCGAACTGCTGACCCAGTGCTGCACCATGATGCAGGGCGTCGTGAACCTGCCGCAGCCGGTGATCGCCCGCGTCGATGGCGCGGTGACGGCGGCGGGGACGCAGCTTGTCGCCTCCTGCGATCTGGCCTATGCGTCGGACAGCTCGAAATTCGCAACCTCCGGCGTTAATTTCGGGCTCTTCTGCTCGACCCCGATGGTCGCGCTCAGCCGCAATGTCGCACCGAAGCAGGCGATGGAAATGCTGGTCAGCGGCGACTTTATCGATGCTGCCCGGGCCGTGGAAATCGGGCTGGTCAACGCCGCCCTGCCCGAAGGTGAACTGGATGCGCATCTCAAGAAGATGGCGGCGACAATCGCCTCGAAATCTCCTTATGTGCTGAAACTCGGCAAGGCCGCTTTCTATAAACAGCTCAACATGCCGCTGGATGAGGCCTATAAATTCACCTCCGGCGTCATGCAGGAAAATATCGCCTCCGAGGACGGACAGGAAGGTATGCACGCTTTCAAGGAAAAACGCACACCTGTCTGGCGAGGAAAATAAGCCGCATGAATCATGATACCTACGCCGATGAATATATCGGCGGCATCCTCAATGACGTCAAAACCATTGCGGTGGTCGGCGCGAGCAGTAACTCCTCGCGGCCAAGCTACTATGTGATGAAATATCTCAAGCGCAAGGGCTATCGCTGCATTCCGGTCAATCCGGGCCTCGCGGGTCAGGAACTGCTCGGCGAGACGGCCTACGGTTCCCTTTCCGATATCCCCGTGCCCATCGATATGGTCGATTGCTTCCGCGCAAGCGAAGCGATACCGCCGATTGTCGAGGAGGCTATCAAGGTCGGCGCAAAGGTCATCTGGATGCAGCTTGGTGTCCGCCATGACGAGGCGGCGAAGACAGCAGAGGCGGCGGGGCTGAAGGTCGTGATGAACCGCTGCCCCAAAATCGAATATGGACGCCTGTCCGGCGAGATTGCCTTCATGGGCGGCCGGTCCGGCATGATTTCTTCAAAACGATCCAAACTAGTAGGGAATAAATAATATGAGCACGCCAAAATTCGAAACCCTGTCCATCCATGCCGGTGCCAAGCCGGACCCGACCACCGGCGCCCGCGCCACACCCATTTACCAGACCTCCAGCTTTGTGTTCGACGATGTGGATCACGCGGCGGAGCTGTTCAACCTGCAGGCGTTCGGCAATATCTATTCGCGCCTGACCAACCCGACCAACGCGGTGCTGGAAGAGCGGGTGGCCACCCTTGAGGGCGGCGCGACCGGCCTTGCGGTGTCCTCCGGCCATGCGGCGCAGCTGATTGTCTTTCACACCCTGATGCAACCCGGCGACGAGTTTCTCGCCTCCACCCGGCTCTATGGTGGCTCGATCACCCAGTTCAGCCAGTCCTTCAAGAAGTTCGACTGGAACGCGACCTTTGTCGATCCGAAAGACCCCGAGGATTTCAGGAAGGCGCTCACTCCGAAATGTAAGGCGATCTTTATCGAGAGCCTTGCCAATCCCGGCGGCGTGATGACCGACATCAAGGCCATCGCCGATATCGCCCATGAGGCCGGTATCCCGCTGATCGTCGATAACACGCTGGCGACGCCCTATCTCTGCCGCCCGATCGAATGGGGCGCGGACATCGTGGTGCATTCGGCAACAAAATTCCTCTGCGGCCATGGCAATTCCATGGGCGGGCTGATCATCGATTCCGGCAAGTTCGACTGGAGTGCGTCGGACAAGTTCCCGACCATGAGCCAGCCGAACGCCTCCTATCATGGCCTGAAATTCCACGAGACCTTCGGCGAGCTCGGCTTCGGCATTGCCTGCCGCGCGCTGGGCTTGCGCGATCTCGGGCCCGCCCTCTCCCCGTTCAACGCCTTCCTGATCCTCACCGGGATCGAGACATTGCCGCTGCGTATGGAACGCCACAGTTCCAACGCACTTAAAGTCGCGGAGTATCTGCAAAAGCATAACAAGGTCAGTTGGGTCTCCTACGCCGGTCTCAAGGGCGATGACTATTATGACCTCGCTCAGAAATACCTGAACGGCGGTGCCGGGGCGGTGCTCACCTTCGGGATCAAGGGCGGCTTTGACGCCGGGGTCAAGGTGGTGGAGAGCGTCGAGCTGTTCTCCCATCTTGCCAATATCGGTGACACCCGCAGCCTGATCATCCACCCGAGCTCCACCACTCATCGCCAGCTGGACGAAGACCAGCAAGTGGCCGCAGGCGCCGGACCGGATGTTATCCGCCTCTCCGTCGGCATCGAGAATGTCGAGGATATCATCGCCGATCTCGACCAGGCCCTCGCCGCCAGCTAAGCGATCTCAGCTATCGTATACCGATAGCTCGATCAGGTTAAGGTCGGGGTCGCGCACGTAAAGGGACGTGATCGTTCCCCGCGCCCCCGTCCGCTTGACCGGCCCCTCCAGAATGTCGATCCCGGCTGCCCGCAGCCGGGATTGCATTTCCGCCAGCTCCCCCTCGATAATAAAGCACAAATCCGCCGTGCCGGGCTTCGCCAGATGCGCTCGCGGCGTCAGTTCACGCCCCGCGACATGCAGGTTGATTTTCGACGATCCGAACTTCAGCGCCTGACGATCTTTTGCGAATTCCTCAAAAATCATTCCCAGTATTTCACAGTAAAACACTTTCGTTCGTTCTAAATCGACAACGGTCAACACGAAATGATCCAGTTTCTCTATCATTTATTATTTCCATATTTATTTATTGAACATTCATTATTTATCACCAGTTAAGTAAAAACGAAATTATTAAGGCAAAATTATGAAATATTCAATTTTAATAGTATCAGCATTATTGCTTACTATTTCAGCCGTCGCATCGGCCAAGGATGGTTCGGTCTCAGCAGCGGAGGGCTGGAACGACAGCGCGGGCTTCCAGACATCCTATGACAAGCTGACGAAGTCTGTCATCGCCGAACTGATCGAGAAAAAGGAAAACGGGTTCTATGACGGTTTTAGTCAGTACAATACATACAATATCGGCGCGCAGACCACTTCCATCGGCGCACAGACGATCTTCACCGAAAGCAAACTCGACAATGTCTTTATCACTACGAACAACTGCGGTGAGATAGTCAGTTCGACCACGACTGACTCAACGTCGATCAACAAGAACTCCACCAATACCTCTACCACGAATGGTGCCCCTTGCCGGGTAAGAGTGAACAATGCAAGCAATCATTAAATCACTGATATTGCTGCCCGTTTTTTTGACCGGTTGTGTCGCAACGAGTAGCGAGAATGTAAGTCTGCCAGATGGCCCGCCGGTACAAACCATTGCGACGCCCTATGACAGGCTGGTGACATGTGTCGCGGAGAAAAGCAAGCTGCGGGGCGTCTGGTCGGTTGGCGAGATTACAGACGCCACCGGCAAGTTCAGCGCCGAATTATCCGGCACCGGAAAATATGTTACCCAGGGCGCGGGTGACATGATGCTGACAACCCTGATGAAGGCAAAGGCTGAGCGTGTCGTCAACCGGCGCGACCCGCGCCCCGTCATCTCGGAAATCCAGCTCGGCATCCGCGACGCGAAGCAGTTCACCCTGATGGATTATTATATTACCGGCTCGATCAATACGCTGGACTTTATCCCCGGCGCGGCCGCCGAGCTGACCATTGCCGGGATCGGTCCGCGCTATCGACAAAACCGCGCCATTGTCGGGCTCGATTTGCATCTCACCGATGCCCGCACCTCGGAAGTGCTGGCGGCGGTGAATATCTCAAAGCAGATCTTTGCGGATGAAGCCGGCTTTGGTCTCGGGCGCTTTTTTGGGGACACGCTGGTCGACCTCGATATCAGCGACCAGAGCCGCGAACCGCTGCAACTCTCTCTTCGGTCCATGCTGCAGTTCGGGCTCTATGAAATGCTGTCAGAACTCAACCCCGATCTTAGAAAGAATTGCCAGCAAATCGTCGATACCGTCGAAGGTGTCGAAGATACCCCAACAAACAGCTAAATAAATAGCTGAACTTTTCCAACAGGCCGGGCGTCAAAACCCATAACTCAACTTCAGACAAAGGATTATAGTACGATGAAAAAACTTACTTTAAGTGTAGTGGCTCTGGCCATGCTGGCCACGCCCGCGATGGCTGGCTGGGGTGGCCCCTCTTCCGGTGGTGGTGGCGGTGTCGGTGGCACCGGCGGCGGTGCTGGAACGCCGGATTTGTCAGTCGATGCCAATGGAACCCAAATGTTGGTTTCCGGCGGGAACAACTCCGTCTCCTTTACCGGCAACAACTCCATCAATATGAACAATAACAACAATGGTAATGCCCTGTCGGCGCAGAATATCAACGACTCCCCCTTCCATTTCTCGTCCCTCAATGCGAGCCCGACGGGTGACCTGAACTACACTCCGCAGAACGTCTACACGATTCAGGCCTATGCCCATTTCGAGCGGCCCGACTTCGATTTTCACAAGCTGAGCGGAAATGACACGACCACCAACCCCGACCCGGTAGATGTTAACGTCGGCGTCATTGCCGTTGCTGCTGCCGGAGCGAGTGCCTCTTCGGGACCGTCAGGCGGTCTTTCCCCATTTGTGATCTTCCCCGGCGATGCGTCTTCCGCGGATGCGGGCGCTGTTGCCGGTGTGGGCGTTGGTATCGGGAACAATCCGGTAGAGGTTGAAGATCCCGAGCTGTAGACGCCGTCGGAAGCTGCCGATTAATCCATTCGCTTTTCCCGGCTCCGTCTAGGGTCAAGCAATCTCCCGCCGCCGGTCAGCCTGAGGGCTGGCCGGTTTTTTTCACGCCCGCTCCGCCCGGAGTTCATGCGCCACGAAGAGCGCGAAGGCCAGCACCAGCATGCCGCCCGCCTGATGCGCCGCACCAAGCGTGACCGGCACCACATAGAGCAATGTCAATATCCCGAGGAAGACCTGCACGAACACCATGGTCACCAGGGCGGCAATGCCGAGCCGCGCGGGCGCGCTCAAATCCCGCCCGCGGCTGATGAGGTAGAGCCAGATGCTGAGACCGGCGATGGCATAACCGACCATGCGGTGGACGAACTGCACAGTCGACGGGTTCTCAAGGAAGTTATGATAGAGCGGCGCGAGGTCGAACATATCGGCGGGCAGGAAGGTGCCGCCCATCAGCGGCCAGTCCGTATAAATGAAGCCCGCGTTGAGCCCGGCGACGAAGCCGCCGATGACGATCTGCAACGCGATCAGCGCGAGCAGCCCCCACGCCGTCCGCCGCACCGCGCCATGCGCGGACGGGCTGCCCGCGTAGGGCCCGCGCAGGAGATCGAATATCGTCCACAGCAGCGCCGAAAAAATCAGGCTGGCGAGCGCGAGATGCGCCGTCAGGCGATAATGGCTCACGTCCGGGTTATCGACAAGCCCGCTCATCACCATGAACCAGCCCATGCCGCCCTGCAGCGCGCCGAGCACGAACAGCAGCGCCAGCCGGGGCGCCATGGCCCGCGGTATTTTCCTGAAGAGCAGGAGCAGCACGAAGGGCACGAAAAAGGCAATGCCGATGATGCGGCCGAGCACCCGGTGGGCAAACTCGAAGGCGTAGATGCCCTGAAACTCGGAGAGGCTCATGCCCTTGTTGATCTTCTGGTATTCGGGGAAGGCCTTGTACCGCTCGAACTCCGCCATCCAGGCCTCATGGCCAAGCGGCGGCAGCCAGCCTGTAATCGGTTTCCAGTCGGTCATCGAGAGGCCCGAATTGGTCAGCCGCGTGACGCCGCCCAGCACAATCATCGCGAACACCAGCAGCGCCACCAGCACCAGCCAGCCAATCACCAGTTTGCGCCCGTCACTCGCGGGCACGGCGCTCCTATCCTGAAATTCCGTCGTCATGGCCCGCACCATAGCCCAATTTTTCCCGAAAGCAATATAGCGCGAAGCGTTGCGGCACTCCGTCGCAGGGGGCGGCTCGGCCACCTGCGGGATTAATTGACTAGGGAAATTAACCGTCTAAACTTCGCCTATTGCGTGCCTGTTGTTTTATGAGGGGGAAGGCGGATGGCGGACGAAGAACTTATAAAGAAAATCCGGGACGGAACTTGGAAAAATCCTGAGTTACAAGGCGCGGACCTGTCAAATGCAAATTTGGAAAATGCAAATCTTAAAAGTGCTGCATTACGAGGAGCCAATTTACAAGCAGCTAATCTAAAAGCAGCACACCTAGATGGTTTACGGACGACCGGTATGCACAATGTTGTCGATATGCACGACATTGCCGATATGCACGGCCCGATTCTGCGGGGATCTGACCTCCGAAATGCTGATCTTCGGAAAGCCGATTTACAAGACGCACATTTGCAAGGGGCCGATCTTCGGGAAGCCGATTTACAAGGCGTAAATTTGCAAAGGGCCGATCTTCGGGAAGCCGACTTACGAAAAGCCGATTTGCGAGAGACCAATCTAGCGGGCGCGAATCTTGATAAGATCAAATTAAACAAATCAAAAGTTACGGATGAAACCACTATCGACCTACCAGAGGAATATCATATTACGGGAGGAATTATTCTCCTCCGCAAAGAAAAAAGTATTGTCGAAAGCGGCGATGAAACCAAACAAGCCGAAGATAAAGAGGCGGAGTTCAGTGACGAGACAGCGGAGTTCCAAGATCGAGTCGCGGAGTCCAACATAGATACCAATAAATCCGCACCAACACTCAAGGCCAACCCAGAAGACAGAATTGGTTATCGTGGTGGAAAAATACCATCTGGCCCGGCATTAGCAGCTAAGAATACTAGCATCGCGCAATTGGAAAAGCTTCGCGACGAGTTGAAAGAATTTCATGGAAATGACGAAGAGTTCAGCGCGCCGCCAAATTCTAAAGAGATACCGCTTTCGAGAGATAATTTGGAAGTCTTGAAGCAATCAGTCCAACTATCAATAATCATTCATAACTTCCCGAGCTTCCCACCCGAGATCGTTAATGCTCTTAGGGAACTTATGCTCTATTTGAAGTCTATCGCTAACTATCTGACAGGCATAAAAATAGAGAAATATGCGGCATTGGTCACATTGGTAAATCAATCTTGGGAGTTGATTGAAAAACTCCTGCCGATGCTTAGCTAGCCACTAAAAAAGCCCCGAAACCGTCCGGCTTCGAGGCTCTCTCAATTGGTCGGGCAGGCCGGATTTGAACCGACGACCCCTTCACCCCCAGTGAAGTGCGCTACCAGGCTGCGCTACTGCCCGCCATGTCCTGGTGGGGCCGTTCCCGGCCCGAGGCTGGCGCACTATACTGACGGTCAGGCGTGTTGGCAACGCCCGTTCTGCGGCATCGGCACATTTTTTTGTGCCCGCCGAAATCCCCTTAAGCACGGCTCAGGCGAGCAGCTCCTTCAGCTCCTTCAGCTCGCCGAGAACGTGGCGGATCTGCGCCTTGTCATCGCTCGTGAGCGGCTCTCCCGACGTGCCGTCGCCCGCGCCATGGCTGAGCGCCGGGTTGCCCTCGGCCCGCGCGGCGGAAACCATGGCGTCGACATTGTCGATGCGCCCGCCCTGCTCTTTCAAGAGTTTCTGCGCGCCGCGAATGGTGAAGCCATGCTTGTAGAGAAGGTCGCGGATGCCGCGGATCAGCTCGATATCCGAGGGGCGGTAGTAGCGCCGCCCGCCGCCGCGCTTTAAGGGCTTGACGACCTTGAACTTCGTCTCCCAGAAGCGGAGGACATGCTGCGGCACATCCAGCTCTGCCGAGACTTCGCTGATGGTGCGAAAGGCATCCGGCGATTTTTGCAGTTTTTGAGCCTCTCTCGCCACGTTATGCGCCACCGTTACCTTCGTTGATCTTGTCTTTCAGGACATGGGACGCACGGAAGACGAGGACGCGGCGCGGATTGATCGGCACCTCTTCCCCGGTTTTCGGATTGCGGCCGATGCGGCCGGACTTCTGGCGCACCTGCAGACTGCCGAAAGAGGAAATCTTTACTGTTTCGCCGGCAACGAGCCGATCTGAAATTTCTGACAGGATGGTCTCAACATGGTCCGCGGATTCATTTCGCGACAATCCGACCTGCTGATAGACAGCCTCTGCCAAATTTGCTCTGGTCAATGTGTTTTTTGTCATGATTTTACCCCATTAGACCTAACAGGATTATCAAAGCGGCCCGCGCCGTCAATCATAAAGGTGCAATTTCCGCCTGTTACCCGCCTAAAAGTCGGTTTTTAGGCAAAAAAGGGCGATAACTGATTGAAATTGATCACGGAATTGACGACCTGCGGGAGCCGCCGGAAAAAGAGATTCGCAAAAATTACCAGCGCACGAGCGCCGAGCCCCAGGTAAAACCGCCGCCCATCGCCTCCAACAAAAGCAGATCGCCGCGCTTGATACGCCCGTCGCGCACCGCCTCATCCAGTGCGAGCGGAACAGATGCAGCGGAAGTATTTCCATGTTTATCGACAGTTAGGACAACTTTCTCAGGATCGAGTTTAAGTTTACGTCCGGTTCCATCGATGATTCGCTTGTTCGCCTGATGCGGGATCAGCCAGTCGATATCATCCGTGGTCAGGCCTGTCGCCTCCATCGCCTCATGCACGACGCTGGCGAGGTTGTTGACCGCGTGGCGGAAGACCTCGCGCCCTTCCATGCGAAGATACCCGGTTGTCTGGGTGGAGGACGGTCCGCCATCGACATAGAGCAGATCGTGCTTGTCGCCGTCTGAATGCAGATGGCTGGTCAGGACGCCGCGATCATCGGAGTTACCCGCCCCTTCCTCGGCCTCCAGCACGATCGCCCCGGCACCGTCCGCGAACAGGACGCAGGTTGTCCGATCCTCCCAGTCGAGAATGCGCGAGAAGGTCTCGGCGCCGATCACCAGCGCGCGGTTCGCCTGCCCGGCCTTGATGAAATTATCCGCCGTCGCCAGCGCGTAGAGGAAACCTGTACAGACAGCCTGGATGTCAAACGCGAAGCCGTGGGTCATGCCGAGGTTCTTCTGCACGACGGTGGCAGTCGCCGGAAATGTCTCGTCCGGCGTTGCAGTCGCGAGCACGATCAGGTCGATGTCATCAGCCATGAGGCCCGCCATCTCCAGCGCCGCCTTCGCCGCATGAGTGGCGAGATCGGAGGTCAGCTCTCCATCCGCCGCGATATGGCGCTGCTTGATACCGGAGCGGGCAACGATCCACTCGTCGGTGGTATCCACCATCGTCGAAAGCTCTTCATTTGTGAGGATTCGTTTCGGCAGGTAGGACCCGGTGGCGGTAATAACTGAGCGGCGCATAAATTTCCTGTTCTATCCGGCATCTTCAGCAGAGCTGGAGGCTTGATCCATTTTTGGGGCGGCTTTTGCAGGCGTCTCCGCCGCCTTCGCCATTTTCTCCGCTTCCGTCGCGGACCCGGCGCTATTATTACTCATTTTCTGCGCCATATCAAAGGTCTCGAAGTGATCCCGCATTTTCTCGACCAGATCGTCGGAAACCATCTCAACGGCAACCCCGATCGCATTGGCGAAGCCCGTCTCATCCGTGCCACCATGGCTTTTCACGC
>TARA_R110001606_G_scaffold77285_2_pt1 | contig 15187 bp, 29 predicted proteins | sample TARA_R110001606 | Tara Oceans TARA_R110001606 (sample SAMEA4398315) | marine metagenome | biome: Polar Biome; feature: [SRF] surface water layer (ENVO:00010504); material: water (ENVO:00002006), including particulate matter (ENVO:01000060) such as... | depth 5 m | reverse complement strand
GTTTTTGCAAGCAACAATTACGGACGTTTCATTATACTCTTTCATTATGCTTTCCCCTTTTCACAAGTTACATATGCAGGGGATTCAATTGTAGGTGTCCACTGGTTTATTAATGTAACACAATCAGATACGGTAAGCCCAAAATCTAAAACAAACGAAAGGTCATAAACTGTTAATATGAAACTATACATTGAATTCACCTTATGTTATTTATTTGCTGCTAGTATTATTACGAATATTGAAAGTCCTAGTAGCAACCACATCATCTATCGTCACCAGACCCCCGTAGAGTCCCATTGGCTGCCCGTTGGGACAATTTATAAAGGTTGGCCCCCGCAAGAGTGTTTAGGTCTTCTGCGAGGTGATCAGCCAGTACAGCGATGTACCATAAAACATCACCAAGTTCCGCAGCGATTCCATCGGTAGGTGCATCATCACGAATAACTTTCTTAATTTTGTTTGCTACTTCCCCCGCTTCGCCAGCAAGGCCAAGTGCTAGATATGCTAATGCATTTTCTTTTGGGAAGATAGCTGTCTCTACAGCTTTTCTTTGGTATTGATTCATGTAGATCATTGACATTCCACCTTCTCTTCTGTTTCTATCCATACTTTTGCACCACAAGATAAGGGTTTATCTGGACTGTAGACAATTGTACATGGGCCATTGATTTTAACCCTGTTAGTATATGTATTAGACTTATAGGTTTTTACAGTTAATACAGGATCTTTTGAACCTGTTTTACTGTTGCTTTTTATTTTATGTTGATTAACGTGTACTACAGTTTTCATTAGTACCTCTTAACTTTCTCTATTATAGTGTCAACATTATTTTCTGAATAGCACAACCTGCAGTCCTGACACTTTTGACCAGTGCAGTTCTGTCGTTCTACAAAATCATTAACGTCTACATTGTTAAATGTTTTGTCAAAGTACTTAGGTGGTTTTGATAGTATGTGTCCCATCTTAGGGTTACTGTAGATAAGTTGCAGGTTCTTTGGTTTATCATGCTGTTTCATATGTCTAAATATGTAATCAACTCTTTTTGTCCATAATGCAAAGATGCACCAAGGGTTGTCAATAACGATAGCCATCAGGTTTTCGAGGTGTTGCATGTTTATTAACTCACCATGCGCATTAAACCTGAAGATGCTATCGTTAATTCTAGGTATTTCTTGTCTTGTTAAAGGACGTGACGATAGGATATCACTGTTACGCTGCAAGGCTGGTGCCATGTTCTTACGGAACCCGTCAAGCATTTTGTGACTGTAACACACACCGCATATATTATCTGTTTTATTCTCAACGGCTTTATTGTTTTGTTTTATGCAATACTCATTGGTCTTTGTGTTAGTACTTATAGATTTAAGACCAAGGAGTTTACCTGTCATAATTGAAATGTGTACAGCTTGTTTCATATCATACCCTATCTATTGTTATGGTAGAATCCCAATGGAATTCTGATACTGCTTTTTGAACTCATCACTTGCATGGGATAACTCTAATCCCATAGTAGCTTCTTTAATGTAACTATCGCCCATGTCATAGGAGCCATGAGTTGCTTCTGATTTAACTGCAACAAACCACCTAGCGTAGGTGTTCTTTGCTTCGTTGATTGGTAGTTGATAAGTTTTTAGCAGTCGCATTTCAGTTTTACCAAAAGGCCCATAGCCTTCATAGATTGCGTATGGGTCTTGTGTGTTTCTTGATTTACCTAATAGGTTTTTACTGGTCATCTTCTACATCCTCACCTTCTTCTGGGTTCCATGAGTCGCCTACACCATCTAACCAAGTGCCTTCAAACATGCCGCCTTCGTCTTGATAGTCAGCATCTACTAATACTCCAAGTTCTTTGAGCTTCTCCCAGACTGGGATTGGTGGTCCCCAAGCAGTCCAGCAATTGAAGTTTATAGATACAACATCTTGTACTGGCATACCTGTTATAGAATTAGGCAGGTTTGTACCATCAGCATCCCAAGATGTTTCTATGATTTCAACTTCTGATACATCCCATTTTGTACCCCAGTTTTCTATACGCCAATCATACCACCCAATGTCATATGAGCCATCTGTATTATGATTTGTTTTGAACAGTTCTATTGGTGTAGGGCATATTAGTTGTAGAAATTGTGGTTGCTGATATGTTAAACTGTTGTATATCTCTGACATTATTTCTCGTGGACCTTCAAGAAATACTTGCTGGTAACAATGATTAGGCATGTGTTTATCCTTTCTTTTAGGGGTTAATTAATCTTTATATTTACTATTTAATAAATCCCATGACTCTATGTGGTCTTGAACAATATTATTGAGATCGTCTATAGCTACGTCAATCTCTGTTCTTTTGTATTTCACACCAGTTATAGCTGATGCTTTAGCCATGAGTTTTGTTTTAGTTAACCCTCTACTGGGCATGATACCAGCTTTAGTAAGTTTTAGTGCAGACTTTAGAACTGCTGCTTGTATCTCATCACGTCCGGGGTTTTTTATTGTAAAGTGTGTATCTTTCATTGTCATCACTGTTCCCCACAGGTTTTAAGTTATTTCTTTTCTTTAGTTACTGATGTTATATTGAATTCAGCATCTAGTAGCATTTTGTTGATGCCTATCTCCAACACTTTAGATATTGCATGTTCTTGATTGTTTGCTATGATGGAGAATGTGTTTTTTATTACAACATCTACAGTGTACTTATTCATTGTTATCATCTTCTGATCCTCCATCTATGAATCCGTGTTCTATGCCAAATTTAGCGTAGAGACATTGTAGAGCTATGAATATATCTTCATTATCGTAATCTTCATTACTGAACATATCTATCTCATACTCATCGTTTGTCCCTAGCCACATTGTTACACTGAATAGTTCATCAATCCTTTGGAAATCATCACTAGGTTTCTTCAGTTTGAACTCTATTATATTAGACATTTATACATTGATGGGGAGTCATGGTGTAGCTGATACTTACCTCTTCGTCAGGATGATAAGAATACAGATTTGCCAAATGATCACACACTTCCATAACAAGTCTTGTTTTTTCTTTATTAGATATTTCATGTTCGTATCCAAAAGTTACTGGAAGTATAGTGATTACTTTTTGATACTCCTCGTGTGTAACTTCATCATTTTCATCCACATTTCTTGTGAACCCTTGTGTAAATACTTTGATTAGAGCATCATCATAGTTACTTGTTGTTACTGTATGCACTTCAGACATTTGCTAACTCCTTGTTAGTTGACTTATTGCTTACATCCATATCGTGGAGAGTGTGACCTAAATCTGTGAACAGGTTTTCTGCTTCTAATCTAGTTAGTATTAAGTATTTCTCTGCTATTTCTATGACTACCTCACCCTCAGCAGTCCAGAAGATGTTTTGATGGTCCATCATATTACCCTCCTTTGATTTTTTTACTTGAACCCACGTAGTTTGATTACGTTACGGATACGATCTACAGTAGCGATAGACAATTTTGTACGAGACACAAACTGACCTGATGCTACATCACGGGCAACTGACAGGTAACCTTGGTGGTTAGAGAATGAGCCGATTGGTTTGCCATAGCGTTTAGTTGTACGGCGAAATTGTAGATTGTTACGACCGATTGGATTTACTGTTGTCATGATGTTAGCCTTTCCTGACTAATTGTTTAGTGTTTTCTTAGTATGACTGATATTAGTACGTATATAGCCATACAGGTAAATATTAAAAATGATATATTAATTGCCTCGATATTTTGAGTGCCTTTTGTCGGTTCTCTACACCGAATTTTGAGGCACTCTTTGAGTGACTCAATGTCTTAAAGTTTCCTCTTAGAAACTTTTCAAAAAAAAAGAAAGTATCCCGTAAGGGATTCAATCTTTTTAAATTCGCCCCCTGTGGGCGAATCAATAAGTATTTTATAGATCCTCTTGGATCTTTGAAACACTTAGATAAAATAATATCCCGTAAGGGATTCAATCTTTTTAAAAAATAAATCCTAAGAGAACCTTTCAGTCCTCTTAGGGTATTGGTGGGAAACGCTGGAATCGAACCAACCATGAGTCACCTCGGATGATTTACAGTCACCTGCCACACCTTGTAGCTTGTTTCCCTTAATTACATTTGTGGATGTAAGTCAATCCTCTGTGTTCCAGAGAGCCTATAGTTTTAGCTACAGACCCACACGAAGACCCTCATCTGGAAACAAGGCATTCCTGTGACTTACATCCACAAATATAATTAATGTTGAGCAGTTTATCGAGTTACTCAGCTCCTTTGTGATCTGCATTGAACTGATACCTTACGTATCTCATCCTCCCTGCAGTGGGAATTTATTAATGAGAGTAGCCAGAACATCTTGTGTGATACCTACGTTCTATCTCCCTATTGGAAGCATAACCCTACTGGGATGTGGTCTACAAGTACTTAGATGACTACTCACAATAATAAATAAGCAGTTTATAGAGTTGCTCAGCTCTTGCATTTCGAGGAAAAATACTATTAGATCATAGAAATAAGGTTAGTCGTTACTTCTATTGCTGCCACTGATAGACCAAGTGCTAGTCCTACTTGTGCGCAACCAATTAAAAATGCTGTTAACATACTGTACTCCTTGAGTTGATTTAGTTGGACAGATTATAGTGTTGTCCAGCACTTAGCCATTGTTTAAAACAGCTCGTCAGTAACCACTTCACCAGAGGAAGTTACAGTTGGTTCCATACCACCGACCATTTCAAAGTCAACAGAGTTAGATCCAGAGAACTCAACAAGATCAGTTACCTGAATTGCTGTTAGAGAACTCATAATACCTTGACGCCCTGCCCTATCGTAAGGCATTTGGAACAAGATGATATTACCAACAGAACCATTGCCGATAATAGAAGCATCAAGTGGTTGCTTGTTATTATCCACAACACGAACCTTACCATTAGACTCGCCGTTGGCTTTGAATTCCTTACGCTTGAGTGATGCTACGAATTTACCATCTTTCTCTTTCATAGGAATGTGATTTGCAATTAGTTCTGCAGCTTTATCACCATCTGTAGTTGCAATTTGGATCTCATACTGCGAGGTACCAAAAGGTGACTGTGGTGTTACTAAACGCGCCCAGTTAAGTTCAACGTCATTTAATACATAGTTGCGAGGCTTTTCCATAATGATTTCCTTTTCTATGGACTGAGGTGGATATCTAAACTATCCTTTTTAAATTTTCCCCCTGTGGGGAAATTCCTTTAGTTGTCTTTATATTTATGTGGCCCGTATCTTTGAGCCATTTAACCATACTGTCTACATTATCTTCATCTACAGTTAGATAATGTACACCATTGGCATATATTTTACATTTAGTTGTTTTCATCTACCCTCCAGTTTCTTTATCCAATCATAAGCATACCATATCATTAATATTAGATACACTGTAAGTATTACAAATCCTAACATATAGTTCTCCTTGGTTACATCTATAGGTTAGAAGGCTCTACTATGAGAGCCCTCAGATCTATGTATGTTAATCTTTGAAGTAACCTAATACTTCTTCGACATAGTATGTGGCTTTCGCCTTGTCCATCAGCGGATACTTTGATTGTGTTGCCGCTATGGCTTGCTGTTTTGTAAGCTTAGTCATGTGCTTCTACCTTATATTTGTTTCGAGTTACTTTGAATTCATCAACAATGAAACTTGCTTGTTTCCATCCAGATACGATTGAGTCTATATTAAGTAGATCAGTATCTGTTAGCTTATAGTCAAGCTTTGTTCTTTTATTTGAATTGATGTGCTGGATGTGCATTACCATTCCGTGTGTTTTTGGTTCTATCATGACTACACTCGATTCCAATCAGCAACTGTCATCCCTGTCATTAGGAATTCACGTTGATCAGCATTAAGCATAGGAAAAGCTTTCTGTATGAGCTCACCATTTGACCATGCAATGAAGCATTCATCAAATACATTTCGATCCATATTGAATGACATCGTGTTTCTTTCACCAGTGATAGGTGATGTTTTACATAAGTCTATCATAGTTATCCCCTTTCAAGAGATTGATTAGTAAGGTACATAGAGGAATGCTACGATTGCTATAGATATCCCAAGGCTTACTGCAAATGTTAATGCTACAAGTAATAGTGTCATAGTGAACTCCTTTCAAGAGTTGTTAAATAAGCATTACATACGGTTTCTGCTTCTTTGAGATAGCAACTATCTTCTGATGCGTTTCTTGCATATCCGACAGCTTCTACGATGTACTTTCTGATTTCATCTGGATCTCTGACGTTCTCAAAGTCTTCTTCAATTATTAGACTTTCGTTATTACAGAAGTGAGTGATTATCTTTGCAGCTACGAGGGCTTCTTTTGCATTAGTCATAGTAAACTCCTTTCAAGAGATACATTTATTCTTCTTAAATCTGGCCCCTGTGGACAGATAACAGACTAGACACACACACTACAGATGATAACTATAAGACCTATAAGATACTAAGAGATACTTACTAACTGTCTAACCTGAGAGATACTGAGAGATCTTAGAGAGTACTATAAGATAGATAGGTATATATAGTAACCTAAGGGAGGGACTGGAGAGAGCTCTCCCTATAAGGAACTTAGAGAATGATACCATCCTGCCAGCACCTCTTACAGTATCTTCAAGAACACCACTAATCCCGCTAGTACCTATGCAACACAGCCTCTTAGAGCCTCTCTCAGTACCCATAAGACCTCAGGGTGTCTCACAGTACCTATAAGAGTGTCAACCTACTGAGAGAACCTCTAAGAGAATAGGGGGGTACCAAAAGAAAAGAGGGGTATAAGAGAATAAATAGGTTTTCTTAGGCTCTCTCTCAAAGCCTACCCTAACAATTCCAAGGGTACCCCCAATCTCTCACAGATAACCACAGATTCTAAATATAATATAGCCCAATCTCTAAGTCCCTTATAGGGACAATGTGATATTAAGGGGACACTTATGAATAATAAAGAGATATCGCTTCTTATCAAAGAGAAAGAGAAGCGTAATAAGCTAAAGGGGTATGAGGATGACTTCTCTTCTTTTGCTAGGGAACAAATAAAAATAATAACTAAGGATACAAGTATAGGGTTTATACCTTTTAAGTTTAATGAGTGTCAAGAACGTATTACAGAGGCTCTTGATAAGCAATATAAAGAGACAGGTAGGGTAAGGGCTATTATATTAAAGGCTAGACAGCAAGGTATATCTACATACTGTGCTGGTAGGGTCTTCTGGAAATCCTATTTCTCACCACACTCACGTTCTGTTGTTATGGCCCATGACTCTGCTACCTCAGATGCATTGTTTAGTATGTCTAAAAACCTAATCAGGAACATGGAGGGTGATTTAGTACCAAATGAAATCACTTCCAATGCTAAAGAGATTAAAATCAATTCACCTGCTTATAAAGATAGGGATGCTGTTGGCTCTTATCGTCTTTACACTGCTGGTTCGCCTGAAGCAGGACGAGGCACAACCCCAACAATCGCACATCTTTCGGAGATCGCCTTCTGGACCCACGATGAAAAGATCCTTGCTGGTCTATTCCAAGGGATCTCCCAAGCTTCAGGCACGGAAGTTATACTAGAGTCTACAGCTAATGGTGCTCAAGGGGAGTTCTACAGGCTCTGGAAGGGTGCTGTTGATGGTGAGAATGAGTATCTACCTATTTTCCTACCTTGGTTTATAACACCAGAGTACAGACGTACAGCACCTGAAGGTATGGAGTTAACCATTGAAGAGGAAACTCTTGTGGATAACTATGAGTTAGATGTTGATCAGCTGTACTGGAGGCGATTAAAGATTGCTGAGGGTGGTAAGTTAAAGTTCCAACAAGAGTATCCTGCTACGGCTGATGAGGCATTCATTGTGTCTGGGGCTAATGTGTTTGATATTGAAAAACTAAACTCTCTAATACCCAGACCAGAACAAAGACGTAGTGATTGGGATCCATCCAGTAAGATGTTTGATGAGAATAGAGAAGGTAATTTGTCTATCTACGACTACCCTAAGTGGGAAGAGCCTTATGTAATAGGGGCTGATGTTGCTTTGGGGGTAGGTCAAGACTACAGTGCTGCTGTGGTTATGAATAATAAATATGAAATTGTAGCTGTATATCGTAACAATAGGATTGACCCAAGTATGTGGGGGGAGTTGTTATTCTATCTTGGTAGGTACTTTAACAATGCATTCCTAGCTGTTGAGTCTAACTCTATGGGTATCGCTACCCTACAGAAGCTAGAACAGATGGGTTATCTCAATCTGTATAAACAAACAAAGATGGCTAATGTGTCTAATGAAGAGGGTCTTCGTCTAGGGTTTAGGACAACCTCTGCATCTAAACCAGTCATCATTGGTAACCTTAAGAATCTAATTGATAATGAAGATATAATGATACCCTCACCTATACTTATTAGGGAACTAAAAGATTACATTTCAACTGCAAGTGGTAAAACAGAAGCTGCTCCGGGGTGTTGTGATGATACAGTCATTGCACTAGCTATTGGTGCAGAGGTTTTACGAACACATTGGGATCGTCTTAACACAAGGAATATTTCATGGAAAGAACGGATATCGGATTGGGAACCAGACGAGACACAGTGGATCTAGATGATGAGAATGAAGATATGTTTTATCATTCAATAGTAGAGCATTGGCTTGAAGGTAAAGTGCCTGTTAGTATGGTTCATATAAATTATTACGAAGAGGAACTAGAGGTAACTTATGGTTGCGCATAGTATTCTCTAAGTTCCTTATAGAGAATAAGGATTCCTGCATTGTCCTCATAACGCGCTGGTGGTCGCGGCAGGTAAACCACCAACTAATTTAACAAGGAGGTATAGTGCATTGGCTAATAAAATAAATGACAGTTCTGAGTTTACTGTGCCTTTGAAAAATCTATTAGGCCTAGTAGCATTTACAGCTGTGTCTGTTTGGGCATACTTTGGAATTACGGAACGATTGGCTTTCATTGAGCATGAACAAGAGATGATTGCCATTGAGGTAGAAGAGAATGACCATTGGATTGATAATTGGAAACCACCATCGTCTGTACAAGAAAACATTAAACGAGTTAGGGATATTGAGTTACAACTGGTAGAGATGCAACTTAAATTACAATTCCTTTTGGCTAGGAGGTAACTAATTTATGATTAAATTAATTGATTGGCTTGAGAAATTAGTAAATAAATATACCGATAACCATACACCTAACTACTTAAAGGGGAAAAGATAATGGCGGCAGGTGTAAAACACTATTTACCAAACGGTAAGGAATATAAAGGGGCTACCCATAAAGATACAAAGGGAAAGCTAATGTCTGGTGCTAAGCACACAGCATCAAGTAAATACTTAAATCATAAACCAAAGGGAAAAGCGAAATGAGAAACTACTTTAAACGTATCCTATGCGCAATTTTAAATCGTGAGTGTCCTTGCACTAAGTGTGAATGTTAAAGTGATCGTCTGGCACTAACGTAAAGTGCTACGCCACGAGGTCACATGACCTCACTCGTTATGTTGTTTTTGCAGAGGGGATTTCGCTACCGTGTAGTCTGGGTATTAACCAACTACAGCTGAACACTGGGCAGGCGTCTAATAGGGCTCTCATCTTATATATGGTGAGGGCTCTATTTACAAAAATTATAATAATCGGGCATAGTCCCAAGTTAGTTAGTTAGACCCACGGAGGGAACTATGCGCTTTATACAAAATGAAACAACACCGAAGAAAGAACCTAAACCTAAAAAGAAAGAGGTTGTTATTAAGGCTGGTAATAAAGATTATGACTACGCCAACCTAACAGACACAAAGAAAGTACTTACAGGTAGGGGCTCATTCTAATGAAAAGTAATGGATATAAAGAAAAGGTTTCTGACGAAAGTTTATTAAACCTAATCGACTACGGTGTTCAGGGATCTACAGGGGAGTGGTTAAACTCTTCTGACATGTCACTAGAACGTCAACGATCTACCTACGAGTATGCAGGTGTTGCTGCAGATCACTTATCACCTCAGGGTGTTTCAAGTATTGTTGATACATCAACCACTGAAACTATTGAGGCATACACTGCAATACTCTCAGATCTATTCTTAAACAATGGAAAACTAGCTAAATTCACACCATATGACAACAATCCCGGATCATATAAGAGTGCTAGAGATGCATCTATGATAACTAATTACGCCATATTCAAACAGAATAATGGGTGGGAATTAATACAAACATGGATTAAAAGCGCCCTATTGTGGAAGAATGGTATCATTCGTTGGGATTATGTAGAAGGTTATGACTACGAGTTTGAAGAGTATGAAAAGATATCTCAAGGCCAATTAGATATCCTCCTTGCTGAAGAGGGAGTTGAAATCATTGGCAACCTAGATTATGAAAATGAACTAGGCGAGTTGAATCTAGAGACTGGGCAGCAAGATGCTGAGTTAGTTTACGTTGATGTTCGTATTCGTAGGAAGATTGACAACTCTCGTGTCAAGATTGAAAACATACCACCAGAAGCTTTCCGCATATCACGAGATGCAAAGAGCATTGATGATTCAAGCTTTGTGGGTATTCAAACAGTCTTGACTCGCTCAGAGATCCGTAAGATGTGGCCTGATGTGGCTGACAGTATCGGTGAAGATGAGTGGGATGAGTTGGGTGATGACAGTATGTGGGATGGTAACTCTAGTTATGGTCAAGATGTTTCGGCACGAAAGCGGGTAACAGGTCAAAGTTATCAACAAGGTCGTATGGCACAGGATGTTTCAGAACTTGAAGCTAATCGGGAAGTTACAATCACAGAGTGTTGGATCAATGTTGATCGTGATGGCGATGGTGTTGCTGAGCTTAAACATTTCATAACAGCTGGTGAAACTATCTTATACGAAAAAGACATAGATATGATACCACTTGCTTGTCTATCCCCAATCGATATACCATATGAATTCTATGGGTTATCTATTGCTGACTTCACACGATCCTCTACTCTTGCATCCACTGCAATCTTACGTGGATTCGTGGAGAACACATACCTTACTAACTACTCACCAAAACTAGCTGATCCTAATGTTGTAGATTTCTCTGCCCTTCAAAACATGAAGCCAAAGCAAATCATACCAACTAACGGAAACCCTAATGGGGCTGTTTCAGCATTACCACCAGAAGCTATTAGCACTGGGACTGTACCACTACTTGCACACTTACAAACAATTAAAGAGCAAGCAACTGGTATGTCAAAAGCTGCACAGGGTCTAAACGATTCTCTGTATGTGTCTGGTAACAGTGAGCAGAAACTAGCTGCAGTTCAATCAGCATCTCAGAAACGCATCCAGCATATTGCTCGGCGTTTTGCAGAGACTGGTATGAAGCGTCTTTGCACAGGTGTGTACAAGACAATGCGTAAGTGTTTAAAGTCCCATTCTAAGTTTAGCTACCAAGGTTCATTTTATGATATAGATATAATGAAACTACCATCTCGTATGGATGTAGAGATTTTCTTGGACATTGGTGAAAACTCTAACTCAAATGAAATCAAGAAACTTGAGATGATTGGTAGTAAAGTACTGCCAGCCCTTAATAGTCAAGGCCAAGGTATCGTGGTTCGTCCAGATGCACCAGCCGTTCTTGCCACTAAGCTTATAGAAGCTATGGGTGTAGATAGTAATGATTACTTAGAGGATTACACTACTGAGGAGTTTAAAGAGAAAGCAGTTAAGGCTGTATCTCAACAGTCGGAGAAGGCACAGAAAGATGGACAAATTGCACAACGTAAGCTTGAAGCTGACGCTTCTCTCGCAGAAGCTAATGTCACATTTACTAACTCTCAATCTAAAAACACGGCTGATGACAATGCTAAACAATTGGCTATTTCGATAGATAAACATTTCCAACAGTGGGCTGAGCTTGAAATCAAAGCACTGAAAGAAGGGTTACCTGTTCCAACAAGACCTGATTTCAATCAGATCGTAGAGACTGCAAGGTCAATGCTGGAAGATAAACCAGAGCAACCTCAAGGTATGCCTCAAGGTATGCCTCAAGGTATGCCTCAAGGAGCACCACAAGGTATGTTACCACAATAAAATAATACGGAGGGCAGTAGATGTTCGGATTACCACTTGAACTGATCACGATGTTACTGTCCACCGTCTTAGGTGGTGTGATGTCTATCTGGGGTCAAAACACTAAAAACAAAGCTGAACAACAAAAGCTATTGATAGCTGGTCAGCAAGCAGCAAGAGAGCATGGTGCTAAAGACGTACACTTTGCTTGGACACGTAGGATTATAGCATTATCTGCTGTATTTTCTATAATAGTATTACCTAAATTAGTAGCTGTATTCTACCCCGAAGTTCCCGTATTTGTAGGGTATACTGAAGTACAAGGTGGATTTTGGAATTTCTTCTTTGGACCTGACGATAAAATTATTTGGCAATCAGCCAAAGGATTTGTTATAACACCATTAGATACACACATCGTCTCGGCTATAGTCGGACTATACTTTGGGGCGGGGTTTACGAAATGAATAGTAAAGACACAGACAAGGATTGGCGAATGTCTAGCTCAATCCCAATAACATTTGTAATGGCAATCGTATGCCAGACAGTCGCACTGGTGTGGTTCGTATCCTCACTTAACAGTTCTATTGAAACTAATGCCCGTGAAATAACAAGGCATGAAACACGTATCATGGCACTAGAGGCAATGGTACAAGCACAGTCAATCACGATGGCTCGGATAGATGAGAATATTAAATCTATACGTATTATGATGGAAGATATAAAGAACGAGAAGGAATAAATGGATCCTTTCACAGCTATGGCAGCAGCCACAACCGCATATAAAGGAATCAAAAAAGCTATTGAAGTTGGTAAGGAAATCTCCTCTATGGGTAGCACCTTATCTTCGTGGTCAAAAGCAGTGAGTGACTTAGACTTCTTAGAACAAAAGGCTCAGAAGCCTCCGATGTATAAGATGTTTAGTGATACACAAAGTAATGCTCTTGAGATATGGTCACAAAAACAGAAGCTAAAAGAAATGAGAGAAGAACTTAGAAGTCATATCTCATTCGTATATGGTCCATCCGCATGGGATGAGATTGTAAGGATAGAGGCACAGCAGCGTAAAGAACAACGTCAAGCTGTATATGATAAACAAGAAGCCTTAGATAACCTTATTAATGCTGTGATAATAGGTCTTATAGTACTAGCAGGTATAGGAAGTGTAATTGTAGCTATGTATCTAATAGGCTCTAAACAGGGAAAGTGGTAAACAATGAGTGAAAAAGATCCAAGACTTGCAAGAGCAGGAGTATCTGGTTTTAATAAACCTAAGAGAACCCCATCTCATCCTACAAAGTCACACGTTGTTGTGGCAAAACAAGGCGAAACTATAAAGACTATACGGTTTGGAGAACAGGGTGCATCTACAGCAGGTGCTCCTAAAGCTGGTGAGTCTGCTAGAATGAAAGCTAAACGTGCCAGCTTTAAAGCAAGGCATGGTAGGAATATAGCTAAAGGTAAATTAAGTGCAGCGTATTGGGCTGACAAGGAGAAGTGGTAATGGCAGCAAAATCACCTAAGCCAAATAATCCAGCTCTTTGGTCCAGAGTGAAATCTGCAGCAAAGAAGAAATTTAAAGTATACCCATCTGCATACGCAAACGCTTGGGCTTCTAAGGAGTACAAGAAACGTGGTGGTGGTTGGAGTGGTCCAGACAATAGAGTATCTAAGTCATGAAGAAGGGTGGTTTAGGTAAGTGGTTTGGCGAAGAGTGGATAGATGTTAAAACTGGAAAACCTTGTGGTCGTAAGTCTGCAAAGGGTAAAACCAAACGAGCATATCCAGCATGTCGCCCAAAGAGCGTAGCTTCTAAGATAACAAAAAAGGAAGCTTCTAAAAAGACTGGGCCTAAAAGGGTTAGCTGGTCTACAACAGCGTCTGGTAAAAAACGCACAACATAAAGGAATATAATGGACAAGTATAAAGATGCAGCAGAGAAGATGCTGAAGGGTATACATCCAGATCTACAAGCAAAAGAAGCACTTGTACGTGCGCAGTTTTCTTCCCAACAACGGGAGAGTTTCTTCAATGAAGCTTATGGGGAACTGTTAGTACAATACTTTACTGCGTGGTTAGGTACGGATCCACATGAAATAAAAACCCGTGAGTTTATATACAACTCAGCATTAGCTCTGGGGGATGTTAAGCAGAAGCTTATCACCTTTGAAACCTACGGTAAAAATGTACCATACATTGAGGACAATGAATAATGAACAATATCGATTACCCACAATTACTAGCAAATCTAGAGAATATGATAAACCTTTTGGAGTATGACTCTATGAGATCTCCAGGAAAAGCTAAAATGAATTGTGTGAATTTAGTTGCTATGCATAGTTTAAAAGATACTTACATAGCTCAAATTGAAACATCCAAGCCAACGGTTACAAAACCTGCGGCTAAAAAAGAAGGATAATAAAACATGTCAGAACAAAATGAATCTCTACCCAAAACGGATGATGTTCCCAGTTCTGCTGGTCCAAGCGAACAAGAACTCCTAGATGCCGTACTCTCGCAGTCTGAATTTATTCAGAACGAAGTACCGCTACCAAATGAGGAGATTGAGTACGAGGACTCGGAAGCTACTGTTGAAGAAGACCCAGATGCAACAGATGATTCCGATAGCGATGAAGAGCCTAATGAAGATGCGGATGATGAAGAAGATGAGGATGGCGCTGATGCCCCTACCCAAGAATCTGATGTATTCACTGTAGATGATTTAGATCTAGATGCCAAAGTTTCTGTCAAGATTGACGGTGAACAAATGGAAGTCTCATTTGCTGATTTGCTGAAAGGCTATCAAACAGATGCTTCACTCTCTAAAAAGGGTCGTGAACTCGGAGAGGCGCGTAAGGCCATTGATGAAGAACGTATAGCTAAACTGACTGAAATAACAAAAATGTCAGATGCTACTAATGTTATGCTATCAATGGACGAACAAAAACTGGCTAAAGAATACCATGATATCGAAGGTCAAATTAAAGAAGCTAGGGATAGTGGAGACACCTATGAGTTAGGTGAATTGAAAGACAAACGTGAGCAAGCCCAACAGAAATATTGGAGTGCTCGTAATACTCGTGAAAACCTTTTGAAAAGTGTTGAAGAACAAAAGATAAAGATTCAGGAAGAAGAGTTTGCCGTTCAAGTTAAACAT
>TARA_R110001606_G_scaffold399195_1_pt1 | contig 15213 bp, 5 predicted proteins | sample TARA_R110001606 | Tara Oceans TARA_R110001606 (sample SAMEA4398315) | marine metagenome | biome: Polar Biome; feature: [SRF] surface water layer (ENVO:00010504); material: water (ENVO:00002006), including particulate matter (ENVO:01000060) such as... | depth 5 m | reverse complement strand
GGCGTTCGTGCTCAAAGTCGCCTTGCCATCAGCCAAATCGAAGCGATAGGTCAGAACCGCATCGACGCCCTGCGTTCGACTGTCGAATGCATTGGTAAAGAACGCCAGTTGCTGGAAACTGCCGCCGCCGGGGATGCCGAGCGCAGCGAGTTGGTCACGCTGTGCTTGAGAGAGCGCGAAATTGCCAGAAAGTGCGATGCGATCATCGACCTTGATGTTGAAATAATCGAGCGTGAAGGTCAACTGGGAAAGCGGTGTGAGCACGATACCAGCGGCGATATTGAACGAATCCTCTGGTTTGAGCGGCGCGGCACCCAGGAACTGGGCGACTGGATTATTGGGACCGACAATGCCCGATGTCAGCGGTGCACCAGTTGCCGAATCGATGTTGGTACTGACGTTGGAAGCGTTCGCCTGGCCGGGCGTCGGCGCGCGAAAGCCGGTGTTAACTGATCCACGGATTGCGATCGCGTCTGAAAATTCCGCGCGGGCGTTCACTTTCCAGTTGAACGTCGAGCCAAAATCGGAGAAATCCTCGTAGCGCAGCGCAACGCCGCCTGACAGCCATGGGGTTAGATCGCCTTCGAGCGCAGTATAGGCCGCCCAATTGTTGCGCGAAAAAACACCCGCCTGACTTGGGCTAAACCCCGGAAAGCCGTTCGAACCGACCGGAAGTCCAACGTTCAGACCGGTATCGGGATCTGTGAGTAACGCGAACGGCCCCACCTGATAAGATGCCACATCACCGGCCGTAATTTCATATGTTTCACGACGATATTCAAGTCCGCCGGCAAGGTTGAGCGGTTCGGCGAGTCCGATATCAATCGGATAGGTCATATCGGCGTTGAAGTTGAGTTCGCTCTGTTCGAGCTTACCAATGTTGAACTCAGTCGGTGAATTCGAGCCGAGTGATGGATTAACGGTATTGGTGATATTGTATCGGGCTGAATTCTGGCCATAGCTGGCGCTCAGATCATAGGTAAGGCCGCTACTCAGTTCACCGCGCGTACCGCCAACCAACGACAGATCGCGGATCGTGGCACCAAAATTGGGTGTATAACCGCCGGGGAAAATATCACGGAAAGAAAAACGTGGGCCGCCCGGCATCGTCGTTAGCGGAACGCTGGTGTTGAGAAAGCTCGTGTTCGGATTGCGGTAGAAAAAACCGGTCACGCCGCTGCTCCAGCTGTAATTGCCGAAGACGTAAGCCTCCATCGAATCATTGAGGTCAAGTCCGGCGTTGACGAACAGCCGTGCCGCCTCGGTTTCGGGATTGCCCCAGCGCTGCGCCGGCACTGGCACACCTGAAACGCCGGCGTCGATCAGCGCCTGTGCGTCAGGACGCTGCAGCCCGCGCGAAGTGGTATTGGTGTTGACGTATTCGCCACTGATATTGATAAAGCCATCGGCTGTAAACGGCAGGCCAATATTGCCCTGGACGAGCATGTCTTCGCCGTCGCCAGCGTAATACTGGCCGTAGCGCGCGGTTAGGTTTCCTCCTTCGCGGTCATCCCGCAGCCGAAAATTGAGTACACCAGCTATCGCATCCGAACCGTAAAGAGCCGAGGCACCGTCGCGCAGCACTTCGAGTTGACCGATGGCGATCGACGGGATTGCCGACAGATCGGGACCCTGCGAACCGCGAATATAGGGAACGTTGGTGAACTGCACCGTCGCGCCGCGATGCCGACGCTTGCCGTTGACCAGAACCAGCGTCTGGTCAGGCGGCAGTCCGCGCAGCGAGAAGGGCCTTGTAAACACCGCACCATCGTTGCTAACCAGGCGCTGGATGTTGAGAGAGGGTACCTGCGTGCGCAGGATGTCGTTGACATCGGACGAGCTCTGGCTGAGCAGTTGCTCTGATGAAATAATGTCGATGGGCGTGGGAGAATCTGCTGCCGTGAGGTCGTTGCGGCGGGTACCGGTGACAATGATTATGCCTCCGCCGTTCGTTGTGTCAGCAGAAGTCGACTGCCTTCCAGTCGCTTCGTCCTGTGCCATGGCCGGTGTGGCCAAAGACAGACCGGCTAAGCCCATCGCGAGCGCCAGATACGACGTTCTGATCAATTGTTGATTTTGCGCCTTCATGATATTTCCCCTCTTAATGGTGCGTCGCGATTGGTTTCCCAAGCGCGACTCCCTTATCCGCTACAATCTGCTAGCGCAGGGGCCACAAGCATTCTATGATAAATTGAATGCCATCACGTTTTACGAAGAGGTTATCAGAAAATGTTATAGGTCGTTTGAACTAGGTGTCTCGCATGATCAACGCTATCTTGCGCGGACGCATTAACCGCAGCAACCAGATAAGTTTGCAATTGTCGCATCTGACTTGGTTTCGCGAACCTCTGGATTATTGCCTACGAAGCCGACGAGAGTGACTGTGTTTTTCATCATTTTGCCTTTCGAAGCTATTTTGTTCGTCCAAGGGACCATCCCTTTGACTAAGCCCCGAAAAGTCCGGCTGGGGTCTGGACTGCACCGAATGATAATGAGGGCAACGCCGCTCGAAGGGGTGGTACGGGAAGCAGCGCAAAGCGGTGCAACACGGCCCTGAAGATGCGCGGGTTGCTGTCCAGGCACCATCCGGACAGGGGCTAGTTTACGTCATGAAAGGGGATGATTCTTTGAAATGGAATTGCAGCGGTGAATAATGAAAAGAACCTGTGGCTTCTTTGTCAAAAGCGTTTATTTCTTCCAGATCAGGGAGAAAATTAGTGTTCCAAGGTGCGTTGTTTACAAAGGATTGGTTGGTCGAGGGCATTACTGAAACACCTGAGTGGAAAAACCTTGATGATGTGACTGTAAAATTGGCCGCAGAAAAGGCTTCCGCCTTGCTCAATGATCTTGCACAGAGGCGAAATCCAAACGAAGCCGAAACAGAAGAAAAATTAGTTTATCCGTTAATCGAAATGCTTGGTTGGGAGTTCATATCAGTACAACAAAATATGACTGCGCGCGGGCGTAAGGATGTTCCAGATGCTCTACTTTTTGCAGAGGCGGCAGCCGACGAACGCGCTAAAGACCTAGAGCCATGGCAACGATTCCGCCACGGAGCGGCATTGGTAGAAGCAAAACGATGGGGCCGCCAACTTGACCGCGAGGGACAAGGAGAACCGGGCATACCCTCTACACAGATAATGCACTATTTACGACGAGCAGAAGTCGTTTCCGAAGGTAACATGCCGTGGGGTATACTGACCAACGGACGGCAATGGCGATTGTACTATCAGAATGCTCTTTCCGTCGCAGAAGAATTCTTCGAAATTGACCTTGGCAAGATATTCGAATTCGCAGGCTCATCAGAGGAAACATCTGATCAAGATTTATCACAAGATCATGGGTTCCGCCTCTTCTTATTGATTTTTGGGAAGAGTGCTTTCTTGCCGGTAGAGCAAGGACGTAGCTTTCATCTTATCGCGTTGGCGGAAGCGAAACGTTGGGAAGAAAAGGTCAGGAAAGACCTTGCTGAAACTGTCTTTGAGGAAGTCTTTCCGCTGCTTATCAGTTCTATTCCAGAGGCAGACACGGAGCGTCCAGCTGAAATCGATAGTGAATATGCCGAGACGGTACGGCAAGCAGCATTGTTCCTTCTTTATCGACTTCTGTTCGTTCTTTATGCGGAAGATCGTAACCTATTGCCTGATGAACGTGGCCCTTATTCGAACTATTGTCTCACCCGCTTACGGCAGGATATCGCAGACCGTCGGACGAAAGGACAGGCAGAGCTTTCTCGTAGTACTGCGTATTGGTCAAGACTAGAGACCATTTTTTCTGCGATCTCAGAAGGTGATGATGAACTTGGAATACCTCCCTATAACGGCGGATTGTTCGACCCATTGGAGATACCGCTTCTCTCCCGCATACGGTTGTCCGACGAAGTTTTGGCTCAAGCAATCCTGTCGCTTTCTCATCGCGAAGAAGATGGTCGGCAAAGGTACATTAATTATCGGGACCTTTCTGTACAACAATTGGGTTCAATCTATGAATCCATATTAGAATACGGCGTTGAGGTTGACGGCCATGGCAATGTGCGTCCGCGCGAAGACAATGAAGCTCGGCATCGCTCCGGTTCGTACTATACCCCCGAACCACTCGTCTCATTAATTATAGACAAAACCGTGGGGCCTCTGGTTGATGAGCGCCGCAGTTTATTTGAAGAGGCTGTAGGCAACGAAGCAACGGGCGAAGAGTTGATCGCATTGGATCCTGCGATAGCGTTGTTATCGCTTCGGATTGTTGATCCCGCTATGGGTAGCGGGCATTTCCTTGTTAGCCTCGTCGACTGGCTATCTGACAAGGTACTTACTTCTATCGGTGATGCCGAAGCTATCGCTGGCCCAGATTATGCTTCTCCATTAATTGAACAAATTGCGAAACTTCGCGAGGGGATAGTCGTTAACGCTCGCGAACATGGTTGGCCAATCGTCGAAGATCAGTTGGACGATCGACACATTGTGAGACGGATGGTCCTGAAGCGCTGTGTGCATGGTGTTGATTTAAATCCGATGGCTGTAGAATTGGCGAAAGTCGCCCTATGGTTGCACAGTTTTACGGTTGGCGCACCGCTATCATTTCTCGACCATCATTTGAGATGTGGCAACAGTGTGCTTGGAGCATGGGTTCGACCTACGATGGATTGGCTTGAAGAGCGCGGCGCGCTTTTAGCCAATCAACATTTGGCACCCCTTGCCAACGTAGTAAGGGATATGGAGACTATCGAAGGCTTGACGGACACTGATCTAACAGAAGTTCATCGGTCAAAAGAACTGTTTGAGACTGTTGGGCAATCAAGCCGCCCTCTCAATGCATTGCTTTGCATGGCGAAATCTGACGAACTTATGGGAGTGTTGGGAACCAATGTTCGTCGCCCACGCGAAGGGGCATCCGAAATCCGTGCTGACGGCGACCGACGGCTGGATTCTATGCCAGAAGATACCCAAACGGAAAGAACTGCTAAAGCCAAAGAAGCTCTCAGAATTGAACGAGCCGTCGCTCGCGCTGATGAAGCTAGACGCCGGTTTGATCGCGCAGAGGTTATGAAACTAGTGTATGAAGGCAGCTTCGGCGATCCGAGTAAAATCGCTAGTGGGGACACTTCTGTTCTAGTAGTTGAAGGACAGGTCGCCCTTGAAGCTGGCGATGATGAAAGGCTGCAAGGCAGTCTGATGCCAGAAGTTCGACCGGACGAGCGCCGCCGAAGTCTTGCCCATGACTTGGTTCGTGAAGCACGTGAACTGATAGAGGAACAACGTTTTTTTAATTGGGAGATTGCTTTCCCGGGCGTCTGGAGTGAACTGTCATCAGTTGATCGTGAGGGAGGCTTTGATGCCGTTATCGGCAACCCGCCATATGTCCGGCATGAGGAAATTAGTTCTGTAAAACCTGCACTCAAAAAAAGCTATTCAACCTTCTCAGGAACTGCCGATCTCTACGTTTATTTTTACGAACAAGGAGTCAACTTGTTGCGACCTGGAGGTCGAATGGGCTACGTGGTCACTAACAAATGGCTTAAGGCTGGTTATGCCAAAAAGCTGCGCCAAATGTTTTCGGAACAAGTGTGGGTCGAATTTCTTGTAGACTTCGGCCATGCGCGCCATCTTTTTCCAGACGCAGATGTCTTTCCATGTGTAATAAGCGTTCGTAAACCACTACCAACAGCCGTTCCCGAAGAATTCGATCTTGCTGTCATCCCGCGCGACGATGTACCGCGAGAAGGATTAGCTGACGCGGTCGAGGCTGCTACCTATCAAGCTCCAAGGAGTGACCTTAATGCGGATTCTTGGGTTCTTGAACCACCAGAAATTGCTTCATTGCTCCGAAAAATCAAGGAACGCGGCGTTCCTCTTCTAGAGTATTCAGGAGTCAGTCCACAATATGGAATTAAAACTGGATTTAATGAGGCATTCCTAATTGATGGACCTACGCGTGAACGATTAATCCAAGAGGACCCAGCAGCAAACGATCTCATCAAGCCATATTTGCGCGGTCAGGACATCAATCGTTGGCTGCCAGACTGGAATGGACTCTGGATGATTGTAATGAAATCAAGCAGCGACCATGATTGGCCGTGGGCAGACGCACCTAATGAGGCAGATGCAGAATCTATTTTGGAACAGACGTATCCATCTATCCATCGCCATTTCAAGGCGCTCGAAAGCGTAAGAAGGGATGGTAAACTTAAAGGATTGCGTCACCGTGGAGATCAAGGTCGATATTGGTGGGAACTTCGCCCATGTGCTTACTACGCTGCCATGGAGCAGCCCAAGATTGTATATACAGAAATTACTTGGTCAAACAGTTTCGCCTTTGACGACGATAGCCGCTACATCAATAACACGGCCTATTTTCTTAATTCCACTGACCCTTGGCTTCCAACTTTACTGAATTCTCCGATTATGTGGTGGTATTCTTGGCGAAAGGCACAACATGGAAAGGATGAAGCCCTTCGGTTTATGGAGTCTTACATCAGCCCATTTCCCGTTGTCGCACCGGTAGAGTCGGAGCTTGGAGAATCGACTGAGCGCTCGTTGGCGGTCAGAGAAGCTCTCCGCGAAATTCGAATTGCAGACGAGACTCTTTTCGATTGGTTGGAGCAAACTTTTGAAACGAGAGCATTTCCGGCAATGCTTCGACAATCAAGTAAATTGGATAGTGACAATTTTATAAGTTCTGTTCGAGCTGCCTTGCCACGTCGTCACGAACTTACCCCCGGGGCGTTACGTCAACTGCGTGACGCATTTACTGAAATCGCCGAACCTGCGCGCAACGCACGGAACGTGCAGATCGGGCATGAGCGCGCTCTTGCCACTATGGTTGACCGTGCTTACGGGCTAACTGAAGAAGAGGTTGCACTAATGTGGCGTTCCGCTCCGCCGCGCATGCCATCAACACCAATGATTTGAAATACCAAGTAATATTGAGGAATCAGAGAACAAAAGATATAACGTCCAAAGTGAATTAACGCGACATTGCTTTCATCTCATGCGAGCCGCTACTGCTTGTAAAGCAGCGCTATTTGGAAAGTCGTGTGACCATCCGTTGGCAAAAGATATATCGTTCGATGCAGGTCGCTCGTCCTCTGGAAGAAAGGTTAATTTTATCCTAGAAGGAAGCGCAGCCGCTTCTCCAACAAATAACGCCTCGCGTCTCGGCAATGAAGGGAGAAGCTTTGTTAAACCTGCCATAGTATCCGGCAGAAAACGACTAACGTGCTCCTGATCACGGCCATTGGTTAGGCGAAGTACCAACCAAGAATTGCATTGCGATAAAACCGTACTTTCAACGTCCGACGGTCTCTGCGAAACTAGCATTAAAGCTATTCCATATTTTCGCCCTTCTCGCGCGATACGACGCACCGCGTCTTGGGCGGCAGCATATTGAGCCTCGCCCCTATCAGGAACGTATCGATGCGCTTCTTCACAGACTAGCAAGATTGGATCACCTTCGCGTTCTTCGCGAGTTTGCGCGACTTTATACGAAAAAAGAAGTCTGGACATTACGGCTGTCAACGGACCTGCAACTTCCGTTGGAAGACCTGAAATATCGAGTATTCTTATAGGTGAATTAGGTTGGTCCGCCTGCAAACCTACAAACTGGGCCAAAATATCGGCCAACCCAGATTGGCCAACTTGATAGTTTTTCATCAAAAATGCGATGCGACTATCGAGCCGCAAAGTCTTTAACTTATCAAGTATCGAGGCGAACTTCTTTTCATAATCACCATCAGTTAACGGTTCCCATCCATTTCGCATCTGGCGATTATTCTGAGCCAAAATGATATGACGCTCAAACTCATCTAGATCAAAAGGTATCGGGCTGTCGCGATTGAACTGTGCGATTTGAGATGCGTCGGTCTGTGGAGTTGGTCGGGGTAAATCCGGGTGACCCAAACCATCTGATTTGCGTACAGGATCGTCGGCAGAAATGACTAATCCTTCCGAGTGCATTCTGGCGTGAGCGAGCGCCTTATACACTACGTTTGCTTGTGATGTGGCCTCAAATTCAGTTTTGCCAATGACCAACTGACGAAACTCGTCACTTGACATAAGCCAGTATGGAAGTTGGACAGTTGATGCCGCTGCGGCGTCATTGTTGTCCTCGCTAAAGCCTCGATAAACAGTTGCCTTGTCTCCAAACGCGTGCCCATATTCGCCGTGAGGGTCTATTATGATTATTCTGGGTTTAGAATCTTCGCTTTCTGGAAAAGGCTTATGGTTCAATGAGGCCTTCAATATCGCCGCGACCGCAGTCGACTTTCCCGATCCCGTTGATCCCAAAACGGCAAAATGTTGCCCAAACAGCTTATCCATGTCCGCGTGACAAGCTACGTTATCGGCTCCAACGTAGGAGCCAAATGTGATGAATTTGTTCAGGCCTCCATCCGCCTGCTTCTCTATAGCCGTGTATAGTTTTCTGGTTTCAGATGATTTGACCAAATATACGGCCTGCAAGGGCAATGGCGAGTTTCGAACTCCTCGATCAAAGTTCAAGGTTGTAGTGGACTTTTGCAATCTTGCTTCGCCAAACAAGTCGGCTTCAATGACTCTATGATCTTGGCTTTCTGTAATTTCTTTGGCTGCGAATTCTTCGTCAGTCTGCAAACGCAGCAAGCGAACCATAGCAAACAAAATATTTCGGCCCATATGTAGCTTTATCAAACTTCCAATCTGACCAACCGAGTAAACTGTACCGCCATGCGTTTGTACTAGCTCGGTTAAACTGCGACGTAAGGCAATCTTTACCGTGGTTCCTGACACCTCGAACACTGTACCTATTTGTAGATCGGGATTTAGATCAAAATCGTTCATGCAATTGCCTCCGCCACATCATCTGGAAGGCCATTCTCCAATAGATTTGTTGCGCCGCTGAATGTCCACCAAGTTCTATCATTTTCAACATCGGGGTTCGGAAAAAATGGACCACTATTACCGCGATAAAGCCCCGCCTTGCTCAGGACAAAAATTCGTTCTCCAGCGGAAGAATTACCCCACTCTTCAAGCTTCTCCTGCCTTTCATCAGAAAAGGCCACAAGCGTTGTCTTGTTATCTTTATGCAAAAGATGTTCAGCGATAATGGCATCAATGTGCTCGTCTCCGAATGAATATCCGCAAACGAACAGTACTTGTTGGCGGTTTTGGGATAGCAGACCTCTAAGTCGCTGAAATAGGTAACCGAAAGGGTCTTCGCGAGTTGCCATATATTTTGTAGACTGCGGATAGATAACCACATTACCGGAAGCGTCGGAACGATCTGGGAATTGATCATCATGCCTCACACGAAAAAGTCGGCCATTTTCAGAACTACTGCGAAACCAGTCAATTGATCCATGCAATTTTGTCAGAACTGCCTTGGCTTTTAAATCTTCCCTTTGCGCGTCAAATATCCTTTCATCCCATGCAGCGATTGCGCCACCTTCAAAGCCATCCACATAGGGAATTAACTCAAGCGCCAGAGCGTCTTCAATTAGTGTATCATAATTTGTGGTTACGAACTGAATGGCTTCCCGCTGATCGTCCAACCCAGCTCTATTAATTTTATACAATGCGCGCACAAACTTCCTATGCTCATCCACCGTGACAATAGGTTCTCCAAACTTTCCTACTTTTTCCTCTTGGTCGCCATTTGCGGGTCGGTATCCCCACTTCAAGATATCTCGTATGTGCCGAAGAATAAGGTGGTGAGCTGATATCAAAGCGTCTTTATGAACTCTTTCTCCATCCAGCGCAGTAGACTGGTCATTTGCCCGTTCGGACAAGGCAATGAGATCACCCAAGTGGCTCAATATATGCTCAATATGTAGCGTTTCAGGAAGGTCTTTTTTGACACTGCCAATTAGGCGATACGCCTCGGCATGATCAGCGTCATTTGCTAACAAGCCTAGAATTCGATCAGTTAGCGGGTACATTAATGGTAACCCCGCTCCAAAACTTATACCAGCGCCAGTGAGCCAAACTTGCCTTGGTGCTCGCAAATGCCGATCTAGCTGCGTTGCTGCTTCAATATCTGAACTCATTTTTCCTCTCATTCTTATTACCTAACTTGGAATATGAATTGAGTAATCACAAGGTAATAGTCAGCAATGTTTTGATTTTTCTGTATCAAGATCATGCATTCATATTTTTACTGCTTCAACCATCTTCGTTTGAAACTTCTGTTTTTGAATTTAGATCACGGGATAATTTCAGAGCAGGTAAAACATGATCATTGCGCCAGGTCGTAGCCCATTTAGTCAACTTGGAATCTTTACCAAGTGCAACATAGCGAAGCGCAAGCGCCAATCGGGATAACAACGATTGGTCACGTTCGTCGCAACATTCCATTAACCAGTCGTCGAGATGCTTGGTGTCCGCGTCGCGCTTTAAAAACTTGAAAATTGAAAATGTAATTGGTTCTATAAAACCAGCATGATCGCATGCTGTTTCTCCTCCTTCCTCCAGATCGTGAACCAGCATGCCCGTTTTTGATGGATCTTCTTGTGGTCGCCGGAGAAGTACGCGGCTTGTGCCAACCGTAGCTAAAATAGCCGGATCAAGTCGAGGATTGGGGTGTGAATCGTCATTTACCGGAACCTCAATTGGGTAACCGCCAAGATGGGATAGAATTTGCCATGACTGTAAGTTGCCATATGTGGAATTTATACTTTCATCCTCGATATGAAATTCCTTATGACCATTTCGTCCAAATGTGACCCTCCCATTTTCGCCAACTTCGAGTTCAATTTCTCCGATGCCGGGAAACATGGTCACCATCTTTGTTCCGGATTTCAATTTCTGGATTTCAGGCGCTTGTTGAAGCATGTTAGAAATGAATTCAAACGGCAGCCCCTTCCGGAGTGATAAGGTGTCGATCATCGCAAAAGCGCCGATAACGTCGCCCATCGGAAGGTTTGACGTGATGCCGGCGAACCAATTCACAGTTTCTGAATGCGCATTTTGATCCATATGATCAGATAACCGATCCGCTAGAATTCGGCTAAGTTCGGAAGCAATCAATTCGGGTAGTCTCCCGACAATGAGTTGCCCGCCATTCTCATCGACAATAACTTTCACCAAGTTGCAATCGAGCATTTCCTTGAACTCTGAATGTTCAATATGAGTGCGAAAAAACGCTCGACGAATGATAAAATTGTGTATCCCACGAAGTACAAGTTCGGAACTTCGATTGCCCGATTCGTATTCTAACATTGCTACCTGAGCTATGCGCTCAGCGAGGTTATTTAGATGTGGATTATCAAATTTTTCACGAACGCGATGAATCAGCTCAAGACTTAGCATCGGTGGTAGCATTGCAATTAGGCCCGATTTTTGCTCGGGCGCACCGACTACGTCATTGCCCATTGCTCGGAGAACCCATGGCAAACGATATTCTTCTGCATTCTCAGCACCATCAAAAAAATACATGCCATTTGTCGCGAACTGGTTTCGCGCATCATCAAACTCATCGTTCGAAAGCGGTCCAACATCAATTCTGATTGATCGTCGCGCGAGTGGAGTTAATTTGTGTCGACCCTTAGAATACCACAGGTTTTCCATCAGAGATTCATCAGCCTCAATCAGCAATTTTAGCCGATCACCAAAACTATTTGAGCTAAGTTGAGCAAGCTCTTGCTGAACTGTAGCATGTTCTAAACTAAGGCCATCGACTGCCAATACCAATACCGGGCCTTCCCCATGTGAATGACGTTTCAACCAACGGCGAACGTCGCCTTCTTTAACTCCCCATCCAAGAGCGGACGAGAGCAAATCAGTTATTGCGCGAATTATTCCCGTAGCCGCCCCGCCCCCAGCTTCGACTAGCAACACCACAAAGTCTTCATGTGGTTCCGCCACATCAGCCAATTGCTTTAGTACATGAGTCTTTCCGACCAGAGGTGGTCCCTCAATGAAAATGACGCGTGGTTCATCCATCAGATTTTTTGTAATTTCGGATTCGACGGTACGTGGGATATGGAAGCCATCAACGAAAATAGCGGTCGGATCATTCCAATCGCCTGTCATATCGGAGATTGTGGCAGAAGTTGCTTCGCGAATAGCATTTATCCATAATGTGGAATCTGGACCAAGAAGCGTTTCCACGGCTTTATTGAGGTCGGCTGAAGACGCATGACCAGCGGCGTTAAATAGCTGCTTGATAGTTTGCTCATTCTTGACTTCAGGCTTCCAAATATCGCCTGAGTGCGTTTCATATAATTCTACATCTTTGCCATTTGTCACCACTACAAGTGGCGGTTGGGGATGCATTACCCTTGCGTAGGACAAGCCTTGTTCGACATCAGCTTCAGTGAGCGATAAGTTAGGGCGCTTAAGTTCCAGAATCGCAATAGGTCTGTCGTCTTGGGTAATCAAAATATCAAGTCGGCCTTGAGCAAGCGAAACTGTGCCGCCATCGACTGGATGTTGCTTGTGACCGAGAACAAATTTCCAAGTTAATTGATGCTTGAGAGAGTTTGGAGCCAGCCATGGAAAAACCAAATTCAATGCCTGAGAAATTCGTACTTCTATATCTGCTTCAGTCTCGCCTACGGTTACTTTTTTTGCACCCATTCCAGCACCAATTCTTTTGATTCAATTACTTTAGATGCCAGTATACCACCAACTGCACTTAGGAACTAAGATCATTTGAAACACAAACTTAAATTGCATTATGGAAAGTATTCCAAACACATAACCGGCCGCTATCGTTTCGAAAACTGAGTTAGTGTCCTTTAGTCCTATTTAGTTTTTGTTGGTTTCTAACCGTATTGCGACAATCGTCCCATAGTTGTGTGTATTTTAGTTCCAACTCTACCTGTCGCCTCCAGCAGAACAGCATCATCGAGATGCGCATAGCGATGAGTGGAACCGACATTTGAATGCCCCAGCAGCTTCCCAATCATCGGCAATGTCTCTGATTTCCGCGCAGCAAAACTGGCATAGTTATGCCGCAAATCATGAATCCGCACATCCTCCAGATCAATTTCCACCCTAAACTTTGCCCAAAAACACCCGACCGCGTTACCCGGCCTTTTGTGTTCCATGGGAAACACCCGCGCCTCTCCCTTCTGGCGCGGAATGCTGGCAATAAGCACCTGTGCATCTTTTCCAAGCCAGACTATACGAGGTCCGGTTTTGCTATCGCTCAGTTTCAGGCGGCGTCCATGAACCTCTGACCATTTGAGATTGACGATCTCCCCGCGCCTGCAACCTGTAAGTGCCAGCAACATGATAATCGTCGCGATGATCGGTTGATCTTTGCGGGTTTTGATAAGCGCCTTTCCCAATGTCGAGGCTTCTTCTGGAGTTAGAAAGCGCTCGATCTTTCGTCCACGATTGCGTTTTATTGCGTTAATCGGATTGCTGTTCTCTGAAAGATATCCCCATTGCTCGGCCTTGTTGAACATAGCGCGCAGGATTTCACTAGCGCGGTTGGCCGCTCCCGGTCCTGCTGCTCGGGTAAGCTGTGCATGCCAACGAATGGCATCGGCGGGTTCGATCTCATCCAGAAATTTGCCTTCAAAGGCTTTGTTCAGATGCTTGCGTCGATAGAAGCTCTGCGTTTTGCGGGTCGATGGCTTCCAGTTGGGCGAAGCGGTTTCCCAATAATATTCCAGAAACTGCTCATAGCTGGGCATGTTACGCGAGCGTTTCTTTTCATCTGCCGGGTTCATTCCAAGCTCAATGCGCAAGATCAGACGCCGCGCAACGCCCTTTGCCACCGCTTCGCTTATGACGGCAGCATTTGCAATCGTCACCGTGCGCTGGCGTCCGCCAATACGCATTTGCAGGATATAGACCCTCCGGCCTGAAACATGTTTGCGCACACCAAAGCCAGGAACAACTTTGTCAAAGATGGTTTTGCGCTCCGGCTTGCCAAATTTGTCAAAACGATTTTCGACGCGGGCAAGCTCTTCGCCAATGACGCGCCTCAAATCATAACTGGTCATGAGACAACCCCATTTGAGACGCGAGGCCGGAACAAACACGCTCGGCAGATTCGCAGATCACATCATCTGCTAGGTGCGCATAGCGGGCGGTAGATTCTGGAAGCGCATGACCTAACAATTTTCCAATGATCGCAAGCGGAATGCCATCTGCAATGGCAGTCGAGGCAAAGCTATGGCGTAGGTCGTGCAGCCGGACATCTGGAAGCGCGGCTCGTTTCCTGATTTTATACCAATACTGACTTAACTTGATCGGGCCGTCCGACCGGATCGCCTGAAAGACAAAATCATCCGGCTTGCCTTGTTCAAGCGCGCCAAGCACATCAATGGCTTGGCCGTTCAGGTAGATTGTCTTGGGGCCAGTTTTGCTATCCGGCAATACGAGGCGCGGTATCTGAATATAACGCCAGCGCAGCATTTCGATTTCGGAGGCTCTGGCTCCGGTATAGAGCAACATCAGGATTGCCGGAACAACATCGGGATTGGGAAGATCAAATTCTGCCAGCACCCTACCCAATCGTTTATATTCAATGGGTGACAGATAGTGTTTGGGAAGATCGCGCTTGTAACGGGATATACCGCGACACGGATTTGTTGCCTTGCGCCGATAACCCAATTGCTCGGCATAGCGTATCATCACAGACATTAGCGGGATGGTACGATTGAAAACGCCGGTGCGCTTGGACAGTGCATCACGCCACCTGTTGATATCGGTGCGCACGATCTGGTCGATCTGCATTTTTCCAAATACTGGCACTAGCTCCCGCGTAATATATCCCTGACAAGCTTTTTGGGTTGTTGGTTTCCAGTGCTGTGCATAGTCGCGCCAGAACTCGTGGACATATTCATCAAATCGGGGAACATATTTTTGCTTGGGTTTTGTAGGCAATCCAACAAGCGCTGCCTCCGCGATCAGCTTCCGTGCTTTGGTTCTTGCGATCTGGGCAGTCACCACCCTTGCCTCGCCCAACGTCTTCATCCGCTGTTGTCCGCGATACCGGTATTTAAGGACCCAAGTAACTTTCCCGTTTGCCCGCTTCCGCAATCCAAATCCGGGAAGTTCAATATCCCATGTCACACCTACTTTCAGCGAGGCGCGGCGGGCAACGTTTCCGTCCAGCTTTAGGCGTACCGTCTTTTTGGGACGGGCGACCCTCTGTAATTGTGACCCATCTAACTGATGGTCATTTGAGGAATTATGTTTGCTTGTTTTCTGCGATTTTCTTTCCATACTGCAACTATAGTTGCGTACGGTGTGCGCTCTTTTGTTCCCAGCTCGGCAGTAAATTTCT
>TARA_R110001606_G_scaffold74778_9_pt1 | contig 15244 bp, 14 predicted proteins | sample TARA_R110001606 | Tara Oceans TARA_R110001606 (sample SAMEA4398315) | marine metagenome | biome: Polar Biome; feature: [SRF] surface water layer (ENVO:00010504); material: water (ENVO:00002006), including particulate matter (ENVO:01000060) such as... | depth 5 m | reverse complement strand
CCGCCAACGGCGAACAGTTCGCCGCGCACGCCGGCCAACTGGTCCGCACCTGGGACGCGGCACGGCGGGCCCTGCCCTTGCCCGAGGGCGCCGGACAGGTTCTGACCCTGGGTGGCGAGATCAGCCTTTGGAACCCGTTGTTGCAGAACTGGCTGTTGGCGTTGCGCCGGCGGTACCAGGATGTGGCGGTGCGCGTGGAGGTGGGCGAACGCGCCAGCCTGCATGAAAAAGTAGAACACGGCGTGGTCGATGCGGCGCTGGTGCATCAACCGGATTACTGGCCGGGGATGCAGGTGGAGCAACTTATGGAAGAGAAGCTGATTCTGGTCCGCCATCGAGATAACGACGCCCCTTACGTGTACGTGGATTGGGGCGCGGATTTTCGCAAGCAGCATGACAGCGCCTGGCCGGAGCGTTCACGGGCCAGCGTCAACGTGGACCTCGGTCCGTTGGCATTGCAGTACCTGTTGCAGCAAGGCGGCAGTGGTTATTTTCGTACCCGGGTAGTGCAGCCCCACCTGGAAAGCGGCGCGCTGGAGCGTGTGGACGCTGCCCCGGAATTCAGCTATCCGGTCTATCTGGTCTACTCACGAAATCAGGTCTCGCCGCTGACGAGCGCGGCCATCGATATCCTGCGAGAGGTGGCGGCGGAGCAAGGCGGTGCGCCAAAGTAGTGCGGAAACTGGTCTTTCGGGATTTATGCCCTAACATGGTGCCGGTGAGGACGACCTCGCCACTGACGACGCACCGGGGACGGCCCCGATCATTGAGGGGCGCGGTTATGTCCTGGTGGTTATTGTTGCTGGCGGGCTTGTTTGAAATCGTCTGGGCGGTGGGCCTGAAATACACCGAGGGTTTCACCCGGCCCTGGCCAACCCTGATTACCGTTATCGCCATGGTTCTCAGCATGGGCATGCTGGGCATCGCCGTGAAAACGCTGCCGGTGGGGACCGCTTATGCGGTCTGGACCGGTATTGGTGCCGTCGGCACGGTGCTGTTGGGCATCGTTCTGTTGGGCGAGCCGGCGGCGCTTGGAAGGCTGATCTGCGTGGCGCTGATCCTGGCTGGTATCCTCGGGCTCAAGCTGTTGTCGCCATCTTGATTGGTTGATGGGCGGTGGTGTCGTCGCCTGGAGTGCGCCAGATCGGTGCGCTATGATCGCGCCCCTCGCAGAAGGAGACGCCCATGGCCCGTTCGCACTCGTCCTCACACACCCACCGTGATTCGGTGCCGGTTTCCCCTTCTTTGGCGCAAACGCTTGCGGATAACAGCCCGCCGGTGGCGACCGGCGCGGATCGGCGGCTGGTCTGGATCAGCGTTCTGGCGGTCGTCATCGGTCTGGTCGCCGGGCCGGTGGCCAAGGTGTTGCTGGAGTTGATCCACTTTTTCACGCAACTGTTTTTCTACGGGCGTTTGTCGTTCGAGCCGGCGACGCCGGCACAGCATCATCTTGGCGCCTGGGTGATTCTGATCCCGGTGCTGGGCGGTCTGATCATTGGCCTGATGGCGCGCTGGGGCGCCAAGGCGATTCGCGGTCATGGCATTCCCGAAGCCATGGAGCAGGTATTGCTCAACCAGAGCCGCATTCCGGCGCGTATCACGCTGTGGAAACCGTTGTCCTCGGCGGTTTCCATCGGCACCGGCGGGCCGTTTGGCGCGGAGGGGCCGATCATCGCCACCGGCGGCGCCCTGGGTTCTCTATTGGGGCAGTTGCTGCACGTGACCGCCGTGGAGCGCAAAACCCTGCTCGCCGCCGGCGCGGCGGGCGGCATGGCGGCGGTGTTCTCGGCGCCGTTTTCCGCCGTGTTGCTGGCGGTGGAATTGTTGTTGTTCGAATTCCGTGGGCGCTCAATGATCCCGGTGGCGTTGGCCGCCGCGACCGCCACCAGTGTGCGCTACCTGCTATTGGGCTCTGACGCCGTGTTCCCGATGGCCGCGGTGGCGCCGGCCGCTTTTCAGGCGATGTTCGGCTATGCGCTGCTGGGCGCGGTGATCGGGCTGCTCAGCGTGGGCGTGACCCGGGTTTTGTATTGGATCGAAGACGGCTTCGAGCGGCTGCCTTTGCATTGGATGTGGTGGCCGGCGCTGGGTGGCCTCGCGGTGGGGCTGGTCGGCTATGTAGCGCCGGCGACCATGGGCGTGGGCTATGAACTGATCCAGGCGATTCTGAACGCGCAGATGGGGCTGACGGCGCTGGCTTTCCTGTGCGTAATGAAATTCTTGTCCTGGTCCATCGCTTTGGGCAGCGGCACGTCAGGGGGCACCCTGGCACCGTTGTTTATTATCGGCGGGGCCATCGGCGGCTGCGCCGGCCTGATCGCCGCGCATTACGTTCCCGCGTTGCTTATCGACCCCCGCGTTGCCGCGCTGGTCGGCATGGCGGCGATGTTCGCCGGGGCTTCCCGGGCGTTTCTGACCTCGGTGATCTTCGCCATCGAAGTCACGCACCAGCCCAATGCGCTGATGCCGTTATTGGCCGGCTGCGCGCTGGCTTATCTGGTCTCCAGTTTGTGGATGCGCAACACCATCATGACCGAAAAAATCACCCGCCGTGGCGTGCGTGTGCCGGACGAATACGCCGCCGATCCGCTCGGCCAGGTAACGGTGGCGGAGGTTTACACGCCCGATCCGGTTACGCTCCATGTCGAAGACCGTCTGGACAAGGTGCGCAGCTGGCTTTTGCAAGGTGATCGGCAGAGCCACCATCAGGGTTTTCCGGTGCTGGACGGGCAGGGCTTGCTCCAGGGCGTGGTCACGCGCCGTGATTTGATGGCTCTGGATGTTGAGCCCGATGTGGAAGTGCAGTCATTGATCCAGCGGGCGCCGGTGGTGGTGTCCACTCATCACAGCTTGCGGGACGCGGCCGATCATATGGTCCGTCATGGGGTGGGGCGGCTGGTGGTGGTCGAGGCGGCGAATCGTAAGCAGGTATTGGGCGTGCTCACGCGCAGCGACATTTTGAAAGCGCATCAGCGCCGTCTTGGCGAGCAGGATACCCGCCTGCGAACCTTTTCTTTGCGGGGTGACCGCTAGGCGCGGCCGGAAAAAACGGCGCGGCGGGTTACGCCAGCAATTGGCGCAGCTCGCCGCCGTTGGTGACCAGGTCCGCCAGGGTGTGGCGGTCCAGCTCTTCAAGAAACGCTTCTTGGGCGCGCCCCAGAATCTTCTTCAGCGTGCAGGCGGGATCGATCGGGCAGGATGAATCCGGGCCGAAGCATTCCAGCAATTTGAGATTCTCTGTTTTCCGAACCACGTCGCCAACTTGGATGGCGTGCGCTTGCCGTGCCAGCACCAAACCGCCTCCCCGCCCGCGCAGGCTCTTCACGTAATCGAGTTGCACCAGGGTTTGCGCGACCTTGGCGATGTGATTCGCCGAAATCCCATAGCTCAGCGCGATTTCCTGCACCGTGGCCGGCGCTTTCTGCTCCGAGATCGCCAGATAAATGAGCAGCCGCAGAGCGTAGTCGGTGTGCGTTGTCAGTTGCATAAGTCGCTTGACCGTCCTTAAAGAGGTAGATAGTATTCCTATTAAAAGAGGCATGCAAAATACCTGTTATAGGAGGTGTATCAATGCTCACAGCCGACCAGCTCGCGGTGATCCAACAAACCGTCCCGGTTCTTCAGGAACACGGAGAAACGCTGACCCGCCATTTCTACCAGCGTCTGTTCCGTGAAAACCCCGAAGTGAAGGCATACTTCAACCCGGCCCATCAACGTTCCGGCTCCCAGCAGCGCGCTTTGGCCGGGGCCATCTGCGCCTACGCCCAGCATGTCGATAACCCGGCGGCACTAATGGGCGCGGTGGAGTTGATCGCCCAGAAGCATGCCTCTCTGGGGATTCGTCCCGAGCATTATCCGATCGTTGGCGCCAATCTGTTGGCGTCGATCCGCGAGGTGCTGGGCGAGGCCGCCAGCGACGATGTCATCAACGCCTGGGCGGCCGCTTACGGCGCGCTGGCGGATATCTTCATCCAACGCGAGGCGGAGATTTATCAGGCCCAGGAGCAGGCCCACGGATGGCAGGGGTTCAAGCGGTTCGTGGTGACGCGCCGCGAGCCGGTCAGCACCAATATCCTGTCGTTGTACCTGGAACCGGAAGACGGCCGGGCGCTGCGGCCGCACCGCCCCGGTCAGTACGTGACGATCCGCGTGACCCCACCCGGCGGGCGTACCGAGATGCGCAACTACAGCTTGTCCAACCGTCCCGGCGAGGCGTTTTATCGGATCAGCGTGAAACGCGAGGAGGGCACGCCCGCCGGCGTGTGCTCCAACTACCTGCACGACCAACTGAAAGTGGGCCAGCAGGTGGAACTCAGCCCGCCTTGCGGTGAGTTCGTGTTGCAGGAAAACCAGGCCGAAAAGCCGCTGGTGTTGATCGCGGGCGGGGTGGGCATCACGCCGATTCTGTCCATGCTGCATGCTTCGTTGGCATCCTCGCCGAGGCGGCCGGTGGTGTTCATCCAGGGCGCGTTGAACAGTGCCGTGCAGCCCTTTCAGCAGGAGCTGGCCGAGCTCAAGCGCCGCCACGCCAATCTGACCGCGCACCTGCGTTACAGTGAGCCGTTGCCGGGTGACCGTGCCGGTGTGTCCCACGACAGCGACGGCCTGATCGACGCGGCCCTGTTGGACCACCTGGTTGGCGATCGCGTGGCGGAGTATTACTTCTGCGGGCCAGAACCGATGCTCCAGGCGGTCCACGGTCTGCTGCGCGAGCGTGGCGTGGATGAGGCCGATATCCATTACGAGTTCTTCGGTCCGGCCGGCTCGCTGGCCGCTTGAAACGCGGAAACGGCCTGCCCCCGTTGCATCGCGGGGGCCTTATGCCTAGGCTTTGCGGTCTCAGACTCCGGGAGATTCGATAATGGCATTCAAGGTCTATGTGGACGGTCAGGAAGGCACCACCGGTCTGCGGCTGTTCGACTACCTGGAGCAACGCCAGGACATCGAATTGCTGCGCATTGACAGTGCCCTGCGCAAGGACCCGACCGAGCGGGCGCGGTTGTTGAACGCCGCGGACGTGGCCTTTTTATGTCTGCCGGACGCGGCCTCCCGCGAGGCGGCGGCGATGGTGGACAACCCGCACACCTGCCTGATTGATGCCAGCACCGCCTTCCGGGTGGCGGACGACTGGGTCTATGGGCTGCCGGAACTGGCGCCGGGCCAGCGCGATTTGATTCGCGCGAGCAAGCGCATCGCCAATGTGGGGTGCCACGCCAGTGCTTTTATTCTGGCGGTGCGGCCGCTGGTGGAGGCGGGCATTGTGCCGGCGGATTACCCGCTGTCGGCGTCCTCGCTGACCGGCTACAGCGGTGGCGGCAAGGGCATGATCGCCGACTATGAGGCGGACGCCGCCGGCCGGCTCAATGCGCCACGGGCCTACGCCCTGGGTCTGGCCCATAAGCATTTGCCAGAGATGCAACGCTACGCCGGGTTGGCGATGGCGCCGGTGTTCGTGCCGACGGTGGGGCCGTTTCTGAAGGGGTTGGCGGTGACGGTGCCGCTGCACCTGTCGTGCCTTAAAGCCGGTACCGATGCGCGAACGTTGTACGACACCTACCGGCAGTATTACGCTGGCGAACCCTTTGTGAAAGCGCACGCGCCGGACGACCCGAGCAGCCTGGATGGCGGCTTTTTTGATGTACAGGGCAGCAACGGCACCAACCGCGTGGATTTGTTCGTGTTCGGCAATGGCGAGCGTCAGTGCGTGGTGGCGCGGCTGGATAACCTGGGCAAGGGCGCGGCCGGCGCCGCGGTGCAAAACATGAACGTGCACCTGGGCATCGACGAAACCACCGGGCTGCTCAGCGCTTAGCCCGCAGGAATTTAAGCACCACGGCGTTGTTGTGTTCGGTCGCGAGTGGCATGGAGCAGAGTGATCGCGCGCCCGCCACTGGCATCAAGCAGGGCGCTTACCGCGCCCGGCTCCGTCCTGCTCCATTTCACGACTGTTGGCTGCCCTGGCGCAGCGCTTTTTTCAATTCAGCCTTGTCCATCTTGCTGCGGCCGGACACGCCCACTTCCTTTGCCTTCTGGTAAAGCTCGTCGCGGCTCCAGTCTTCGTAGGGCGGTTGCTGGCCGCCTTTTTTGCCGGCATCGCGGGTGTTGGCGATGCGCGCAGCCTTGGATTTACTCACGCCCTGATCGCGAAGAGCTTCGTATTGATCGTCGTTCTTGATCTGCTTTCCATGATTTTGCGTTGCCATGGGGCACCTCCTTGATGTGCTCGTATCAGCCACGCCGGTCCAGGCCTGGCCAGTCGGTTACGGCGTCATGAACACCTTGATGCAGTTGTCTTTCTTGGCATTGAAATCCGCGTAAGCTCCGGGCGCATCCTCGAGCTTATAGCGATGGCTGATAATGAACGAAGGGTCGATGTTGCCTTGCTCGATGGTGCGCAGCAGTGCCGGCATATAAGCCTGCATGTGGGTTTGGCCGGTTTTCACCGAGAGTGATTTGTTCATCAGGCCGTTGAGTGCCACGCCATCGACGTTGTCGGTGTAAACGCCGGGAATGGAAAGTCGCCCGCCTTTGCGGCAACAACGAATCAGTTGGTTGAGCGCGTCCGCGTGGTTGGGTTCGGAGGAGTCCGCTTTACGGGGCACGGCTTCCGGGTCACCGGCGCCGTGGGCTTCGGCGCCGACCGCATCAATACAGGCGTCCGGTCCGCGGCCGCCGGTCATTTCCATCAAACGTGAGTAGACGTCTTCGCGCTCGAAGTTGATCACTTCGGCGCCGGCTTTCTGCTCGGCCAGGGCCAGACGCTCGGCGACCCGGTCGATGGCGATTACCCGGCCGGCACCGAGCATCCAGGCGCTCACGATGGAGAACTGGCCGACCGGGCCGCAGCCCCACACCGCCACGGTATCGCCAGGCTCGATGTCACAATTAGCGGCGGCCATATAGCCGGTGGGATAGATGTCGGAAAGAAACAGCAATTGCTCGTCGCTGAGGTCGGATTCCACCTTAAGCGGGCCGACATCGGCGTAGGGGACACGCACATACTCCGCTTGGCCGCCAGCGATGCCGCCAAGCATGTGTGAATAGCCGAACAGGGCAGAGGGTGAATGGCCGATGGCGTCAGCGGCGATGTCGCTGTTCGGGTTGCTTTCATCGCACAGCGAATAAAGCCGCTTATTGCAGAAGTAACAGTCGCCGCAGGCGATGGTGAAGGGCACCACGACCCGGTCGCCCGGGCTCAGGCCACCAGCTTGCGAACCCGTTTCGACCACTTCGCCCATGAATTCGTGGCCGAGCACATCGCCGGCTTGCATGGTTGGCATCAGACCGTTGTACAAATGAAGATCCGAGCCGCAGATCGCGGTCGCCGAAACCTTGATGATGGCGTCGCGGGGCGCTTCGATGCGCGGATCGTCAACGGTGTCGACGCGAACATCGTGGGTGCCGTGCCAGGTAAGGGCTCTCATGAAACCTCCTGTTGTGTTGCCTCCGTGTAGGGTTGGTCAGCCCAGGGCCCGCGTTGCCACGTGCTCCAGGCATCACTGAGTCAAGCCCTGGGGGGGCCACGGCGGTCTCACAACCCCTGTCGCCGCGATTTTTATGTGCTCTGGCGCACAACCTGGCTGCCGGCCGCCTGTGCGCCACGCATAGTGGGCAAGCACGGCAAACGACGGCATTATAGGCGCGGTACTTATACAGGGAGGAAGTCCGATGCAGGGCATCAAAGAGCAGGTCGAGAAGTTAAGCCTGGTATTGCAAACCCGGCGCCTTTCGGTGGTCACGGCGGAATCCTGCACGGGTGGCGGCATCGCCCGCATTCTCACCGACGAGCCCGGTGCGTCAAGCTGGTTCGAGCGGGGCTTCGTGACCTATTCGAACCTGTCGAAGCAACAGATGCTGGATGTGCCCGAGGCCTTGATTGAAGAGTATGGCGCCGTCAGTGAAGAGGTGGTGCTGGCCATGGCCCGGGGTGCATTGCGGCATTCCAACGGCGATGTGAGCGTGGCGGTCAGCGGCGTGGCGGGTCCGGATGGGGGGTCCCCGGAGAAGCCGGTGGGCACGGTTTGGATCGCCTGGGGCTTGGGTGTGGAGCACACCGAGGCACAGCGATTCCACTTTCCTGGCGGGCGTGATGTGGTGCGTTCCCAGGCGATTCGTGCCGCTCTGGAAGGGCTGAATGCGCGGCTTGGTTGAGAGCGCTTGCACCGGATCAAAAAAGACCGCACAATACTGTTCAAATTGACAGTGCTGGCCGGAGGGCCAGCGCCGAGAGAGGGGTCAACATGAGCGACAAAAGTAGCGACAAAGGCAAAGCATTGTCCGCGGCGCTGTCTCAGATCGAGCGCCAGTTCGGTAAAGGGTCGGTGATGCGCATGGGCGATCAGAAGCGCGAGCGCATTCCCGCCATTTCCACCGGTTCCCTGGGGTTGGATATCGCCCTGGGCATTGGTGGTCTCCCCAAGGGTCGTATCGTTGAAATCTACGGCCCGGAATCCTCCGGTAAAACCACCCTTACGCTGAGCGTGATCGCCCAGGCACAGAAGCAAGGCGCGACCTGCGCCTTTGTCGACGCCGAGCACGCCCTGGACCCGGATTACGCCGAGAAACTGGGCGTCAACGTGGACGATCTGATCGTCTCCCAGCCGGATACCGGCGAGCAGGCCCTGGAGATCTCCGACATGCTGGTGCGCTCAGGCGCCGTGGATGTGGTGATCGTCGATTCCGTGGCGGCGCTGGTGCCCAAGGCGGAGATCGAAGGCGAGATGGGCGACACCCACGTGGGCCTGCAGGCACGCCTGATGAGCCAGGCGCTGCGTAAGATCACGGGTAACGTGAAGAACGCCAATTGCCTGGTGATCTTCATCAACCAGATCCGCATGAAGATCGGCGTGATGTTCGGTAATCCGGAAACCACCACTGGCGGTAACGCACTCAAGTTCTACTCTTCGGTACGCCTGGACATCCGCCGGATCGGCGCGGTCAAGCAGGGCGACGAGGTGACCGGCAACGAGACCCGGGTGAAAGTGGTGAAAAACAAGGTGGCGCCGCCGTTCAAGCAGGCCGAGTTCCAGATTCTCTATGGCCAGGGCATCAACCAGCTTGGCGAAGTGCTGGACCTGGGTGTGCAGCAGGGGCTGGTGGACAAGTCCGGTGCCTGGTACGCCTATCAGGGCGACAAGATCGGCCAGGGCAAGCAGAACGCCTGCGAATACCTGTCCGAGCATCCCGAGGTGGCCGAGGCCATTGAGAAAGAGATTCGCACCCGGTTGTTGAGTGTGCCGGTGCGCCCCGGTGAAGAGGCAGCACAGGATGTCGTGGAACCCGAAACCACGGGCGAATAAGCCAGCCGCCGCGCCCGCGGCGGACGACCCGGCCAGCCTGCGTCAGTACGCTGTTGGGCTGCTGGCGCGCCGGGACCATGGCCGCAGCGAATTGCGCACCAAGATGGTCCGCAAATTCGGTGCCGAGGCGGCGGTGGAGCCGGTATTGGCATGGTGCGAAGAGCACGACTTTCTGAATGACCGGCGTTTCGCCGGTTTTTTCGTGCGCTCGCGTATTGATCGGGGCCAGGGCCCGTTGCGCATTCGCGCCGAACTCAATCAGCGGGGCATTTCAGAGGCCCTGATCAGCGAAGCGCTGGGCGAGGCGGACTGCGACTGGTTCGCGCTGGCCCATGAGGTGCGGCGCCGACGGTTTCGACAACCACCGGCGGACCGCCGTGAAAAAGCCAAGCAACTTCGTTTTCTGCAGTCCCGGGGGTTTAACGCGGAACAGAGCTTCCACGCTCTGGACCACCAGGAAGACGATCCGGATTTCTGAGGCCGGCGCCATCCGATGCCGCTGAGGCCAGCTGTCTTGCTCCGCGTTCCCGATGGGCGATCCCAAAGCCGCTTTCCGGTAAACCGCGATCAACCTCTTTATTTGCGGTGCAACAGCGTCATAATGCTTTCCCTTTTTTCACAACCCCGGGGCAAGCCGTGGAATATCTGAGCGATCCTTGGTTGGTGGCGGCGTTGCTGGTATCTGGTGTGATCGCCGGTTTCGTCAACACCCTGGCCGGCGGCGGTGGCCTGCTGATTCTGCCTTTGCTGATGCTCACCGGCATGGGGCCGGCGCTGGCCAACGGCACCATGCGGGTGGGCGTGTTGCTGCAGGGGATCGAGGGCGTGCGGCAGTTTCACCGCCATGGGTCGATGACCTTCGCGGTGCTGCCGGGGATTATGATTCCTACCCTGGCGGGGGCACTGGTGGGTACTCTGGCGGCCTCGTTTCTGCCACCGGAAATCCTCAAGCCGGTGCTGTTGACCACCCTGATCGTGATGGCGGTAATCATGGTGGTGAAGCCCTCCACGTTGATGCCGGGCCCCGACGAAGCCCCCCGTGACCTGAAAAACACACCGGCCGCCTGGGCCGGGCTGTTCCTGGTGGGCGCCTACGGCGGCTTCGCCCAGGCGGGGGTGGGGTTCATTATGATCGCGGTGCTGGCCGGGCAACTGCGTTACGACCTGGTGCGCACCAATGCTCTGAAACTGGCCATTACCACCGGTTTTACCATTCTGGCGCTGGCCATTTTCGCCTGGCGGGGTCAGGTGGCGCTGTTGCCGGGGCTGGTGCTGGCGGCGGGCATGGTGGTCGGGGTGCGTTTCGGCGTGGGCTTCGCCCACCGGGTCTCGCAGCGCATGCTCAAGTGGATTCTGCTGGTGATGGTGGTGGCGGTGTGCGCGGCGGCGGCGATCAAGGGTTAGCGAGCGCCGGGTAACGGACGCCGGGTGGTCCACAACCTCCGGATCAGCGCCGCTGGCGGCCGGTTTCCCCCATCGCAACCGCCGGATGACAACGCTATACTTGCCGGTCACTTTCAACCCAGCAAGCAATGTCATCCTTATGAAGAGCGCTGAAATTCGCCAGGCCTTTCTTGACTACTTCGCCGGCCAGGGGCACGCGGTGGTTGCCACCTCCTCCCTGGTACCGGAGAACGATCCCACCCTGCTGTTCACCAACGCGGGGATGAACCAGTTCAAGGATGTTTTCCTGGGCCGCGAAAAGCGGGATTACACCCGCGCCACCAGCGCCCAGCGCTGCGTGCGCGCCGGCGGCAAGCACAACGACCTGGAAAACGTCGGCTACACCGCCCGCCACCACACCTTCTTCGAAATGCTGGGTAACTTCAGTTTCGGCGATTACTTCAAGCGCGAGGCGATCCGCTTTGCCTGGGAGTTTCTCACCGGCACCCTGGGCCTGCCCGAGGAACGGCTGTGGGTCACCGTGCACGTCTCCGATGACGAAGCCGCCGACATCTGGCTCAAGGAAATGGGCGTCAGCGCCGAGCGCTTCTCGCGGCTGGACGAGGACAACTTCTGGCAGATGGGCGACACCGGCCCCTGCGGGCCGTGCTCGGAGATCTTCTACGACCACGGCGCTGACATACCGGGCGGGCCGCCGGGCTCCGAAGGCGACGATCTGGACCGTTACATCGAGATCTGGAATCTGGTGTTCATGCAGTACGACCGGCAACCCGATGGCGAGCTGGTGCCGCTGCCCAAACCGAGCGTCGACACTGGCATGGGGCTGGAACGCATCGCCGCGGTCAAGCAGGGCGTGCACTCCAACTATGAAATCGACCTGTTCCAGGCGCTGCTCAAGGCGGCGGCGCGGGCCACCGGCTGCGACGATCTGGAGAATAAGTCGCTGCGCGTGATCGCCGATCACATCCGTTCGGCCAGTTTTCTGATCACCGACGGCGTGATCCCCTCCAACGAGGGGCGCGGTTACGTGCTGCGCCGGATCATCCGCCGCGCCCTGCGCCACGGCCACCAGCTGGGGCAGGACAAGCCGTTCTTCCACGGCCTGGTGACCACGCTGGTCGCGGAAATGGGCGACGCCTACCCGGAACTGCGCCGCGAACAGGCGCGGGTGGAAAAGGCGCTGCTGGCCGAGGAAGAACAGTTCGGCCGCACCCTCACCGCCGGCATGAAGGTGCTGGAGGCGGCGATGACCGACCTGGCCGGCGATACCCTGCCCGGCGAGGTGGTGTTCCAACTCTATGACACCCATGGTTTTCCGCCGGATTTGACCGCCGACGTGGCCCGCGAACGGGACCTGACCGTGGACATGGACGGTTTCGAGAAAGAAATGGCCGCCCAGCGTGAACGGGCCCGTGGCGCCGGCGCGTTCGCGAACGATTACAGCGATCGTCTGAACATCGACGCGGTCACCGACTTCTCCGGTTATGAGAAGCATCAGGATCAGACACAGGTGGACGCCCTGTACCGCGACGGCGAAGCGGTGGACGCCCTGAACGCCGGTGAGACCGGCATGGTGGTGCTCAAGCGCACGCCGTTCTACGCCGAGTCCGGCGGCCAGGTGGGCGACCGGGGCACATTGGCCAGTGGCGACGACCAGCGCTTCGACGTGGAAGACACCCGCAAACGCGGCCAGGCCCATATTCATGTGGGCACCGTGCGCAGCGGCGTGATCCGTGTGGGCGACACCCTGGACGCCTACGTGGACGTGGAGCGGCGCCGCGCGATCATGCGCAACCACTCCGCCACCCACCTGCTGCACGCCGCCCTGCGGCAAGTGCTGGGCGGCCACGTGCAGCAAAAGGGCTCGCTGGTGGGCGCGGACTACCTTCGCTTTGACTTCTCCCACGGCGAAGCGCTGAGCCTGGCGCAGCGTCAGGAAGTGGAAACCCTGGTGAACCGTCAGATTCTCGCCAACTCCACGGTCAGTACCGAGCTGATGGACATGGACGCGGCCAAAAAAGCCGGCGCCATGGCCCTGTTCGGTGAGAAATACGCGGATCAGGTGCGCGTGCTGACCATGGGCACCGACGGTTTCTCCATGGAGCTGTGTGGCGGCACCCATGTGCAGCGCACCGGTGACATCGGCCTGTTCATGATCTCGCTGGAAACCTCCGCCGCCGCCGGCGTGCGCCGCATCGAAGCGGTCACCGGCGAAGGCGCCCTGGCCGCCGTGCGTGGCCAGGAGCGCGCGCTGGCGGAAATCGCCAGCACCGTGAAAAGCAGCCCCGAACTGGCCGCTGAGCGGGTGGGCGCGCAGGCGCGCCGGGTGCGCGAGCTGGAAAAGGAGATCGAGCGCCTTAAACAGAAGCTGGCCTCCGGCGCCGGCGGCGATCTGACCGCCGATGCCCGCGACGTCAATGGCGTGAAGGTGCTGGCCACCCGCGTCGACGGCGCCGACGCCAAGACGCTGCGTGTCACCATGGACAAAGTAAAAGACAAGCTCGGTTCAGCGGTGGTGCTGCTGGCCGCCGTGGAAGACGACAAAGTGGCCCTGGTGGCCGGTGTCACCAAGGATCTCACCGGCCGCTTCAAGGCCGGCGACCTGATGCGTCAGGTGGCGGAGCAGGTGGATGGCCGGGGCGGCGGGCGTCCGGACATGGCGCAGGGCGGCGGCAACAATGTGGCCGCGCTGCCCCAGGCCCTGGAAGGGGTTTACGACTGGGTGGCGAGCCAAAGCTGACACCGCTCCCCGGGGGCCGGCAACGGCCCGCGAGAGGGCGGATTTAGCGGTTGCTTACAATCCCGAAATGAAAAACCGGTGCTGAAATGCTACACTTTCGCGCCCTTTTTGCAGACAAAGTCATTTATGGCACTCATCGTCCAGAAATACGGCGGCACCTCGGTAGGCACCGTCGAACGCATTCATGCCGTTGCCGAACGGGTGGCGCGCTTCCAGGAACGGGGGGACCAGGTGGTGGTCGTGGTGTCCGCCATGAGCGGCGAAACCAACCGCCTGATCGAGCTCGCCAATGGCATCACCGACAGCCCCAGCAACCGGGAAATGGATGTGCTGGTGTCCACCGGTGAACAGGTGACCATCGCGCTGCTCTCCATGGCGCTGCACAAGCGCGGTGTCGACGCGCGCTCCTACACCGGCGCGCAGATTCCGATTCGCACCGACAGCTCCCATTCCAAGGCGCGCATTGAAGACATCGGCGACGCCAGGATGCGCGCGGACCTCAACGCCGGCCGGGTGGTGGTGGTGGCCGGTTTCCAAGGCGTTGATGACGACGGCAATATCACCACCCTGGGCCGGGGCGGCTCCGACACCACGGCGGTGGCCCTGGCGGCGGCGCTGAAAGCGGACGAGTGCCAGATCTATACTGACGTGGACGGTGTCTACACCACCGACCCGCGGGTGGTGGACACCGCCCGCCGTCTCGACAGCATCACCTTCGAAGAGATGCTGGAAATGGCCAGCCTGGGCTCCAAGGTACTGCAAATCCGTTCCGTGGAGTTCGCCGGCAAATACAATGTGCCCCTGCGCGTACTCTCCAGCTTTCAAGAGGGCCCGGGCACCCTCATTACCGTCGACGACGAGGTGGATATGGAAAAGCCGGTAATCTCTGGCATCGCTTTTACCCGTGACGAAGCGAAAATCACCGTGCGCGGCGCGCCGGATACCCCCGGCATCGCCGCCAAGATTCTCAGCCCGGTCAGCGACGCCAACATCGAAGTGGACATGATCGTGCAAAACGTGGGCGCGGACGGCGCCACCGACTTCACCTTCACCGTGCACCGCAACGACTTCGCCAAGGCCAAGGAAGCGCTCAAGAAATCGGCCGGCGAACTGGGCAACCCGGAAATCATCGGCGACGACAAGATCGCCAAGATTTCGCTGGTGGGCGTTGGTATGCGCTCCCACGCCGGCGTGGCCAGCAAGATGTTTGAAACCCTGGCCGCCGAGGGTGTCAACATCACCATGATCTCCACCTCCGAGATCAAGATTTCCGTGGTCGTGGTGGAGAAATACCTGGAATTGGCGGTGCGCGCTCTGCACCAGGCCTTCGAGCTGGACCAGCCCGCGGCCTAGCGAGACTTTACAATTCTGATGCGGCATAATACCGGCCTCGTCGCACACGGGGCGGGTATTTGTGCTCTCGAATCAGGGAGTCGTCGGTAGACGCGAGAGTACCGGTAACCGGTGTGCGGAACCTTAACATTGCGCTCACAGAACAATCTGATGGACCCAGGAGGGACCTTCCATGCTGATACTTACGCGTCGGGTCGGAGAGACGTTGATGGTAGGCGATGACGTCACTGTTACCGTGCTCGGAGTGAAAGGCAACCAGGTTCGCATTGGCGTCAATGCTCCCAAGGAAGTTGCCGTACACCGTGAAGAGATTTACCAGCGGATTCAGCACGAAAAAACCAACGACTCCGGCGAGAGTGCTTGATTTTTGAGCTGTAATTTCCGCCGAACATGGTTATCATGCGCGGCACATCACGGGGCCGCCCCGTGAGATGAAATAAAGACCGAG
>TARA_R110001606_G_scaffold30617_2_pt1 | contig 15249 bp, 10 predicted proteins | sample TARA_R110001606 | Tara Oceans TARA_R110001606 (sample SAMEA4398315) | marine metagenome | biome: Polar Biome; feature: [SRF] surface water layer (ENVO:00010504); material: water (ENVO:00002006), including particulate matter (ENVO:01000060) such as... | depth 5 m | reverse complement strand
CAGTTTTTAATTTAGTAACAGAAAGTAAATTATATTTTGGCATTTTTAAAATAATTTTTATCTCACTATATAATAATACATATTTTATTTTTAAATAAGAAAACATGATGAATTTAGATCTTAATGACATTCTAGACCACTTTCATTTTATTAATGTGATGCCTTCTGGTAAATTTAAAATATCAATTGATTTAGATTTATTTAACAATATAAGTCAAGATTACTTTTTAGAACATGATATATTCAACCCAGAATGTTATAAATTTAAAACGTTTCAAGAGTATAAAGAGTATTTAACAGATGTATTTGAATTTAAAAGAGAATATTGTTATAAACACCCTAAAATAGAAGAAATTATAGAAATGCTTAATTTAATGTTTGGTAAAACTATTTTACATAAATTTAAAATTATAGATAGTTCATATGACAAATCGGTTATTTGTATAATTGAACCGAGCGTAATAAATCAAAATTTGAATGATTTAATATATAATTACTAATTAAGTTTTTTTTTGTTTTTTGTTTTTTCGCTCCAGATTAAAAAATTAAAATATTTGTATATATTAATATACAAGTAAAAATACTTTTCTAAAATTCTATTATGTCTCAAGTAGCCCACATTTACAAAATCACAAATCCAAGTACAGGACAAATCTATATAGGTTCAACCTATAAAAATCCAGAAGTGCGATTTCAATCTCATAAGTACCATTATAATAATTATATTAATGGTAATAGTAATAAGCAATTATCTGCCTTTAAGTTATTTGAAAATAATTGTATGAATATATGTTATGTTTCTACAATTGAATCATTAGTTGTAAATAGTATATATGAATTAAGAGATACAGAAGCAAAACATATATTAGAGGCTAAACGATTTGAGCTAAAACTAGTTAATAAGAATATACCAAATAGAACACTATCTCAATATTATTTAGATAATAAACAAAAATACAAAAACTATTATGAAAGTAATAAAACTAGAATATTAGACTATCAAAAGAATTATAATAATACAAATAGAGATAGTATTAAACAATATCATAAACAATACTATATCCAGAACAAAACTAATAATTCAACTTAAATAATCATCTTTACTATATAATAAGGTTTCAAAATTATGATACAATTTGGCATTTTCAATATTGTAATATAAGAATTGATATTTTTTATTTAATAATTTTAAATGTTCCCAATAATTGGGTATAGCACTACCATGTTCTTCATAGAGTTTTATATGTTCTTTTTCACTCATTAAGTTAAACCAAATCAACGCAGTCATACAATTACGCAAAGTAGGAGGTAATTTTTTATAAGATTGACTAACGCATAATATACTAAATGAGTAGTGTCTAAATTTTGTAGAAAGATGATCTACTCTTGTTTTTACTAATATATCAGCAAGATCATCATATACCAGCAATATTTTAGGTCTTGGTCTACCTTCTTTTTTTTCGTCCCAGTTTTTTTGACTTTTCATAATTTCTTCAACATATATATTAATATTCATTAAATCGTCCATATTATCAATTTGATACACGTTTTCCATAGCATTCAATATTTTTTTAGTCGTTCTATCGAACCTACTTGTAGGCGAAAAATAATAAATTTCATCGAAAAATGAAGGATTATCAGGGTCATTTTCATTACCGCAATAATAAAAATTAGGGTGGGCTAATAAGCACATAATCAAATTACTTTTCCCTGCACGTGGCGGTGCCACAATACATGTCGTGCTGGGGTGTATGGGTAAAATTGGGTTCAATTTACTTTCTTTTTCTTCATCTTTTTTAACAGGTAATATTTTTAAAACACTATTTTTATTATCATTCATTTTTATTTTATTATATTATATTATATTAATATATAATTATTTACATAATAATGGCTTATAATTTTTATCAAAATCAAAAACAAGTTTCTTTTGGTTTACAAAGTCAAATATCAGGTCTTCAAGAAAGTATAGAACAACAAGGTAAAGAACAATTATCTAATAGACAAACACAAATAGCACAATTAAGTCAAGCACAAGATGTTGAAACCACAGAAGAACAATCTCAATTAAAACAATTACAGGCATCAGGTGTTGGTTCTTTAGTTGAAGGTTCAGTTTTAGGATTACCAGCAGTAAAAAATTTAACAGGATTAGTCCAAAAGGGTTATAACGCATATCAACAAGGCAGTGAAGCTTTAGAAGGTTTAAAATCAACAGCAACTGAAGCACTATCAACTATTCAAGAATCAGCAACTAAAATTACATCAAATTTAAGTAGTGCTACACAGGATATAGCATCTAATTTAAAACAAGCGGTTTTAGAAAATCCACTTACAGATGCTATAACATCATCTTCATTTGATACACCAACAAATATTTTTCAAAAGACAACAACAAGTGTTTTAAGTGATACTGACAAAGCAATACAACAACAAACACAAGCACTAAATCAATATAGAACACCAGCACCAGAACAATTTGGAGAAAATATAAATATGGAGGGTAGACAATTAAGTGATATACCAACAGCAGTATTACCTACTGATAAACCAATAACAGAAACTAGTTTTGGTTTAGAAACACCAAGTATAAATCCAATAGCAGGTAGTAAAAGTGCTATGACTGCCGAAGGTGAAATTACACCTATTACAAATATAGAAGCACCAATAGAAGAAGCAACAGAAACAGTAGCAAAAAAAAGTAGTAGAGGTATATTGGGGACTATATTTGGTGATATAGGTGAAGGTATAGCAGATGTTTTAGACCCTATTGCTGATATAGCCACAGCGGGACTGGCAGTATACTCAGTTGTAAAAGGCGTAGAAGATGAAACAGCAAAACCTGAAGCATTACCATCACAAGAAGCACCTCCACCATTACAACAAGAACAAATACCTACTGAAATACAATCAACAGCACAAGTTGGTATTTAATCAATAAATTTATTTACTATTTTTTATCAAAATTATTTACTAGTTTTTTATCAAAATTATTTAACATTTTTTTATTAATTAATTTAAGAAATTATTTACTATTTTTTATTATGATTTTTTATTAAAAAAAATATATATTAATAATATAATAATCTATTATTAATTTAAAATGTCTCAACCTATTTTACGTCAATTGAAACTTCGCAGTGAAGAACAACAAACCCTCAACAAAACCTATAACAAATCAACCGTTATAATTCCAGCAGATGCTTTGTATTCTACTGATTTATCTCAGTCATATCTTAATCTTAAATTAAAGATTAAAACAAACAAAGATAAAGAAATTACAACTGCTGATTTACTTCATCTTAAAAGTAAAGATTTAAGTGTTTCTTTTGGTCATGGTTCTCTTGATTACTCTCCAGCCTGCCTTATTAAAAATTGTGTTCTTAAAAGAGGTGATGGTGCTATAATTGAAAGTATTCCCTTTAGTAATATTATTAGTCAATCGCTTTATCAATTTACTAACAACAAAGAAAGCGTTAGTAATAAATCTTTACTTTCTGGTATGTGTTTTGAAAGTAATGCTCTTAATGGCTCTATGTCTTCTATTGTAAAAAATCCTATCCAAATCCAAATACCACTCAGTGATTTATTCCAATCCTGCCAATCTTCCAACTGGTATATGAGTGAAACTAAGGGTTTAATTTTTGACCTCGAATTTGAAGACAAAAAGAACCTTATGAAACTCAATAAAATTAATAGTAGATTACATAAAAATGAAGATTATGCTGATGCTACACAAAATCTTCTTAACCTTAAACCAACGATTGACTTCAATGATTTACTTAGTTTTGATGACCCAGAAAAATTTTACTTTACTGAAGTTGATGGCACTAATGTTTCTACAAATCTCCAAGCACCTAAACAAATTAGAATTCCTACTCGTGAATTATTTAATGAACCTAATCTTTCTAAAATTGAACCAAATGACCCTATTACACCACAAAATAGAACTCTCGAATTTAATGCTGAAAACCAAAATATAACTCTTGCTGAATTACAAGCAAAAGGATTAGACGTTGATGATTATATAAAAATGATATTTAAATATAAAGGTGATAATATTACTAAAAATTTTGTTTATTATAATAAGGTTGCTGAATTTCTCCCAGCGGTGGCTGAAGTTCCAGCACAACCCGCAGTGTTACAATATACAAAAATTGGTGGTAAAGACGTAGGGGGTCTTGTTCCTACTGCTTGGGCTACTGACCCTGACACTTATTTACTCAATGGTGCCTCCTCTACTGATTTTACACTTGATGTATTTATTGATGGCACTACAGGACAATATTCTATTCATAATCAATCATGGGTTGATATATCTGGCAAAGCAGGAAACCCTACATATATTATACCTAAAGAAAATTTAGGAGCAGGCAATACAGTTGATTTAACTATTGTAATAACAGACCGCACATCTAACCCCCCAGTATATACTATTAATGATGGTAGTGCTGGTGGAGCCCAACCAATCCCCACAGCAACAGCAGGTGTTCCAGGTAATCCAACATCATTAGTATTAGAAAACAGTCTTTTTAGTGATGAACCCGCTAAATATGAAATGGTCTATATTGAATTACTAAATGGAAATTTATTTACTACTTATGATAAGGCTAATGATGATTTTCATGCTAAAATTAAAGAAAATAAATTAGTTGTTAGTGAAACTGAATTAACCTATTTAAAATCAAAAGGTTTAGTTGCTGATGATTATAGAATTACTGACACATGCTTCGATTTAGTAGCCCAAAATGAATATTTAGAAAGTGCTGATGTTAATACTGATATTGTATCTGGACTTATCAGTAAAGTAGCACCTGAAATTATAGTAGATAATAAAACTTATTCTAATGGTGCCTTTCTTCTTCCTAATACTGGTCGTAAAGTTAAACTCAATAAAATAACTGCTATTGCTGGTGGTAAATATGAACTTGAATTTAGTAATTTAAATCTTGCTGATGCTTTTGGGTTTCAATTCAAAGGTGTTAATAGAGCCAGTAATACTGCTAAATGGGGTGTTTCTGGTTTAGATGCCCCTCGTGTTAAACTTGGTTTTGTTAACTTTCAAAAATTAACAGTTGCTTTAACTGATGCTGAATTGGTTGCTAAAATTGCTGAAGGTTTAACTTATGATATTGACCTTTTAGAAATAGTAGTTCAACAACAAAGTAAAAACAAAAAGTTGCCTATGCCTAAGGTGTATTCCAGTTATAGTATAGAACCATTCACTATTGAAAACAATCTTTTTCAAATGGAGCGTCAATTTAATATTACACAACCTAACGTTTATAATGTAGCATTACTTATGCCCGTTGGTGATAGTTTAATATCTAGTTGTATGGATAGAAACGTATTTAATTATAGATTTCAAATAAATAATATTTCTAATACATCTACTGATTTACAACTTAAATCTTTAGTTAGTGATTATCCTTCTTCTCTTCATTTAGATAAACAAATAGATTATTTCTCCAACTCTACATATCAAATGAAAACTATGTTTGGGATTAAGGGTTTAGAAAATGTAGCAGTTGTTCCTTCTATTCTCCCATTGAAGATTTACAGTGCTAATGATTCTAATAGTTTCTATACTAATCCCGCTGGCTTTAGTCTTCAACTTGCTATGGCATCTAACGAAGAAGCAGGACAGATTAAAACTGGTGTTTGCTATTTAGTCAAATCATGTCTTAAATCTCTTTAAATTTATTATTTATTTGTAATTTTTATTTATTATTTTTTTTTATAATTTTTATCTAATATAAATATAATAAATAGTAATTAATAAAATGAATAATTTATTTGAAACACCAGAACCAATTATTAAATCAACAAAGAAAATAGAACAAATTACAAATGAAGATGATGAAGATATATTAAAATTAATTCTGGATAAAGAAAAACCAAAAAAAGAAAAGAGAAAAACTAAGAAAGAAATGACTGAGGAGCAAAGAGAAATATTAGTAGAACGTTTAAAGGGTATGCGTGAAACATTAGCACAAAAGAGAGCAGAAAAGAAGAAAGAATCAACAAAAGCTAAACCAGAAGAAAAACAAACAACTACTAAACAATCAACACAAGAAGTTAAAGAAGAAGTTAAAGAACTAGTTAAAGAACCTAAACAAACCAAAGTATCAAGGGCTAATGATAAAATAGATAGATTAGATGCTATTAATAATACATTAAATAAATTATTAAGTTATAAAGAAGAGAAACAAAAACGTAAAGCAGAAAAAAAAGATACACCAGAGCCAACTACAGAACAACCTAAATTAAAAGAACCAGAACCAACACCAGAACCACCTAAACAAGAACCAATACCAGAACCACCTAAACCAGTTCAAATAATACCAGACATTGAAGAACCACCAGAACTACCAAGTTTCAAATCTTTAAATTTTAATAAATTTAGAAGATAGAATTTTAAAATTAATTATTTTTTTTTTATTTAAATTTAAATTAAATATATAATATATATAATATATATAATATATAAATTTATAATGTCTTATTACTCCGCAATACAACCCTCATCATTGAAACAATTTTATACTCAAAATGATATAGTTGATTTCATCATCAAATTAAGACCTGGACGTGCTATTGTTCCTGGTTCCCTTAGAATGGCTGGTGACCTCAATATTACAACAGATAGAACTGCTAATCCTGAATTAGTTTTAGAAGATAAAGTTCATCTTGATTGTTTCGCAGGTATCCATTCTATGGTTCGTTCAGTAAACACACAAGTCAATAATGTTAGTATAGAAAACACCCAAGCATACCCTCGTATTGTATCTATGATGTCTCAAGCAAATCAAGATTTAGATAGTCTTAATTCTAGTTCTTCAAATCTTTGTGAATTAAAAGGCACAACTAATTGTTTTCAGTTAATAGGCAATAAAGTTGTTGATAATAATCATTGTGTTTCTTTTTCAATGAAACCTCAAATTTCATTAAACATGGCTAATAGTATGTTAGGTGCTGATAAATTTAGCAACGTTCAGTTATCATTTGTTCTTGCTAATGCCGTTGAAGCCCTTTATACAGGACATAAAGCAGATGATGCTTATATGACTACTGAAGCAACTAAATTTACAAACCTCCACTATAAATTATTTAATCTCCTTCTTCAATGGGACGAAGTAGATATGGCTGGTTCTTCAGGTTCTATTGTAATGCCAGTTAAACATCTTTATTCTCAAACTATTACAAGTGAAAGCAGTTTTCTTAACGTTCAAGCCCCTGCTTTATACAATGCTATTTCTCTTTCATTTATTCAACAAAGTAAACGTAATAGTATTTTTCATAATAATCTTCAATGTGAAAAAATATTTGGTATGGATCAAACAGGTTCTGGTTTAGAATTACTCATTAATGGAACTGACACAATTATACCCTTTTCTATTCAAGATTACAATTTAGTTGCCCTTAATTACCTACAATCTCTCAATGGTTCTCCTAACAAAAATTTAATTACTAATAAAATGTTAGAACATCAATGCTTCGGGATAGGTTTTCAAATGTTAACTAGTAGCAACGATAGAATAGCAATCCAACTTAAAATTAATTCTACTGATTACAATAATCAAATCCCAAAACATGATGCTTTTATTTTCATCAATTCTTTTATTCAAATGTAAATAAATTTTTATAAAAGTAAAATTATTATTATTATTGTTTTAATTATTTTTTTTTAAAATAAATATATTATTAATATAATATATATATATAATATAAATCAAAATGGAAAATAAATCTCTTTTAATCCTCCCATCCTCTATAGATAAATACAGAGCCCACTATATTATACCTGGTAACTACAAATACTTAACCAAGAAAATACGTCTCAGTGATTTTAGTCTTCTTAATAGCCAACAAAAACCTATATATTTTGGTCCCAAAGGTATTTATTCTTTAATCAAATCTATTCAATTCATTAATAGAGAAGGTATTGTTATAGATAGCATGACCAACACTGATTACCTTATTCTTAAAATGATGAAGCAATCTAACCCAGTTCAACGTGATATGTATAGATACATTTACCAAAATATGTCGAATTCTATTGAAACTATTAGTCCCGCACAAGTAGAATTAACAGAAGAACAAAACAAACAAGATGCTACTAAAATTGGTGGTTATATTGATTTGTCATTTTGTAGTGATTATTTAATGTCTCGTAATATTTCTAATGACTTTATGACTATTAGTATTGAATGGGCTGACCTTTCAAGTGTTGAAAACGGTTATGAATTCAGCAAACCCCCTTCTATGTATGTAGATGAAGTATTAACCGCTCAACCCGTTGATGCTGAAGACGTAATTGTTTATACAACCGTAGTGCCTGATAAAGTAGCATTTCGTGCTAAAAACGTTGCTCTTGCTGATGGTGAATATAACCTTAACAATTTAGAAGAAAGTGTTGAAGAAACACGTTTTAATTCATACAATCAACAAATGGTTGAAAATATGTATTTTTACGTTCATAATGAAAAAGAAAACGGTGCTCTTTCAAATATGGGGACTACTTATAAATCTATGGTTGATACTAAAATTAACATTATTAGTGATGGACTTCAACTTATGCCATATGGTGCTTTAGATACAGATTCTAAACGTTTAGCTCATTTAAGCGACCAAGCGGGTGAAATGTGTATACCTGCCGTTGGTGCTTATTATAATTTATCTACTAAATTCGGTAATATGAATAATTTAAATGATGTAGGTGTTTTTAATCCTAATACTAATCTTACTTATTCTGGTACACATTCTTATACATGTATCGGTTTAAATAAAATGGTTATTGGTGAAATTGTTCTTCAATTCTCATCAAAAGTTATTACACCTGATTTAAATAAAGTGTTCTTTTTACAAACTCTTGCCGAAGTTAAACGTTTTTATAAACGTTCTACTAATCAAGTAGGTAATTTAACTATGCCTGGTAAGTAAATATATAAAGTTTTAATTATAGTTTTTTTTTATTTTTAATTATTAAAATATCATATTATTATATAAATATAGATAATAAAAATGGCAACTAAAAAAACTATTATAGGTTGTAATAAATTTAATGACAAATCGGCAATAAGCAACTCAAATTTTACAACTAATTTAAAACAAAGTTTAACTTTAAACGAAGGTGATACAATAGCAGTTAAAACTAGTTTTATAGATACACGAAACAAAATAGCAGGATATTATTCTATACCCAAAGATGTTATTATTTCTATGGAATACTATTTTTATTATATCAATAGAGGAGGTAATCAAATAACAAGTAACCAAATAGCAAATGAAACAGGTGAATCTACAACACAACAATGTATAGCGTGTGATAATCCAGCCCCTGGAAAAACCCTGCGTGGTAACAATTTACCATATCCAGCATTTATTGAAAATCCTACTCAAAATTCATTTATTAACCCAGTATCAGACGATGTTTTATATTCTCAATACATTACTAATAATCATTCTGCTTATAAACAAACCATACCAATTACTAATGACACCACAGCAACAGGTAAAATACCAGCAAATTTATCGCCTCTATTAGAAAGTGTATATCATTGTTATAGTAATGTTAATGTTGATAATACTAAAACACAATATTTTTCACCAGATGGTAATTTTAATCAATCTGCGTTTTCAAATAACCCCTCAGGTTTCAATACAACTTTAGATATTGAAAGTGGTGATGGTCTACCTTATTTATTACATTATTATGTGCCTGAGAATATTAATAAAAATAATAAAGTTTCACCTCTTAATTTTACAGATATGGTTATAGGTCAAACATATTCAATAATAGATACAGGCTTACCATGGAACGGTCAATTTAATACTAATTGGGTAAATATAGCATCTACATTAACAGCACCACAAAATGGTTTAAATTTTGTTTGTGAATCAAATGCTAATGAAGAATATACATTTACAGATATTACTAATTTTGATACAGTTAATTCATTTCGTATAATTAGTTCTATTGGTATCGATTATGGTTTATATGGTGGTTCTTCATTGCCAGAAAATACAAATTCTATTATCAGTATGTATAAGAATGTTGTTGCTGGTAAATGGTATAAATTTATTTTTGGTATAACTCCTAAATTTTTAGATGGAACCGTATTATCGCTTTATAGTGATATTTGTGGAATGCCACCTAATACACAACCAAATAGAGGGGATATGTTTGTAGCAACTAATGATTATCCAACAGGAGGAGATATTAGTGTAAATAATAATTTAATAAATAATATCGCACCAGGTATGACATTACAAGTCATTACATTAGGTTTAATTAATTGGGAATTATTGGGATATAATTCAACTCAACCAACAGATAATGATATAGACATAACAGAAGCAGAACTTAATGTTAATTATAAAGTTATTACTACTGGTGATATGTGGGGGACTAATTCTCAATTTAAACAATCATCTAATAATTCATATATTGGTGATATTATAAATTTAACATTAGCATATGAACCTATTACTCTATCAATGCCTACATTTGAACCAACACAATTAGAACCATATTTTAACGGTGAATATTTTGTTATAATTGATTCAGGGACAGGCACTAATGAATGGCAACAATATTTTGATTTAATGCCAGGTAATACTACTAATGGATTTGATATAGGTAATATAATAATTGCTAAAAATATTAGTGCTGATATGTCAGGATTAGACCAAACAGTAGTATTACAATGGATACAAATTAATAGTATCCTCGTTGGGACAACTATAACAGTGTCAAATTTATCGCCAACCGCATTAAGTTTATTAGAAATAATGGGATATACTAATAATAATACATTTATTACAACACGTAAATTAAATGATTTTGGCTTATCAGGACTTGATTATTTACCAGACCCAAACACAGGACTACCCTCTTTAACTGCGACGATTTCTTTTACAAAACCTAATATGTTATTAAGAAATAATATGATACCAACTCCTTTTCAATTTACAGTATCAAAAAATCCAGCGTATTTTACAGATACAACCTATGAAGCATATTTAATACCAAATATAGCCATACAAGAGATAGTAAATTATACATTCCCTTTACCTGCTTTTAAACCAACTAGTCAAATACAAGGTGGTTATAATAATAGTTTTACATCTGCGGTTGTTTCAACGGGTAAAGTAGGCACTCAAAATTTATCAACTAATGTATACGATAATAAAGCATTGAATACTGGTAAAATGAAACCATTTACTAAATCTTTCAAATTCAAAATTAAAGCAGGTAGTTATAGCCCAGAGTATCTAGCCGAAATTTTATCACGTGCCATGTCAGTTCAAAAACCAAAACAAAACACTAAAAATAATAAAATAAAAATATCAACTCCTATTGTTAATATTTTAGAACAAATGATTGATAAACAAACATTACAAGAAGAAGCAACAAACGCACTTTTTAGTGGTGGTGGAGCAAATGATTTATCATTGAAACAGTGGAATAGTGATGGATATTCTGGTATTACTGGTTTTGATGGTGGTTTTATACAAGATGTAAATGGTATTACACAAGACGACGTAAGACAGGTTCAAAACGTGCCATGTCCTAGTAATCACCCATATTTACATCAAGGAGGTTTTCCATATACTGCTACAGGACAAATAGATACATATGCTAATTTACCATCGTTATGGCAAAATTATATACCTAATAATCAATTTGTGCCTAAAAATCAAAATATATTACCAACAGGGCAAAATTTAGATGATACAAAATTACCAATTAATCCAAAATACAGTGAAAATGATTTTAATTTCAATGGATTATTAACTGGTGATGATACACCATTTATATATAGACCTAATGCTTATGGCACACGTAGTGATTATGATTCAAGACATATGAATATAAAATTAACTTATAATGATGCTAATTTAGAATATATGAATGATTTACAACCTTTTGGTAAACAAGCAGATAATAGCATACGCAATATTGAAATGGCTTATAAACCACTATGTCATGATGCTTCAAGTGATTATTTTGAAAATAGACAATCTATATTTGGTTTAGATGAAACAACTGATTATTCAATAAGACCCATTGTTTCAGTGCCTTTTACTCAAATAGGGGTATTATTAAAGTATCAAAGTAGTGTAAATAATTTTACAAGTTGTCTTCCTAGTGGGATACGTAATATAGCATCGCCATTAGTTGGTTCTACACAAATGTCAATTACTTATGGAGATGAAGAAAATAATTTGTTTAGTATGCCTTATTTACATACTGGTATATATAGTAAAGCAGACCCAACAACAAACGCTACAAATGAAAGTATTGGTATTTATAAAAACTCAACAAATATTACAACAACAGATGTAAACGGCGAAAATCCAACAGTAAAAAAAATAAGTTCGGTTTTTCAGGCAGAGAGCCAATCAGGAATTTTACTAAAGAATTTAAAGGCGACTTATGTAGATGGAACTGAAAGCACGTTTTGGGAAGATTTAGGGTTTGATGTAAATGCTATTACAGCACAAAATAATAAAACAACATTAGATGATGATACATTTACAATACCATATAATGATTTTTTAAGTAAATCAACAAGAGGTTTCTCTGGCACTGCTAATGTCTATGATAATCAAAGTAAAAGCGATTTAAATGAGATTAGTCCTATAAGTTATTATGATAGTTATACGATGTCTGGATATCATTTAACACCAACAAGTAGTAATAATTTGGGGGATAAAAGCAATGGACTACTTGGATTGTATTCTTGGTTCTCATCAAATTATAGTCTTTATAATCAACCTTTATATTTCGCAGTAGAAAAAACAAAATCTATTGACGCAAGTAGAAATTTTACTAATTTAAGCGATACAGGGCACGTATTATTAAATGTAGAAGGATTTAATGGTTCATTGATTAATAGTGAAACAAAAATGAATATTAAGAGTATTATATCTAGTTATTATTCAAGTAGTAATTTTATTACAAATCCTAATAGTGAAGATATTATATACGAACATGTAGGTGAGCCATTAGATATTAATAATTTAAAAATAGTATTAATAGACCCTTTTACTAACCAAGAAGTAGAAAACATTGGTCCCAATTCTAGTATATACTTTAGTGTAAACCAGCAATTACAATTTCAACAAAATCAAAAGAAAAAATAAATTAATTTATTATTGTTTTATTATTTTTAATTTTTATCTCAACTAAATATAAAATGGAGAATATAATTTTAAATGATGATTGTTTTAATGTGTTTAGTAAAATACCTAATAAATCGGTTCAATTGGTATGTGTTGATTTACCATACGGACAAACAGATTGTAAATGGGATTGTTGTATAGATTTAGATAAAATGTGGATTGAATTAAAAAGAATTGGTAAAGATAATTGTCAATATGTTTTTTTATGTACAACTAAATTCGGTTATAAATTAATAGAAAGTAATCCAAAGTGGTTTAGGTATGATATTATATGGGAGAAATCAAAAACATTAGGGGCATTATCATGTAATAAAATGCCTTTGAGAAAACATGAAATGATATATATATTCAATAATTGTGGTGAAGATGATATAGATAATTGTCGTAATTTAGAAATGAGAGCATATGCTGAAAAGGTTTATACTTATATAGATAAAACACCTAAACAAATTACAGATATTATGGGTAATAGAAAGGCAGAACATTTTTTTTACGGAACTAAATCATCACAATTTGGATTACCAACAAAAGCAACTTATAATAAATTAATAGAACACTTTAATATTGATAAAATGGAAGGATTTCTACCATTTGATAAATTACAATTTAATAATATGATATACAACCCACAAAAAACAGCAGGTAAGCCGTATAAATCAAATAGTAAAGATAAAGGTGATGTTTATGGTAATGTAAAATCAACACCAATAGACAATAAAGGTGATAGGTTTCCAATATCTATTTTAAAATTTGGTTATGATAAAGAGAAACTACACCCAACACAAAAACCCGTAGCATTATGTGAATGGATAATTAAAACATATTCAAATGAAGGTGATTTAGTATTAGATTTTACTATGGGTAGTGGTTCAACTGTTGTAGCATGTATTAATACAAAACGAAAATACATAGGAATTGAAAAAGATAAAACTATTTTTGAAACAGCAAAAAAAAGAATTGAAGAATTAGTTTAAAGTTTTAAAATAAAAATATAAATATAATATAATATTTAAATTTAAAAATAAAATATTTATATAATATAATAACAGTAAATAAATTTTTAATAATCTAAATATATATTATATTTTCAACTATGGATAAAATTCAAGAAAAATTTGTAAATGATTTAACAAAAAAAGGTGTATCGCCAAATACAGTTAAAAATTATAAATCTCAATTCAATTCATTATTAGATTTATTTAATTATCCAGATACATTAAATTTTTTAACTACACCAGATAAAAATATAAAATTAATAGATGATACGTATACAAACCCTAATACAAAAGCATCTAAAATAAATATAATAATGGTAATCATTAAGAATTTCTATTCTGGTGATAAAAAATGGGAAGATATATATAAGAAATATGAAGTTTATAGAGATAAAATAAAAGAACAAATACAATCTCAATATACGTCAGGAGAAGCGACAGATAAACAAAAGCAAAAGGTTTTATCAAGTGAAGAAAAGCAAGAAATAGAAAAACAATTAAAAGAACAAGTACCAAGAACCATTAAAGAACCATATCAACTAGTTAAATTAAGAAACTATATAATTTACAAAACATTAAACTATTTATTAACAAGATTAGATATAGGTGATGCTAAATTTGCGATTTATAAAAAAACAATTAAGTATGATATTAATTATAATTGGATATTGATTAATAAAAAGGATAAGAAAGTATTCTATTACCAGAATAAATTTAAGACACAAGAAACAGAAGGGCGTAATGAATATGAACTAGAACATGAAATGTATAAATATTATATTAAGTATTATAATGCTTTAGTTAAATTAAAACCAGTTAAAGCAGAAGACGATAATATATACTTTCTTTACAATGAAGATTTACAAAATAAGATAACTTTGTCTACTTTATCAAAAGTATTTATTAAATTAGGTATTAATACAATTAATAAGCCTTTATCAATACATATATTAAGAACTGATGTAGCAAGTGAAGACACACCAGCATTAGAAAAAATCAAATCAAAAGCGAAAAAAATGAACCACGACCCACGTACACATATTACGTATTACATGAAGAAAGA
>TARA_R110001606_G_scaffold40464_2_pt1 | contig 15297 bp, 16 predicted proteins | sample TARA_R110001606 | Tara Oceans TARA_R110001606 (sample SAMEA4398315) | marine metagenome | biome: Polar Biome; feature: [SRF] surface water layer (ENVO:00010504); material: water (ENVO:00002006), including particulate matter (ENVO:01000060) such as... | depth 5 m | reverse complement strand
GTAACTACTTTTATGCAAGCGATGGATAAACTGGGTTTTAGCTTGGTAAAAGCGGATGTTGAAAAGGGCTTCTTACGTGCTAGTACGTTTAACTCTGTCTCTGGTTGTTATCAAGAGCTGGAATATAAACCAAATAGCCGTAGCTTGTTCGGTATTCAAGAGATTGAACTATCGTTTGTGCCTGAAGCTCATAAAACTCATGTTTTAATTGAGCTTGACCGTGGTTTTCGTGGTGATGGCTATGTTGACCTGACGATTGAACATGATCACGTTAATCTTTCGCATTTATGTGATCAATTAGAACGTTTGCTTGCCTAGCTATCCTGAGCTCGGTTAGTTAGCTAAGCGTAATAAGTAGCCCAGTATTGACTGGGCTTTTTTTATGTTAGGAGTTTTTATGCGATTAACAACAAAACCATTTTCTCAACTGTCTGCGCAGGTACTGTTTACTATCATGCGCACGCGGGTCGATGTATTTGTAGTTGAGCAGCAATGCCCATACCCTGAATTAGACGATATCGATTGCACTGCAACAACTCAGCATCTCTATTGGCTCGAGGCTGAACAATTAGCTGCATACGCACGTTGTTATGAGAAAAATGAGCAGTACAGCGCTATTGGTCGCGTGCTGGTTGAAAAATCACAACGAGGTAAGGGGTTGGCAGTGTTATTGGTTAAAGAGGCGATCCAGTGTTGCTTTACGCATTGGCCGAACAAGGATATATACATTGGCGCGCAAACCTATTTACTCGCGTTTTATCAGTCGCTGGGTTTTCAGTGTATTGGCGAGCCTTATTTAGAAGATGGTATTGCACATCAAGATATGATTTTAAAAAACCGCTCCGTGTAAAGAGCGGTTTTTTGAGTTAGCCTAATAGCGAGCTGACAAACACTAAACCAATTGCAATTGGGCAAATGAATTTAATATACCATGGCCATATTTTCCAAAATAGGCTGGTAGCAACTTCTGGGCAGCCTTGTTGTATTTCGTTTAATAGTGAGTTGCGATACCAAATCCAGCCGACAAACAAGCAACACATTAAACCAAGAATAGGCTGACCAAATTTAGTTGTGAGCGCAATAACTAAACCAAACAGCGCATTAAAGTTCAGGACTATCGTAAAGCTCACCAATGCTATAATCGTTCCTATTAACCAAGTGGCTTTTACACGGCCAAGATCAAAGCGCTCTACCGCATACGAAACCGGTGCTTCAAGCATTGAAATAGACGATGTCAGTGCAGCTATACTCATCAATGCAAAAAAGGCAAAGCCAACGAATAAACCAATGGTGCCCATGCCATCAAAAAGAGCGGGTAATACTTGAAATACTAAAGTGTCTTCAGAAAGCAACTCTCCAGTAGCTGAGAATATTTCCACCCCTTGTGCCTGCGCAACGTACATCGCAGGGATAATTAGTAACCCAGCAACAAAAGCAATAAACACATCAATAAGGGTAACGTAGGCGCCAAGTGAGACTAAATTTTCTTTTTTACTAATGTAGGAGCCATAAATGATCATCACACTGGTGCCCAATGACAATGAAAAGAATGCTTGCCCCAGTGCACTAACAAGTAATTCAGGGTCTAAAATAGAGCTAAAATCAGGTACTAAATAGGCTTTAAGGCCTGTCATAGCACCTTCTTGCATCAGCACATAAACAATCAGTGCAAATAAAATAGTCAGCAGTGCGGGCATTAAGCGTTTCGACCACTTTTCAATGCCGTTTTCTACTCCGCGGCTAATGATTGCGACAGTAAGAATAATAAACCCAGCTGTAAATATAAGGTTTCTAGAGAGTGACTGTTCACTTAACCAAGTTGAAGAGCTCTCACTACCCACTAAAGTCGCAATGGGCTCTAGAGTGGCACTGATCATCCAACCGGCGACAATGGCATAAAAGCTGAGGATCAGTCCGGCACATATGATACCGCCAAAACCGACCACAAACGCAAAGCGTTTTTGGAACGGGTTATTTGAAATTTTCCGCAATGAACTAACCGCATTGGCTTGACCATGGCGCCCAATCGTTAGTTCTGCCATCAGTGCTGGGTAAGCCAAACAAAATGCCAATACAAGGTAAGCAATTAAAAAGGCTGCGCCTCCATTGCTAGCTGTTTGTGTAGGGAAACCCCAAATATTACCAAGACCAACTGCAGATCCTGCTGCGGCCATAATGAATCCAAAACGGGAGCTAAACTCCCCTCTGACTGCGCTCATAATTATTTTTTCTTCTCTATATAGTGACGGCGCTGACAATCTACTGTAAATGTTAAAAAATAAAAAGCCCTTATTTTTAGCTGCAGCCGTGCAGAATTAACGCATGACTGTATTTACAAAATTTAGAATGCCAATGCTGTTAACATTGTTTGTTTAAGTTATTGTTATCTAATCATAATGAGGTGGTTTACGATGCTGTAAACCGTAACATAAAAGTTACAACTGTTCCGGGTTATGTATTTTAAGGGTAAGGCATGCCCCCGTTAGGTGTTTACTACGATTTACGCTTACACTGCCATGATGCCAATCAGCTACTTTAGCAACAATGGCAAGTCCTAGGCCATAACTTTGATCGGCCCGATTGCGATGACTCTGTTCTTGAAAAAAAGGGCTAAAAACTTTGTGCCAATTTTGCTCTTCGATACCTGGGCCATCATCCTCAACGGTAATAATAAGTGTTTGCTCTTTAATCGATGCCGTGAGAATAATTTTTTGTTTGGCAAAGTCACAGGCATTGCTAAGCAGATTAGTGATTGCGCGAGCTAACCAGTGTAAATCTGCATAAATATGAGAATTATCATGACAGATAAGCTGTAAATCAAGTTGTTGCTGTACTAACTTAGGCTCTAGTTGCTGTATTAGGGTGCTTAGGTAGCTGTTTAACTCAGTGTGTGAGTAGGTCAGTTGGTTGGCTTTTTGCTCAAGCGTGGCAAATGCTAAATAACTTTTCAACATTGATTCCATTTGGTCTAAATCAGCTTCCATACGATTTAAATAATGTTTTATTTTTTCTTCGTTATGACTATCTAGTGCCGCATCTAAGCCAAATCGTAGGCAGGCAATGGGGGTGCGTATATCATGAGATAAACTCGAGGCCATCAGTTTATTTTCATCGAGTAATTTTTCGATCTGGCTTGCCATGCGGTTAAAAGTAAGCTCAACATCTTTAATGTAAGTGAAATGGGATACCCGAATGCGAGCATGTAAGTCGCCACTGGCAAACTTTTTAGCTGCGTCATTAACCACGCCTAGTCGTTTAGCTAATGGTGCAATAATAAACCCCATAAACACACATAACCCAGCGTAAAACATTAAGGTAAGTAACATATCATTTTGTTGATCTTGTTCGTGGGATTTTTCCAAACGTAATTTAAGATGAAAAGGCGCAAGCAAATCATTACTGTAGAGTAGGTAATACCCTTCTTGATCTTCTAAAATCAGTCCGCCTTCAGCATTGATCTCTTCTAGCAGTGATGGTGGCAGCGCTAAAGATTGCGTGGCTCGATAACTTAATCCCAACGAAAACTGTTGTGCAAGTAAGGCGGTGTAGTCTGCTCTTTGCATGAAGGGTTGGCTGGCAATTTGCTGGCTGAAGCCCATTAAAAGTTTACTTTGAAAGCCAAACTCATCCTGCGAGGTATGAGTTTGCTGACTAAAAGCATCAATTAACCAACCTAATATTACGATCGAGAGCAGGGCACTGGCTAATAAGGAGAGATAAAACTTTTTCATAGCATTTGCCAGTATACCTTAGCGGCGATCACCAAGCGCTTGCGACGAGTAAATAGCCTCGCCCCCAAATTGTTTTAATTTTTTCAGGTTGCTGCGGATCATCATTAAACTTTTTGCGCAGTGCAGAAATAAGCACATCGACACTACGATCAAGGCCATCGTATTCACGACCCTTGGTTGCTTTGAATACAGCATCTCGCGACACAACTTGCCCGGCGTTACAGGCTAAATAATGCAGTAATAAGTACTCGGCGCTGGAAACTCCTTGATCAATATTATTAATAAAAACGTTGCGAGATTGTGTATCAATTTTTAAAGAGCCAACTTGAATAATGGTATCATCCGTTTGCGACTCCGAATTGTCGTTATTGGCGCGCAGTGCCGCTTTGATCCGCGCAAGCAATGCACGCGGCCTGACCGGTTTCATTATGTAATCACTGGCACCGACTTCAAGACCAATCACTTCGTCCATTTCTTCGTCTCGAGCGGTTAGCATAATAATAGGGCTTTGGTAAAATTGACGTAGTTCACGACAGACACTAATACCGTCTTGGCCGGGGAGCATAATATCGAGTAAAATTAAGTCAGGCTTGAGCTCTTTTACATGACTGACAACTTGGTCGCCTCGCTCACAAATATGAGTTGTGTAGCCTTGCTCAGTTAAATACTCCGCCACCCACTGGGCTAAAGAGCCGTCATCTTCAACAAGTAATATTGTGCCGTAATTATCCATGCTTTATCTCGTTTTAAAAAAGCCGCCAGCGGCGTTTCTTTTGGCGATTTTGATACACCCATTGCAACTGTACTTGTGTTGATGCAATGATCTTACCGGTATCGCTGTTTATTAACTCAAATGAAATGCTTTCAACAGAATCAAAAGCATAATTTAACTTTCCGCTATTTTGTCTAAGCCAGCATTGCATAATATGCTTCGATGTTGCATCACGTAAACAGTAATTACCGATGCTAGTTTGTTGCCAGCTTAGCTCTATATCAGCATAGCAACTGCGTCCTTCACGCAGTGCAACACAGGTGTCGGGCAACGCAATTAAACTACTGTCATGCGGTTCTTCACCATTGGCTAGTATTTGTTTTGCGTTTAGTAACAGTAATAAAATTACTGTGGTTTTAAAATACATAGCGCACGCCTACCATGGCTTTATGCTGATAACCCTGAGATACAATGGGACTGTTGGAAATTTCACTTGAAAACCAGGTTGACAGCCAGCCACCTAAAAATACCCAGTGTCGATTAAGTGGGTACTCGGCGTGGAATTCAAAAATCATACTCATGGCGCCGTCTGTTTGATAGACAGCACGAGTAGCGGTGGCTTCTTCTGATGTTATGCCAAAATAGTAATTGCTGAAATCTGCTGAGTAAGCGCTAATGCCAACACCGGTGCGAAACTCCCAGTTTTGCCACGGTAAAATATGGCTAAAAAAGCTATTTACGACCCAACCATTATGAGCATTAGAAATATCATGTAAGTATTCAAAGGAAATCTGTGAGTTTTCAAAGCGACGGGTAAGGCGTAAGCCGGTATCAAAGTCACTTTTTCTGGTTCGTATACCTTTAAGTTCAGGCACCACCCCACTGCTATAAAAGTCGAGTCCTGTTTCATCAAACCCAGCTTGCATATTGGTACCAAGAATATCAAGATCCCAATTATACTTATTGATGATGCTATAACCAATAATGATGCCGCCACTGAGTTGGCTGTGATCAATATCTAAATAAAAGCGTTCGTAAGAAACAGCAAGGTTAATATCAAGTTCTAGACCGTCACTGTAAGAATCCATTCCAACTAGATAAGAATCTTCAACATAATAGCCCGCACCCGCGCTCCAATCCCAAGCAAAGCCTGAGGTTGGCTCTAAGGTGTTATCAGCATAATAGCGATTACTGGCATTGCTAGAGGTGCTCCATAAACTCACACTGATCAGTAATAACAGTAGTTTCTGTAGAGTGTGTTGTTTACGTTGCATCCATGATCCAAATAAATTAAGCAGTTGTTAAGTGTATTATATTGTCAAAGAGTTCCTTTGATCTGTAAAAAATTGTAGCCAGTAGTCATTCTGTGGACATTGACTTAGTGTACTTTTATTTTATCGATCAAAATACTACTTAGATAATAGTGCATCATTGGTGTTAGAGCACTCACTTCAGTGCGATTACACGGTCCTTGAAGTTTAGTTAAGCTGGTCATTTTTGAAATGGTTTTATAGCTTGGTATACTGATCTCCTGATTGGCGCGGGCAAGACGTGCTTGATCAGTATTTTGTTGATGGATAAAAGTGGCTACTTCAAGTTCATTACTGATCACTTGTTCATCACTGAAGCTGTAAATAAGTGGTTCGCGATGGAAGCTCGCACTGTCGATTGAGGATTTTCCAAACCACACTACATCACCCGATGCACGATGGATCAGGCGCATGCTAACCTCTGCATTGATGGTTGAGCATTGTTGGATCGGATACAGTTGTGTTATTTGCGCAAATAAAGGATACGCTTTATTTGGTGGTTGTATTTGATATTCGGTATCTTCAATAAAGTTGAGCTCTAGCTGGTGTATAGCTAGGGTATAATCACTATTACCTTGATCAACGACACGTAAGTTCATAGTCGTTAATGCATCAGTTATTTGTTTAAATAGGGTATCCGTGACACTTGCTTTATCGGCAATAACTTGCACAGTTTGGTTACGAGTAATTTTATGCGCTGGTAATTGTACTGATTTTACTTTCGGTGAAGCATGTTCGGTTTCATAGGCTACTTGATAGCTTTGGCTTTTTAATTGCGGCTTGAGTGGCATTTCTAAAGGCGCAGCAGGTGGCGGCGCAGTCACACAAGCTGTTGTAATGAAAGTGAAAAAAACTATTGATAAATAACGTATAAACACTGTAAAACCCTTTGAAAGCTCGATAATCGGAATATTGTACGTTAGTCTTAATAAAACTTCATGGTATTATAAAGCTAAGAATGTCTTAATCTAGATAAAAATAATAAAAAATGAAGTCCTTTGTGTCGTTAATCAACTCCTTTTTTTTCGTTATCACGTTAGTGTTATTTCAATCGCAGGTTCATGCCAGCGAGCAACAGTGGCAAGAATTTGTTAATGATTACACACAACATCTCGAACATAAATTAAAAAGCAAAGGGATCCCAGGGGCTGCGTTGTCGATAGTTAATGGCCCTGATGATACGCATATACAAGGGTTTGGGGTAACAAAGCTAAATAAGGGCTTAGCAGTCAATGCCCATACTCGGTTTCGCTTAGCATCGGTATCTAAAACGTTTGCAGGCTCACTCAGTGCAAAGTTAGCCAATGAGGGGAAGTTTTCTTTAGACGACCCTGTCAGTAAATTTATTCCAGCCTTCGCCAATACGGATTACAAAAATAATTTAAAAGTTTTTCACTTACTCAGTCACTCCAGCGGTTTAGTACCTAATGCGTATGATAACTTGATTGAATCAAGAATGAGTTACCCTGATATAGTGCAAAAGTTGTTGAGTGTGGAACCTATTTGCCAGCCAGGGCAGTGCTATGGCTATCAAAATGTGATGTTTAGCTTAATTGCTGAAGTGATCAAAAGCAGTACTAAATTGGATTACTCTCGGTGGATGAGTGAATTTATATTTTCACCATTAAATATGAATGATGCAAGTCTGGGTTATACAGCGATGGTAATAGATGATAATTATGCTCATCCCCATGTAAGAGGGCGCAAACGCTGGCATACCGCAAAATTGAAAAAAAATTATTACAAGGTACTTCCCGCAGCCGGCGTTAATGCTAGTGCCAGTGATATGGCTATTTGGTTAAAAGCGCAGTTAGGATATTACCCAACGGTATTATCCAGTGCAGTGTTAGCCAGTCAAACTCGTCCTTATACGCATACAAAAAAAGAGTTACGGCGTCGAGTGTGGAAAAAGCACCTTAGCGAGGCCTATTATGGCTTAGGCTGGCGGGTTTACGAATATGATAATGAAACCATTTACTATCATAGCGGCTGGGTGCAAGGATATCGCAGTGACCTTGTAGTAATACCGCACTTAAACATAGGTTTCAGTCTGATCCTTAACGCCGAAACCGGTATCATTAATGAATTAACGACAGAGTTTATTGATCGTGTGTTGCTATTCAAACGCTCACAACAACTAGCAATGTATAAAGAGGAAGACAAATGAACTATATTTTAGCGAGCTTAATATTACTGTTTACTGCGAATTTAACAGCAGCACCGCAAAGTATTTTTTTGTTTCGCCATAGTGAAAAATTAACAGGCAACGATCCCCATCTTACGGATGCCGGCAAGCAACGGGCGCTGCAGTTAGTGAGTCTGCTTAGTAAAGTCCAGCCAACAGCAGTTTTTAGTACGGACTATAATCGCACTATCGAGACCGCAACTCCTATTGCTGAACATTTTAATATTACAATTCAAAGCTACGACCCTCGTGACTTAGCCGCATTTAAACACACTGTTTTAGCGCAAGATGGCGTAGTGGTGATTGTAGGCCATAGTAATACCACGCCAGAATTGGCAAAATTAATAGCGCAAATAGATGTTGAAAAGATGCCTGAAACTGAATTTAACCGCTATTTTATCTTACAAAGCGAAGCACAAGGTTATCAGTTGAGTGATATGAAGATGAATTTTTGAGTAATGTAATATATTTATTTACAATTTATTGCAGTTGCCTCGCAGATATAAAAAAACCAGCAATTGCTGGTTTTTTTATAGCGGAATAGAAAATTAATTACGTGGTAATTGGATCTTCTTTTCTTCACTTTGGCGATAAAGCACAAGGGTGTGGCCGATTGACTGTAATTTCTCAGCACCGGTTTCACGAATAATAGCTTCAAAAATCAGTGCTTTAGTCTCACGATCATCAGTAGGTACTTTTACTTTAATAAGTTCGTGGATTTCTAGAGCGCTTTGAATTTCAACTAATACACCTTCAGTTAAACCGTTAGAACCAAGAAGTACAACTGGTTTTAGAGAGTGTGCTTGACCTTTTAAAAACTGCTTTTGTTTGTTCGATAATTTCATGTTGTTACAAATTTTGCTGAATATGGCTTGAATTAAGGGTATTCTAACGCCATCTAGAGAATATTACTAATTAGTTGCGTGTTAATTTATGACGAATAAGAAACTTTCGGCCAGTTCACAGCGATGGTTGAAGGAACATTTTGATGATCCTTATGTTCACGAGGCACAAAAGAAAGGTTGGCGCTCTCGTGCGATTTTTAAACTCGACGAGATCCAAAATAAAGATAAATTACTACGCCCAGCCATGACTGTTGTTGATTTGGGAGCTGCGCCGGGAAGCTGGTCACAGTATTTAGCAGAAAAAGTAGGCGATAAAGGGCAGGTGATCGCTTGTGATATATTACCTATGGATTCATTGGCCGGCGTTGATTTTTTGCAAGGAGATTTCCGAGAAGAAGCTGTTTTAGATGCGTTATTAAATCGCATTAATGGTAAAAATGTTGATGTGGTGCTCTCTGATATGGCACCAAACATGAGTGGTAATAGCTCCGTTGACCAAGCTGGAAGCATGTATTTAGTGGAATTAGCATTAGATATGTGTAGCCAAGTTTTAAAGAAAAATGGTGCATTTGTTGTTAAAGTATTCCAAGGTGAAGGCTTTGATGAATTCTTAAAAACAGTGCGTGATAGCTTTAAAACTGTAAAAATCCGTAAACCCGACGCCTCACGTGCGCGATCACGTGAAGTATATATAGTAGCGACAGGCTACAAACTGTAGTACAGTTGTCAGGCGTTTAGTTGAATTTAAATTAATTGGATACAAGAGGTTAACCCCTTGAGCGATATGGCGAAAAATCTAATACTCTGGCTGGTCATTGCAGTTGTGCTAATGTCAGTATTTCAGAGCTTTAATGGTGGCGATCAAACAGACCGTCAAACTAGTTACAGTCAATTTGTAAAAGATGCCCGAAGTGGCGCTATACAAGAAGTGGCAATCGAAAGTACCAGTGGCACAATTACTGGCACTAAAACCAATGGCGATCGCTTTCAAACGATCATGCCTATTTATGATAAAGACATTCTTAATGACTTATTAAAAAGTGATGTGAATGTAAAAGGTGTGAAGCCAGAAGAGCAATCATTCTTAGCGAGCATCTTAATTTCATGGTTCCCAATGTTATTACTAATTGGGGTATGGATTTTCTTCATGCGTCAAATGCAAGGCGGCGGTGGCAAAGGTGCTATGTCGTTTGGCAAGAGTAAAGCACGCTTAATGAGTGAAGACCAAATTAAAACCACCTTCGCAGATGTTGCCGGTTGTGATGAAGCTAAAGACGATCTAACAGAGCTTGTTGATTTCTTACGTGATCCATCTAAATTCCAAAAACTTGGCGGTAGTATTCCTAAAGGCGTATTAATGGTTGGTCCTCCAGGTACGGGTAAAACCTTGCTTGCTAAGGCCGTTGCTGGTGAAGCGAAAGTACCATTCTTTACGATTTCAGGTTCAGACTTTGTTGAGATGTTTGTTGGTGTGGGTGCTTCGCGTGTTCGTGATATGTTTGAGCAAGCGAAAAAAGCAGCGCCATGTATCATCTTTATCGATGAAATTGATGCCGTAGGCCGTAAACGTGGCGCAGGTATGGGTGGTGGTCACGATGAGCGTGAGCAAACACTTAACCAAATGCTAGTAGAGATGGATGGCTTTGAAGGCAATGAAGGTATTATCGTTATTGCCGCGACTAACCGCCCAGATGTACTTGATCCAGCATTACTTCGTCCTGGTCGTTTTGACCGCCAAGTAGTGGTTGGCTTACCTGATATCCGTGGCCGTGAACAGATCCTTAAAGTACATATGCGAAAAGTGCCATTAGGCGATAACGTAGAAGCTTCTGTTATTGCGCGTGGTACACCGGGATTTTCTGGTGCTGATCTTGCAAACTTAGTCAATGAAGCGGCTCTATATGCTGCACGTGGTAATAAACGTGTTGTTAGCATGGCTGAATTTGATGCTGCTAAAGATAAAATCATGATGGGCGCAGAGCGCAAGACCATGGTGATGAGCGAGAAAGAAAAAGAAATGACTGCGTATCATGAAGCCGGACATGCAATTGTTGGCCGCATAGTACCAGAGCACGATCCTGTTTATAAAGTATCGATTATTCCACGTGGCCGTGCCCTTGGTGTAACGATGTATTTACCAGAGCAAGACCGTGTTAGTCACTCTAAAGAGCTATTGGAATCAATGATTTCAAGCTTATATGGTGGCCGAATTGCTGAAGCGCTGATTTATGGTGAAGATAAAGTAACTACTGGTGCTAGTAACGATATTGAACGTGCTACTGACATTGCGCGTAAAATGGTTACACAGTGGGGCCTAAGTGAAAAATTAGGGCCATTACTATACGCTGAAGATCAAAATGAGATGTACATGGGTGGCGGCGGTGGTCGTGCCATGAGCATGTCGGATGAAACGGCAAAAGTAATTGATGCTGAAGTTCGTTTGTTCTCAGATCGCAACTATCAACGCGCTGAGCAAATCTTGAAAGATCATATTGATATTCTGCATTCAATGAAAGATGCATTAATGAAATATGAAACGATTGATGCTAAGCAAATTGATGATCTAATGGCACGTCAGCCTGTACGTGAACCACGTGATGCGCATGACCGCCGTGATACTGCTGATAAAAAACCAGCAGTTGAAGAGAGCAAAGCAGAGCCAGTTGCTGAAAAAGACGACAAGCCAGCTCAAAAAGATGAAACAAATCTTGATGATAAAGCTGAATAACAGTTAAAATAGCTAAACGAAAAGCCCCGATTGTCGGGGCTTTTTTGTAACTGGTTAAATAAAGTATATATATCAATGCAATGGATGTATTGAAGGTGATAGATGACCACAGTTAAGTTACCTAGAGGTCGCAGTTTACACCTCGACACCCCAGTTATAATGGGGATCTTGAATATCACTCCTGACTCTTTTTCAGATGGCGGGCGCTACTATCAAATAGACAGCGCTGTCATACAAGCTCAAAAGTTACTCGCAGATGGTGCTACCATATTAGATATTGGTGGCGAATCAACACGTCCTGGTGCGCCTGATGTTAGCCTTGAGGATGAATTAGCCAGAGTAATACCCGCAATCGAGGCAATTCGTGCTCACAGTGATAGCGCCGTTAATGATTGCATCATTTCGATTGATACCAGTAAAAGTGAAGTAATGCGTCAAGCTATTCTAGCTGGTGCTGATATTGTTAATGATGTGCGTGCTTTACAAGAGCCAAACGCACTGGTAACAGTTGCTCAGTATCCAGACGTTGCGGTGTGTTTAATGCACATGCAAGGCCAACCTCGAAGTATGCAAAACTCTCCACATTACGATGATTTATTCAGTGATATAAATGATTTTTTTGTACAGCGGATCAATGCCTGTAAAACAGCGGGTATTCAGCGCCAGCAACTTATTTTAGACCCCGGGTTTGGCTTTGGTAAAACCCTCAGTCACAACTACCAATTACTGGCGCGGTTTAATGAATTTAACCACTTTGGTTTACCTGTTTTAGCAGGACTATCGCGCAAATCAATGATTGGCAACTTATTAAATAGACAAACAAACGAGCGCCTTGCTGGCAGTTTAGCAGGGGCATTAATTGCAGCGCAAAATGGCGCAAAAATTATTCGTGTACATGATGTAAAAGAAACCGCAGATGTGCTTGGCGTGTGGCAAGCTTGCGAACAAGGAATTTAAAAATGAAAGAAAGAAAGTATTTTGGCACCGATGGTGTACGTGGCATGGTGGGTGAATACCCAATTACACCAGAATTTGCACTTAAATTAGGTTGGGCTGCAGGCAAGGTACTATCAAAAAATGGCACTAAGAAAGTCATTATTGGTAAAGATACTCGCATTTCTGGTTATATGTTAGAGACATCACTTGAAGCAGGTTTGATCGCCGCAGGTATCGATGTGGTGTTACTTGGCCCGATGCCGACGCCAGCCGTTGCGTATTTAACGCAAACATTTCGTGCTGAAGCTGGAATTGTGATCAGTGCATCTCATAACCCATATCATGACAACGGCATTAAGTTTTTTTGTGGCCGAGGTTTGAAGTTAGCTGATGAAGTAGAGCTACAAATTGAAGCAATGCTTGATGAACCAATGACCTGTGTAGCATCTGATAAGCTAGGTAAAGCCCGCCGTTTAGAAAGCGCTGATGGCCGTTATATTGAGTTTTGTAAAAGCCAATTCCCACAAGGCCTGTCGTTAGAAGGTTTAAAGATTGTATTAGATTGTGCCAATGGTGCAACTTATCATATCGCACCATCAGTAATGCGAGAATTAGGCGCGCAGATAATCAGCCATGCTTGCGAGCCAAATGGTGTAAACATCAACCTAGAATGCGGTGCTACCCATGTTGATGCATTAAAACGCAAAGTATTAGAACATAATGCTGATGTTGGCATTGCCTATGATGGTGATGGCGACCGTGTAATGATGGTTGATCACAATGGCCGTGTCTTTGATGGTGATGATATTGTTTACATTATTGCCTGCCAAGCTGCCAATGATGACATGTTAGGCGGCGGTGTTGTTGGCACGGTAATGTCTAATATGGGTCTTGAAAACGCGCTTAAAGCGAAAGGTATTGAGTTTGCTCGCAGTAAAGTGGGTGACCGTTATGTAATGGAATTACTACAAGAAAAAGGCTGGAAAATCGGCGGTGAAAGCTCAGGGCATGTATTGAATCTGGATTTGATCAGCACCGGTGATGGCATCATTTCAAGCCTACAAGTTTTGGCTGCTATGGTGGCGCAAAATCGTACGCTAAAAGATCTTGGCGCAGGGTTTGTTAAATACCCGATGAAGATGATTAATGTGCGCTATAAAGCGGGCACAGATCCAACACTTGCACCAGAGGTTATTGCTGCGGTTGCTGATGTTGAAAAACAACTTGCTGGTAAAGGCCGTGTGTTATTACGTAAATCTGGCACTGAGCCGGTTGTTCGCGTGATGGTAGAAGCCGAAGAAGAGAAAATAGTCCTTGATAGTGCACAAAAAATTGCTGCAGTTGTCGAATCTATGAGCAAACAAACTGATTAAGAACAATAACCTCTTGTAACTTTGGGCGAGTCGAGTTACTATCTCGCCCGCTTTCTAATGTGGAGTGGAAAAATGGCAACACGCAAGCCAATGGTCGCAGGCAATTGGAAAATGAACGGCTCGAAAGAGTTAGTACAGCAATTATCTGACGCTATCAACAACGTAAAATCAGATCAGATAGACGTTGTGGTATTTCCACCTTACCCATTGTTACCTATGCTAACAGCAACAGGTGTAACAACTGGGGCACAAACGGTTTCTGAAAATGAACCGGGTGCATTTACTGGTGAAGTTGATGCGCAATTAATTAAAGATTTAGGTTGCCAATATACGTTAGTTGGTCACTCTGAACGTCGTAGTATCTACGGCGAAAGCAATGACACTGTTGCAGCTAAGTTTGCTCGTGCACAACAAGTGGGTTTAACACCTATCTTATGTGTTGGTGAAAGTGAAGAGCAACGCGAACAAGGTCAAACTGAATTAGTCGTTGCTGCACAAATTGATGCAGTAATTGATAAATTAGGTCTAGCAGCACTGAAAGATTCTGTGATAGCATACGAGCCCGTTTGGGCCATTGGCACAGGTAAGACTGCATCGCCTGAACAAGCACAACATGTGCACAAATTTATCCGTGATAAAATTGCTGCTAACAGTAGTGATTTAGCACAAGGGCTGACCATTCTTTATGGTGGCAGCGTAAATGAAAAAAATAGCGAATTATTATTTGCACAACCAGATATAGACGGCGGCCTGATTGGTGGCGCTAGTCTAAAAGCAGAGTTATTTACTGCAATCTGCGAAAGTGCAAAAGGGACCGTATAAGATGTACGAAATTTTATTAGTAGTTTATTTAGTTGTTGCTTTAGCGCTTGTTGGTATGGTTTTAATTCAACAAGGTAAAGGCGCGGACATGGGTTCATCATTTGGTGCTGGTGCCTCTGCAACCGTTTTCGGTTCGTCAGGTGCAGGTAACTTTATGACAAAAACAACTACAATCTTAGCCAGTGTTTTCTTTGTGCTAAGTATTGTACTAGGTAACTTAACTGCAGGTCAGATCAAAAAGACTGATGAGTGGGAAAACCTAGAAGCAGCACCAGCAGTTGAAACAATTGCTCCTGCAGCTGACGATGTTCCAGTAACATCAACGAAAGAGAAATCTGACGTACCAAATTAATACTTATTAAAAGTATCGTTAAACGATTTATCATCCTCAAATAAATCATATGTTTAACACCTAAAGCGAAAGCTTTAACAATGCGGTTGTGGTGGAATTGGTAGACACGCTACCTTGAGGGGGTAGTGCTTTCGGGCGTGGGGGTTCAAGTCCCCCCAACCGCACCATCTTATAAAAACCAGTAACAGCGATGTTACTGGTTTTTTGCTTTTTGTGGTCTGCAATTAGCACAGACTCTCACCTCGATTAGCTCCTCCTGTTTATTATACCAATCGTGTTAAGTTACTGACCATTTATAGCGAT
>TARA_R110001606_G_scaffold399278_1_pt1 | contig 15298 bp, 16 predicted proteins | sample TARA_R110001606 | Tara Oceans TARA_R110001606 (sample SAMEA4398315) | marine metagenome | biome: Polar Biome; feature: [SRF] surface water layer (ENVO:00010504); material: water (ENVO:00002006), including particulate matter (ENVO:01000060) such as... | depth 5 m | reverse complement strand
CTGCGTCAATTCAATAACCGTGTTGCACTCAGCTCCTGCAACCGCCATCTGCTACGCGAGGCTTCGCCTCTTTCGTAACGCCCTAAATATCAGTCGTTTAGGGCGTACCAGCCGTTATCCTGCTCTGCTCACGCCTGATCTGATCTGTATTTCTGGAAAGAATCTGAACCTGTTTGTTGCGTCGTGCCGCCGCTACAGTGCGGCAACGTCGACACGCTTGCTCGACATCAATTTCGGAAGAAGACAGCCTATGCACTCCGCCGCTCAAGCCGATTCGTATAACTACAAGGTCGTTCGCCAGTTCACGATCATGACCATCATATGGGGCATTTTGGGTATGTCAGTTGGGCTACTGGCGGCCTCGCAACTGGTGTGGCCCGCTTTGAACTTCGATTTGTCCTGGACCAGCTTCGGACGAATCCGGCCCTTGCATACCAGTCTGGTGATTTTCGGTTTTGCCGGGTCGGCCCAGTTCGCTGCCAGTTATTACACTCTGCAGCGCACTTGCCAGGTGCGGCTGGTATCCGACAGGCTTGCCGCGTTTACGTTCTGGGGCTGGCAAGCGGTCATCGTTACTATGTTGATTACGCTCCCGCTAGGCTATACCACTACTAAAGAATACGCCGAGATCGAATTCACTGGTGCGATCGGAATGGCAATCGTGTGGGTAGCATACGGAGTACTGTTTTTCGCGACGCTACGCAAGCGGGCAACTAAACACATCTATGTCGGAAACTGGTTCTTTGCAGCCTTCATAGTAACGATCGCAGTGCTTCATATAGTCAACCATTTGGCAGTACCCATCAGCTGGTTCAAATCCTATCCGATTTACGCGGGCGCCACTGATGCGATGGTTCAATGGTGGTACGGCCACAACGCGGTAGGTTTCTTCCTGACCACCGGCTTTCTCGGGATGATGTATTATTTTGTGCCCAAGCAAGCTAACCGGCCTGTGTATTCCTATCGCCTCTCGATCGTCCATTTCTGGGCATTGATTGCGCTTTACATTTGGGCCGGCCCCCACCATCTGCATTACACCGCGCTGCCGGATTGGGCTCAGTCGCTTGGCATGGTGATGTCGCTCATTCTGCTCGCTCCGAGCTGGGGGGGAATGATCAACGGAATGATGACCCTCTCGGGTGCGTGGCATAAGTTGCGTGACGATCCGATTCTGCGTTTTCTCGTTGTCGCGCTTGCTTTTTATGGCATGTCCACGTTCGAAGGTCCGATGATGGCAATCAAGACGGTCAACGCGCTTTCCCATTACACGGACTGGACCATCGGTCATGTCCATGCGGGTGCGCTCGGGTGGGTCGCCATGATCACCTTCGGATCCCTTTACCACATGATTCCACGTCTTTATGGGCGCGAAACAATGCACAGCGTCGGCCTGATCAACGCGCATTTCTGGTTGGCCACCATCGGGACCGTCCTGTACATCGTGTCTATGTGGGTTAACGGCATCAGTCAAGGCTTGATGTGGCGAGCGGTCAATGTGGACGGAACACTTACATATTCGTTCGTCGAGGCTCTGGAAGCGAGTCATCCCGGTTTCATCGTTCGCGCCGCCGGCGGACTGTTCTTCCTGACCGGTATGGTAATCATGGGTTACAACACGCTTCGAACCGTGCGTGCAGCACGCACGGCTGCGGCAACATCCAACCCGAAAGCAATCGGACTGAGCTAGGCGAACGCTCGAGAGGTGAAAAATGTTCCAGGATCTATGGCTACTGATGTCGATCGGTGTCCCCGCGTTGGGCTTGTATTATTGTTTGTCTACCCGCAGCGGGCAAGACTGTGACGAAGCGTCTCACCTGCCGTTCGACGACGAGCTGAATGACGCCTTCACGATGAAAGAAGAAGTTTCCGGAAGAGAGCGAGCTGCCAGAGGTAACCGCGATGATACTCTGCCTGCGTGAGCACGAAGTATCAGCATTGACCGTAGGGACATACCAGCTTCAAACTTCGAGCGCACTACCACGTGCATACGGTCGGAACGCAAGCTATCGGCCAAACGATGGCTTTACCTCAGATTGGTAGCTTCGGCCGAGAATGGGACTTTTATAAACGAGGCGGGCCCCATACAGCGAACGGTTCAGCTGAATGGCGAACATTTCGATTGTCATGCCGGTCAGTGTCGCTGACACGTAAGGCACGAAAGCCTCCGTGACGGTCCATGTCTCAAGTGCAATGTCAGTAGTCCGGTACATATTTACTCCCTGGGTGGGCCCGACAAATGACTTCCATCAGCATGCAGTGAAAACACTCGGTTGCGTGCCCTGTGCTATCGAAAGCCGGCCGGGACAGACCTTTGATCAGGTCTCTGGCAAAGGGTCGCTGTCATTCACCCACACCTCCACGCTCTCTTCGAACAAGTGAAACGAATGGCAACATTCTATGAGCTGCGTTCTCTTTACCAAGCACGTAAAGCTCATCGCTCGAGGCATGCCTGCCATAAACTTTTTATGCATGCGGCGACCTCTGACGCCCTAAGAGACTGGGGCTAAAGCCTCAAACTCAAATTTCTTCAACCGAGACGCAAGTGTCGTAGGCTTCATGCCCAAGAGCGCCGCGGCGCCGTTTTCGCCAAACACCTTGCCGTCACAGGCCGCCAGAGCCGCAGCGATATTGTCTTTCTCCAGCTGACGCAACTGGGCTTCGGTCAGGATGCCAGCAGGCGCAGGCGTTACTGATTCGGTCGATTCAGACGAACCCGCCTGCCCAACAGGCATATCAAGCAGCAAATCCTGGCCCTTGCTGGTGATGAGTGCCCGCTCGATAACATTCTGCAATTCGCGAATATTACCGGGCCAACTGTAATCCAGCATGCGTGCAACATCCGCTTTGCGCAGCCGCGCGGGCGAGCGACCTAGGCGCGAACAGATCTGTTTGACAAAGTGGCTGGCCAGCAGCGGTATATCCTCTGGCCGCTCACGCAGGGCCGGAGAGAGAATCGGAAACACGTTCAGCCGGAAGTACAGGTCCTCGCGGAAGCGCTTGGCTTTGACTTCGGCAAGTAGATCCCGGTTAGTGGCTGTAATAATGCGCACATCAACCTTGCGCGTGCGCTCTTCACCCACCCGCTCGAACTGCCCTTCCTGCAATACCCGCAACAGTTTGCTCTGCAATTCCAGAGGGATTTCCCCTATCTCGTCGAGAAACAGGGTACCGCCATCAGCCAGCTCAAAGCGGCCAACGCGGTCGCGCATGGCCCCAGTAAAAGCACCTTTGACGTGCCCGAAAAACTCACTTTCGAACAGTTCGGCCGGGATTGCTGCGCAATTAACGCGAATCAACGGATTTTCACTACGACGGCTAGATTGGTGGATGGCCCGCGCAATGAGCTCCTTGCCGGTGCCAGACTCGCCATGGATCAATACGCTGGCGTCGGTAGGTCCAACCACGTCGATCTGTTTGACGATAGTCAGTATCGGCTCGCTCTGACCGACGATCTCGCGAAAATGATGTTCGATCAGTATTTCTTCCTGCAGATAGGCATTTTGCTGTTCGAGACGCTGCTTCAGCTCACGCAGCTCATCCATCGCACTTTCCAAGCGTTGCTGGGTGGTATGGCGCTCGGTGATATCGCGAAAGACCACTACCGAGCCGATGATGGAACCGCCTGAGATCACCGGTGTACTGGTGAACTCTACCGGGAACATGCTGCCATCACGGCGCCAGAAAACCTCCTGCTTACCTTCATGGACCATACCGTCATGCACGGCCTTGTAAATTGGGCAATCCTCAACCGGGTAGTGGCTGCCGTCGGCATGACTGTGATGGTGAATGCGATGGATGTTCTTGCCGATCATTTCTTCTTGCTGCCAGCCAAGCATACGGGCCGCTGCAGGATTCACGTATGTGGCCATTCCGTCGCTATCAATACTGTAGATACCATCCCCCACCGCGCTGAGCAGCAGCTGGTTCTCGCGCTCATTTTCCTGGAACAGCGTGAGAATATTCTGCCATTCAATCAAACCGCCGCGCATGGTGCGTTCGACGTTCGCCTGGTTTTGTCGATAGCGCTCCTCATCCCGCTCGCGCAACACCAGAATCAGGTAGACCACTCCTTTGAGCTTCAAAGTAGAAGCCGACAACTCCAACTCGATCCGCTCGCCATCCTTGCGCGCACAGGTAAAGGAATCGGACCAGCCCTCGCCCTCTTCCAGAACCGCTTGAGTAAAGACAATCAGCTCGGGCAACGCGTGCCCAAAAAGCCGGGTCACGGTGAGCTCGAGCAGCTCATGCCGTGGGTAGCCAAGTAATTTGCAAGCGGCAATATTGATATCGACAAAGCGATTACCCACCGGATCAAACTGCACAATGCCAGCACTGCAGTGCTCGAACACCAAGTGGCGAGAGGGGTAAGCCATGCCTGACCAACCGGATAAATAGTCGACGTCTTCCAGACTCATCACTACGGCCTTTCGTGGTTATTGCTACGGGTTTTCGTAGTTATACGACATGTCGTAGAGAAGCAACAGGGTCAGTTCTGCTAGAAAACTCCGGATCAGACGCTAAATCCTTTTGAATACATGCACTTGAGAATTAGTAAAGAATTCTGGCACAGCCATTGCTCTAGTCAGGTTAACCGCAGGCCATTACTGCGTCGTTAACCAACCGGAGAATCAGAATGCCTACAGTCGAAACGCCCCACTACAAGGATGGTGACTTTCTCGTCAACTATGAGGAGAAAGTCTTCGAGGATGTAAAAGCCGAACCGGGTGAGAAGGCGCTCCTGACCTTTCACACCATTGCCTTTGAAGGCTCCATCGGCCTGGTCAACATGCTGCAGGCCAAGCGTCTGCTGCGAAAAGGTTTCGAAACCAAGGTTCTGCTATATGGCCCGGGCGTACAGCTGGGCGTGCAACGCGGCTTCCCGACCCTGGGCGCTGAAGCCTTCCCTGGTCATCTGGCGGTAAACAATCAGATCAAGGCCTTTATGGAAGAAGGCGGCGAAGTCTACGCCTGCCGCTTTGCCCTGCAAGCACTGTATGGCCAGACCGAGAAAGCGCTAATTGAAGGCATCCGCCCGATTAACCCGCTGGACGTGATGGACCTGCGCCTGCTGATGCGTCGCGAAGGCGCGCTGATCATCGATACCTGGACTGCCTGAGCCCGTTCCCTCCCGTTAGCGGGAGGGATTCTCCCCTTTCAGTTTTCCAGCCGAGGACCCGGTATGACGATTATCAAAGCCGCCGCCGTTCAGCTCAGCCCCGTGCTTTACAGTCGCGAAGGCACGGTCGACAAGGTCTGTCAGACGATAAGCGAGCTGGGCCGCGAAGGCGTGCAGTTTGCGGTCTTTCCGGAAACCGTGGTGCCTTACTACCCGTATTTTTCCTATGTGCAGCCGCCATTCAAAATGGGCAAGGAGCATCTGCGGCTACTCAACGAATCCGTGGTGGTGCCTTCGGCTGCTACTGCCGCGATTGGCGAAGCCTGTCGCCGCGCCGGCATGGTGGTGAGCATCGGCGTCAATGAGCGTGACGGCGGCACTATCTACAACACCCAATTGCTTTTCGATGCCGACGGCATCCTGCTGCAACACCGCCGCAAGATCACCCCGACCTATCACGAGCGCATGATCTGGGGGCAGGGCGATGGCTCGGGCCTGCGCGCAATCGATACCCGGGTCGGCCGAATCGGGTCGCTGGCCTGCTGGGAACACTACAACCCATTGGCTCGCTACGCCCTGATGGCCGATGGCGAACAGATCCATGCGGCCATGTTCCCCGGGTCACTGGTCGGCCCCATCTTCGCCGAACAGATGGAAGTCACCATCCGCCACCACGCCCTGGAATCAGGCTGCTTTGTGGTCAATGCCACCGCCTGGCTCAGCCCTGAACAACAGCAACAGATCATCGCCGACACCGGCTGCGAGCTCGCGCAGATCAGCGATGGCTGTTTCAGCGCCATCGTCAGTCCCGAGGGCAAGTTACTTGGTGAGCCGCTACGCAGCGGTGAAGGCACGGTGATTGCCGATCTGGACCTGACGTTGATCGACAAGCGCAAACGCATGATGGATTCGGTCGGCCATTACAGCCGCCCCGAGCTGCTCAGCCTGCTGATCGACCGTCGTCCTGCGCCGCATGTGCATGACCGCGATACCGAAGCGGACACCAACAGCCAGATGACCGAAGAGGAGCTCGCCTATGCAAGCCTCTGAACTCGCCCCAGCGCAATTGATCGTGACCGACCTGCTCAGTGAGCTGCAATGCCATGGCGTGCGTTGGCAGGATGCCACCGGATTATCGCGCCAGGGTGGCGCCGGCCCTTCCGATCACAAGGCGCTGACCGTTGGTGAACACACGGCAATGATCCCCATACTCAACCGCGCCTCGCTGGACTCGCCGTATTTCGCGCGGCCGTCGGCCAATGGCATTGGTGCGGAGATTCTGCGCGACGGTCATGTGGTCGGACAGGTCAGCATGCCCGGCGTGCCCAACTTCTATGCGCTGTCCACCGAGGACGGTACGCCCTACTGGAAAATCGCCACCCTGCACAGCAAGGATGTCTTGGCGACCACCATCCTGCAGCACTGCATCCGCATGAACGATTCTGCCAGTGCCTGTCAGTTCTGCGCCATCAATCAGTCATTGAAGAACGACAAGACCATCGCCCGCAAACGTCCGGCGCAACTGGCAGCAGTCGCCAAGGCGGCGGTCGAGCTGGACGGTGTGAAACACATGGTGATGACCACCGGCACGCCGCAAACATCCGATCGCGGCGCGGCGATTCTCTGCGAGTCGGCGGCGGCTGTAACGGCTGCAGTCGACTTGCCGATTCAGGCCCAGTGCGAGCCACCGGATGACGACCGCTGGTTTCAGCGGCTCAAGGACAGCGGTGTTGTTTCTCTTGGCATGCATCTGGAGGCCGTCACCGATCCGGTACGCGCACGCATCATGCCGGGCAAGGCCGAAGTGCCGCTTTCGCGGTATTTCTCGGCTTTCGAGGCGGCGGTAGAGGTATTTGGTCGCGGTCAGGTAAGCACCTACATCCTCGCCGGACTGGGAGATTCCGAAGCGGCAATCGCCGAGATGAGCGAACGTCTGGCCGCCATGGGCGTGTATCCGTTCGTGGTGCCCTTTGTACCCATTGACGGCACGCCACTGGCCAATCATCCGAAACCCGACAACGCCATGATGCAGCGGCTGTATCCACAGATCGGCGCCAGCTTGCAGCGCCACGGGCTGCATTCCGATGACATCAAGGCTGGCTGCGCCAAATGTGGCGCCTGCTCGGCACTGAAACGACACGAGTGAGAATCCGACCATGGCCGACCATCTCTTTGCATTGACGCAAGACAGCTTCCCGGATTTCCGCGCCGACGACGTGCGGGTCAAACCCGCCAGCGAAGCCTGGGAAAAAGCCGAGTACTTTGCCCTGCGGCGCCGGGTATTTTCCGAGGAGCAACAGTTGTTCCCCCAGGACAAGGATCAGCACGATTTCCAGGCCATCCCCATTGTCGCGCTGGCTTGCCAATGCGGAATGCCCAATGCGGTGGTCGGCGCCGTGCGTGTCTTTCAGCCGGAACCGGGACTGTGGTACGGCGGGCGCCTGTGTGTGGCTGCAGACTATCGTCGCCACGGCATGATCGGCACCGCCCTGATCAACGAAGCGGTATCCCGCGCAAAGGACTCTGGTTGCGACCGTTTTCTGGCCACGGTGCAGGTTGGCAACGAGGAGTACTTCCAGCGCCTGCACTGGCGCACCCTGGAGCACACCGAGCTGCTCGGCCAGCCCCATGCGGTAATGCAGGTAGAGCTGGACCGCTACCCCTTCATGCAGCGCGAAATTTCACTGCTACCACTGCGGGCACGCCGTCATGGGTAAGCCGTTGCAGATTCCAGCGCAGCAGGATCTGGACGCATTGCTTGATGCATTGCGCGACACCCCGGCAATGCGCTCGAAGATCGCTATCCAGGGCCCGGCGGCGAATCTCGCCGGGGCCTACCCGCTAAGCAGGGATGCGCTCTATGCGCTGCCGGGTGACGATACTGCAGCGATCCGTTGCGGTGATTATTATCAACTGCTGGCAATAGAAGGAATGATCCCGAACTTCGTGGAGCAGGCGCCCTGGTTTGCCGGCTGGTCAGCGGTGATGGCTAACGTCAGCGACATCACTGCCATGGGGGGCCGTGCCACTGCCGTGGTCAATGCCTACTGGCATCATGATGCGCAGGGCGCAGATGAGGTACTTGCAGGCATTCGCGCCGCCTGCCAGGCATACGACCTGGTATTGGCTGGCGGCCACACCAGTCAGGCACCGGGCAATCCCGCTGCGCTGGCCGTGGCCATCACCGGCATGGCCAAACGCTTGCTTTCCACCTTGCACGTAGCGCCCGGACAGACCCTCGCGCTGGCCGTCGACCTGAACGGCAAATGGCATGCTGATACACCTTACTGGAAAGCTTTCGAGCAAGTATCCGGCGAAGAGCTACGCAGCAAGCTGGACGTGCTACCGACCCTGGCCGAAGCCGGCCTGCTGCACGCCGCCAAGGACGTCAGTAATGCTGGTCTGCTTGGCACTTTGCTGATGCTGCTGGAGCCCACAGGCTGCGGCGCCGAGATTGACCTCGACCTATTACCGCGCCCAGCAGACGGCGACCTGCTGCGCTGGCTGCAGGCTTTCCCAAGCTACGGTTTTCTAGTGACCTTGAACCCACAAGACTTGTCCCAGGTGCAAACCGCATTTGCCCAGCAGGGGTTGAGCTGCGCACGCATAGGCAGCATCAACGCGAGCGCCCGGCTGGACGTCTGTCAGGCCGGGCAGGTCACCACCTTCTGGGATCTAGCCAGCACACCTTTTACCGGTTTCACCTACCCCACATCGCTTTCACAGGAGCACTGACATGCCTGCCGTCAACTTTACGGTTCGCTGGCCTGATGGTCAGGAATTCAACGCCTATTCGCCTTCCACGATTATTCATCAGCATCTGCAGCACGATGCCTCCTATCCGGTGGAAGAGTTCATGCAGCGTGCCGAGACCGCGCTGGACGCCGCATCGGAGCGGGTGCGCGAGGTGAAGGGTTTTTCCTGCAGCTCCGCCATGGACACTCTCAGCCAGCTGCGCCACACCGCCCGATCCTTCAACCAGGGTGAAGTGCATGTCAGCTTCGTGCAGACGCCCTGAACTGCATACGCCCACCAACAGGACAGCATCATGACTTCAGCAAAAAAATCACCACATCACAGCGTCATCATCATCGGCGGCGGCCAGGCCGGCCTGTCAGCCAGCTACTACCTACAGCAACATGACATCGACCATCTGGTACTGGAAAAACACGCCCTCACCAATGCATGGCGCACCCAGCGCTGGGATGCGTTCTGTCTGGTAACCCCCAACTGGCAATGCACCCTGCCGGGCTACCACTACGCGGGTGACGACCCGCACGGCTTCATGAAGAAAGATGAAATCATCGACTATCTCGACGGCTTTATCGACATGGTCAACCCACCTGCGCGCACCGGCATTTCAGTTCAGCGGGTGCAACCACGCGCGCAGGGCGGCTATCTGATTCATACCAGCCACGGCGAATATACTGCCGACCAGGTTATCGTCGCCTCGGGTGGTTATCAGGTACCCATCATTCCGCGTCTGGCCGAACGCGTACCGGCCGAAATCCAACAGATCCATTCGGAACAGTACCGTAACCCGGAGCTCCTGCCCGCAGGTAACGTGCTGGTGGTGGGCTCGGGGCAGTCCGGTGCACAAATTGCAGAAGACCTGCACCTGGCCGGTCGCAAGGTATTTCTGGCGGTCGGCGACGCGCCCCGCTGCGCACGCTTCTACCGTGGCCGTGATGTGGTCGAGTGGCTGCACGAGATGAAGTACTACGATATCGATGTAGAAAGCCACCCCCTGCGCGAGGGTGTGCGCGACAACACCAACCATTACCTGACCGGCCGCGACGGCGGACGGGATATTGACCTGCGCCGTTTTGCCACCGAGGGCATGGAGCTCTTTGGCTTACTCACCGGGCTCGAAGGTAGCACCCTCAAGTTCGCTCCCGACCTGACCAGCAAACTAGACGCAGCCGATGCGGTGTACGAGCGTATCAACCGTAACATCGATAAATATATCGAAGAACAGGGTATCGACGCGCCGCCGGGCGTGTCCTACCAACCCCTCTGGCAGCCGGACGCAGAACGTGAAAGTCTGGATCTGCAAACAGCCGGCATCACCAGCATCATCTGGTGCATCGGCTTTGCACCTGACTTCCGCTTTGTCGAGGCCAGCGTCTTCGACGGCCATGGGCATCCGGTGCACAAGCGCGGTGTCACCTCACAACATGGCCTCTACTTCCTCGGGCTGCCCTGGCTGCACACCTGGGGATCGGGCCGCTTCAGTGGCGTAGCCCGGGACGCTGAGTACCTCGCCGACCAAGTCGTCCACATAGCCAGACTCGCCCGAGCAGGCTGAAACAAGGCAAGAAAAGGAGCCTGATGTGGACCTAGCGGCAGGGCGGACATGCGCCTAGTCTGTACCGGGCAATGACACTACCCGGAAGGCTGACGAATGAGCACCCGTATCTAACCATGGGGATATGTATCTCCTGGGCCACAATTAAACATGATCGATCATCAGGCAGGCCGAAAAGTTCGGGCCGAGCTGGCACAAAGGATGTGTCGAGCGACGCGGCCTGAAAATTATGGCTTTTTGAACCTGAATCGCCCCGGGTTTTCGAGACACGTCGATGGTCTGCTATTGGCCCAGAGTGTGTAAAAACGCTAGAACGGATTTCCAATAGCGGCTTTAGCGGACCTTTTTCAGATTTAGCTCCTGACCAAGGTTACGACGTTGCGAACAGCGCATGAAGCAGTCCAGCTACCTCTTAGGCGCTTTGGCGCCCGTATAGATGGTAAAAGCACCGGCTTTTACGCTATCAGGGCCTCCCTCAAGCTGATGGTGCCCATGACTTTCATGACCCGTTTCAGATTGTAGGCGAGCACATTCAGGCTCATCTCGGCACTTACCCCGTTGAGCTTTCGGGTCAGGAAGTGCGTCGCTCCCATCCATTGTTTGAGCGTCCCGAACGGATGCTCAACGGTCCTTTTTTGAACCCGCATCATCTCGGGTGCGCTGCTGAGCCTACGCTGCATTTCTTCCAGCACTGCTTCATGCTCCCAGCACCGAACTCGCCGCTGCTTGCTCGGCGTGCACTGCGATTTCAAGGCGCAGACTTGGCATTTTGAGCTCCAGTACCGATGCAGTTTCATACCCTTTTCAACACTGGAGAATCGCCATATCAGCGTCTCGCCAGCCGGACAGGTGTATTCGTTTGCCGTCGCGTCATAAATAAATGCATCGTTGTTGAAACGCCCATCGGCTTTGGCTGCTGAGGTCATCGGCTTGGGTACATAAGCGACGATTTCCGCGTCGTGACAAGCCAGGATTTCCTCGCTCTTGAAGTAACCTCGGTCAGCTACCACCGACAGCTTTTCTGTTCCCATCGCCTCGCCGGCTTGCTTGGCCATAGAGCTGAGTTGGTCGCGGTCGGATCCGACGTTGGTCACCTCATGAGCGACGATTAAATGGTGCTTGGTATCGACCGCTGTCTGCACATTGTAGCCAACGATTCCTGTGCCGCGGGTCATCATGGAACGGGCGTCTGGATCGGTCAGTGATACCTGCTTATCCGGTGATTCATTGAGCTGAACTTCGATCGATTGAAGCTCCTTCATTTGCGCTTTCAACTTGGCGATTCTTTCTTCCAGGCGCACAACATTGGCGTCAGAAGCCGGACGATCCTGTTGATCGGCAGCATCGAGCGAAGTCAGGTACCGGTTAATGCTCGCTTCTATTTCCTCCATCCGCCGCTTCAGTTTGGCGCTGGTGAAATTGCGATCTCGGTTGTTGACCGCCTTGAATTTGCTGCCATCGATGGCGATCAGGCTTTCGGCGAACAACCCCAACTGCTGACAGAGCACAACGAACTGACGGCAGACGCCACGGATAGCCTTACCGTTGTCCTTTCGAAAATTAGCGATAGTCTTGAAATCAGGCATCAAACGTCCGGTCAGCCACATCAACTCCACGTTGCGCTGTGCTTCCCGCTCAAGACGCCGGCTGGATTGAATCCGGTTGAGGTAACCGTAGATGTAGATCTTCAGCAGGATCGAGGGATGATAAGCAGGTCGACCAGTATCAGCAGGAATGGCACCTTCAAAACCTAGCTTGATCAGATCGAGCTCGTCGACGAAGACGTCGACCACGCGCACCGGATTAATATCGCTGACGTAGTCGTCGAGGCTCTCTGGAAGCAGAGTGCTCTGGCCTCGATGTTCACCTTGGATGAAGCGCTTCATGTACGATCCTTGCGATGAAACCTTAAGAAATCATAGCAAGGCTTTGAGACAGCGTTTTTACACACTCTGAGCCAGAAGCGGTCAGCCGGCGAAGGAAGCTTCGATCCAGTGGCACTAAATCAGGAGAAAGGTCCATTTAGACCTAAAACCTACACGAATTCGGTGACTCACTCATGGCCCGGGCAGTCGGCTATAAAAATTCTTAAGAAACCGTGTAAATTACAAAATTCTCGTAACGTCTGTAGGAAATTCTCGATGTGGCAACCCATTCAGCGAGCCGGATACAGCTGGCTGATCAACGCATTCAATCTTCGCTGCGCTCCGCTTGATCATGAGTGTGTCATAGGCTCGCGTCCTGCGCTCTCTCAGTCCGCCGGTGGCGCGAAAGTAAGAGTCTTCCCCACGGGGTACGGCAAGGAACATCACACCGTCGACCAGATGTTCTTTGCGCTCTCATATGAAGGAGTAAATCTGGGTGTTCTGGACCGTGCCTTTCAGATTCACGCTGTCCGGCATGATCTGACTGCTGCGATCGTTGAGCAACCAGCCAACGGCTATCTCCGCCGACTTTGGTATATCTGCGAAAATGTTGCGGGCCACCAGTTGCCTCTGCCCGACACCGCCCAGAACATTCCCTATGAGCACTTACTCCCGCCCGAAAGATATTTCACCGGACCAGAGGAGATGTCGCGCAGACATCGGGTGCGGATGAATCTCTTGGGGACGCCCCAGCTCTCAGCTTTGATTACACGTTCGTGCTGGACAGACGAGAGCCTTGTTAACGCGCAAATACTCGAGCGCATGCATGACCAGATGGCCGATTTCTCAGCCACCGAGATTGCTAAGGCGACGCAGAGCCTATTAACGACCGAGGCTCGCAGTTCGTACGAGATTGAGCAAGAACGCCCAGCTCCTGATCGGCTCTTGCGCTTTGTGCGAGTGCTAGCGCGGGCGGGCCAACGCCTGCTAGATGAGGAACTCCTTTTCGACATCCATCGGATCGCCCTCGGCACGGGTCGCCCCGATCCTTCCATTGGTGCGTACAGGCATTTACAGAACTGGCTCGGCCGCGGAAATCTCATCCACCTGATCCCGCCGGCGCCGGAAAAAGTTCCTGAAATGATGGAGCAGTGGTTCGAAATGCGTGAGCGCGTAATGCGCAGTGACGCCCCAGCGTTAGTGAAACTAAACGCGGTCGCGCACAGCTTCATCTACATACATCCTTTCATGGACGGTAATGGCCGGTTGTCCCGTTTCATCATGCAGGACATCCTGGCCAATGAAGGTCTCAAGCTGCAGGGCATCATCATGCCTATCTCGGCTGGCCTTCTGGTCAATCTGGACAGTTATATCGGCGCGCTCGACGCGCTATCGCGGCGGTTGCTTAGCGCTACGCAATTCCATCGGAGAGACTTGGCCAACGACCCTGAACTGGATGAGGCGCATACCCATCTGTTCGCCCACCTAGATTTCACTGAGCTGCAGGGTGAGATCAATAAGAGCGTCGCACGGGTTCTGGACGGGCTCATGCGTGACGAGATCAACAATTTCGTCCGGCGTGATAGATTTAAAGCGCGACTGAATCGCGAGCTGGACCTGTCTAACCGGGATATTGAGCTCCTTATCGCAGTGATCTATGAAAACAGTGGACGTGTCTCAAAGCGTAAGCGAAGGGGCTTGTTCCAGCACCTGACGGATGAAGATGTTGCACTAGCAGAGAACATTTACGCTGAATTGCATGCGCCGGAGGCATCGTTATCTGCGGTGACTCCGCTATCAGGGTGGAATTGAATCTTGAGGGGTTTGTAGACAAACTCCGAGTTTCTGCTTTTGGCCGCAAGGCCACCTCAGCACCGGCCCGTTTAGGAAAACTTCTGCGCCTGCGCGTGTCAATCGCGTTTTTTGTCACCGTAACCCTGACGCTCATTGTCAGGGTCAGACTGTGCGAGTTCGGGAAGATCGATACTCTCACTTTCCCACAGAAGCGATGAAAATTCGGCACGCTGCCGCGCAGCAAAACCCGGTGAACATCGGAAACTCCGGATCGCGTTACGACACAGCGCGGAAGGCTGGCATACTCCGCCAAAGCGGCAACAAGACCACATATATACCAGCCATTTCCGCGCCTCGATAGCTCGCTCAAAATTTCATGCCTTGCCTGAAGTTCCCCGAAGGGGCTGGGATACATTGCGTTTGCCCTTCGCCGATACAGTTCGGTCGTATGCTTCCAGGTCCTCGATCAGCCAGCGCGTGCAACGAACACCAACAGTGCCAGGCTGCGGGAAAGGGTCATGAGGATCGCCCGCCCATCGGTAAACCGAACTCCTGCTAGCCTTATACCGCTCCATCACTTCTTTCAATGTCAGAAACATAACCACTCCTCGTCAAGGGTTGAATATGTCCATAATGCCTAGAGGTGGCACTAGAGCGAGCGGTCTAATTGATCAAAAAATGAAGTTAACGTTGCAGGAGACTGATGGCCACGAACGGCTGTTTCGTTATCACGCAGCGCTCACTCCATTGGATATGGAATGAGCAAGTCCTGATGATAAATTCCGGAAAATACCTGGCTGAAGGGGCTGAAGTCCGGCAAGACAGTCACGCCGATTTCGAGGCATATCGTCACCTTACTAACTAATTGGCGACATGTACCAAGTCGCCAATAGCGGAGCGCAAAAAAGAGCTTGAGGCCATGTCGTCAATAATCTAATTGACGACATGGCCCGAACGAAGGCTTGTAAGCGATACGACTGACGAGCGCCCCCCTTCTCGTCAATTAACTATTTGACGGCATGCCCTCTTATGCCAGCTCCCTGGGCCAAAAACGGAGAAGCTGATTGGGCCTTCGGGACCGCAGTCTACCTGCGGGGCTCTAGTTCATCGTAGGATGCAATCGATCGGGGCGTAGACGACCGAAACGATGCGGCTAACGGTAGCCTAACGTTTCCTGCTTGATTACCGTTGAAAGCACCAGACTCCTGCTCCCAT
>TARA_R110001606_G_scaffold47424_2_pt1 | contig 15306 bp, 15 predicted proteins | sample TARA_R110001606 | Tara Oceans TARA_R110001606 (sample SAMEA4398315) | marine metagenome | biome: Polar Biome; feature: [SRF] surface water layer (ENVO:00010504); material: water (ENVO:00002006), including particulate matter (ENVO:01000060) such as... | depth 5 m | reverse complement strand
AATTTTGCTATGTTACATATATACTAATTCAAAAACTATATATGCGACAACTAAAGATCACCAAACAAATTACTAACCGGGACGCCAAATCATTAGAAAAGTATTTTCAAGAAATCAGTAAAATAAATTTGATTACTGCTAACGAGGAAGTAGAACTGGCTAGAAAAATTCGTGAGGGAGATCAAAAGGCGCTAGATACATTAGTAAATGCTAATTTAAGATTCGTGGTCTCTGCCGCTAAACAATATCAAAATAGAGGCTTACGACTTACCGATTTAATTAATGAAGGCAACTTAGGTTTAGTAAAAGCTGCCAAACGTTTTGATGAAACTAGAGGATTTAAATTTATTTCCTATGCAGTTTGGTGGATTAGACAATCTATTCTTCAAGCACTTTCAAACAAATCGCGTGTAATTCGTTTACCTCAGAATAAAATCGCTACCAATACTAAAATTTATCAGGTATATTCAACTTTAGAACAAACCTACCAAAGAGCACCGAGCCCGTCAGAAATTGCGTCGGAACTTGATATTAGCGTTTCAAAGGTAAAAAGTTCTATTAAGTCTTCTGTTAAGCATATATCCTTAGATGCTCCTTTTAAAGAAGGTGAATCATCAAATCTTTACAATGTTATAGAATCTAAAAAACTCGACAGTCCAGATAAAGAAATGATTAATGAATCTTTAGAAACGGATATCGACCATGCATTGAACAAAATTCCGGCAAGAGAGGGAGATGTTCTACGTCTTTACTTTGGTCTTGGCAACCAACCCGCAATGAGTCTTATAGAAATCGGTGAAGTTTTCGATGTTACTAGAGAACGAGTCAGACAAATAAAAGACAAAGGTCTTAGAGCACTACGTCGCAAAACCAATACAGAAGTTTTACGCGCTTATTTATAGATTGAATCCTATTTAAATGGTGGATATCTCCCGTAAATCACCATAAACACCCTTTATTAACCATTATAACATAAGCTTAACACGTCATATTAGGACTTGGCTAGGTATATGTTAAGTTACCATAGATAATAGTACAACATGAAATTTATATATATAAAAAGACAGAGTATTACCAAAGAATTGTATCGAACACAAACAGGATTAAGAAATTCAAAGGTTACTTCGATTACAAAATACTTTATGGGTATTCCCATAAAACAAATTCATAATTACAAGCAAATCTATTATGGCCGAAAAAATAACGCTATAGAAAAAATGCTATTCATATAAATACGAACACAAACAAATACTATCAATATAATAATTTGAATTCATGAAGATATTAGTAATAGGAGCTGGAAATATGGGGTTGACTTATGCAGAAGGCATGTCTAAATCAAAATTACTCAAGAAAAGAAATATTATGGTGTTAGACACCTCAGAAGAAAAATTGGAAGAGCTGAGGGAGAATCCGCAATTTGATGCGTTCGACGATTTAAAAAAATGCGCCCCACAGGCAGATATCATTTTCATCGCAGTGAAACCGTATCATGCAGAGAGTGTATTTTTAAAGTTAAATCCGTTGGTAAAACCTGGGCAGATTATAATTTCTATTATGGCAGGTGTCACTATGGAGACTATTAAAAATCTTACCGGTCTTACCAAAATTGTAAGGGCCATGCCCAACTTACCTGCCTCTATAGGTAAAGGTTTAACTTCATTTGTAGCTTCAGACGAAGTAACAAGAATAGAGCTGCTTACCATAGAGAGTCTTTTAGACACTACAGGTAAATCAGTATTGGTGAGCGATGAAAACTTTATCGACGCCTCAACAGGTATTTCTGGTAGTGGACCGGCGTATGTTTTCTACTTTATGCAAAGTATGATGGAGGCTGCCCTTAAAATGGGCTTTTCACCAAATGTTTCAAAAGTATTAGTAGCGCAGACATTTACCGGTGCCATCGAACTTTTTAACCAAAATGAATTATCACCAAATTCATGGATGGATATGGTTGCAAGTAAAGGCGGTACTACCCGTGCAGCTTTAGATTCAATGGAAAACAATAATGTTGGAGAATTAATTAAAGAAGCGGCATTCGCGGCCTTTGAGCGTGCCGTTGAACTTGGAAAAGAAAAGGCACATGTATAAACAAAAAATTGTAGTTAAAGTAGGTACAAATGTAATGACCAATAAAGACAACCGGATCGTAAGACCGGTATTACGAAATTTGGTACAACAGATAGCTGAACTTTATGAACGAGATATTTTGACCGTACTTGTGTCCTCTGGATCCGTAATTGCAGGTAAAGAGGTTTTAGGTACATCTAGTATTGAAAACGAAACACAGCGCAGACAGGTTTACTCTGCAATCGGGCAACCTCGTATGATGCGTCACTACTATAATATTTTTAATGATTATGGTATGAAATGCGCCCAGGTACTGCCTACCAAAAGAGATTTTACTCCGGGTATTCACAGGCAGAACATGATTAATTGTGTTGAAGGACTTTTATCCGAAGGTGTTATTCCTATAGCCAATGAAGATGATGCGGTTTCGGTGACCATGAGTATGTTTTCTGATAATGATGAGTTGGCAAGTTTAATCGCGCAACTTATCGATGCTGATAAACTTATTATTCTAACGGATATCGACGGTCTTTATAATGGGCACCCAAATGCCGAAAGTAGTGACCTTATAGAACACGTGAATCCTGAAGAAAATCTTGATGAATTCATCAAAGACAGCAATAAAAAAGCTGGTGAAGGCCGTGGCGGTATGGGTTCTAAATTAGATTATGCGCAACAAGCAGCAGCTAATAACATCCCTACTTACATAGCTAACGGTAAAAAAGCACGTACGCTTATTGATATTATAGACGGAAAAAATGTGGGCACAAAAGTGACCCTTGAAGAAAAAATAGAAGTATAATGAAATTACTATCTACAGAAATAAAAAACAACGTATTACAAAGCATGGAGCGCACTTTAGATGAAAATCGAAAGGCCATTCTTGACGCCAATAAAAAAGATTTAGAGCTCTTTAATTTGGAAGATCAAGCCATGTACGACCGTTTGATTGTTACCGAAAGTAAAATTGATGGAATGATTGCTTCTATTAAAGAAGTGAGATCACAAGAAGATCCGGTAAGCAAAACCATTTCTACAAAATCATTGGAAAATGGACTGGAAATAAATAACAGAACCGCACCTTTTGGCACCATCATGATTATTTATGAATCAAGGCCAGATGTAACTATTGAAGCAGCAGTTTTAGCGTTTAAGGCGAATAATAAGATATTTTTAAAGGGAGGTAAAGAAGCGTTGCACAGTAATACCATCCTTACTGAACTATGGCATAAGGCTTTGGAAGAAAACGGATTGTCAAAAAACTATATTCAACAATTAGTTTTGAACCGTGAAGAAACCCAAATGTTTTTGAAAAATCCGCCAGAAAAATTAGATTTAATTGTGCCTAGAGGTGGTGAGCGTTTAATAAACTTTGTAAAGCAAAATGCCACTGGCGCTGTGCTTGTAAGTGGACGTGGCAATAATTTTCTATATGTAGATGAAAATGCAGACTGGGAGAAAAGCGTAAAAGTTATTCTCAATGCAAAAACAGCTAAAATATCGGCTTGTAATGCGTTGGATAAAATCTTGATTAGTTCTAAAATTGAAAATTATACCGAAAAACTTGAAGACCTCTATAAGCTGTTACAAGTGAACGGGGTAGAAACATTAGTGGATAACGATGTTAATATTTTAATTGAAGGATCCAATCTCATTAAAGATGCATCTGTTTGGAAAGAAGAATTTCTTGCAATGAAATGTTGTTTGGGCGCTGTTGATTCTCTCGAGGAGGCCATTGAAAAAATCAATATCAATTCTGGCGGTCATTCGGCAACCATTATGACGGCAAACAAAGTCAATGCAATGCAATTTATGGAAGAAGTGGATTGCGCTGCAGTGTATCAAAATGCTTCTACGCGTTTTACCGATGGTGGACAAATGGGTGTTGGTGCAGAATTAGCAATCAGTACCGATAAATTGCACCATAGAGGTCCGTTAGGTCTAAAGCAATTGGTTACCAATAAATATTACATATTTGGTGATGGCCAAATTCGTGAATAAAAATTTCATTATCGTAAAGACAACTCTAAATCGTAATTCATGTTCGAAAAAATAGAAACCATAAATGGTGCATTGGTATACCATGGTAATATGCACAATCGCATTTATTTCACTGAAGCAGATAATGTTGATTTAGGAATTCTAGTTCCAAAAATGAAGGCCCTTGCGAAGCAAAAGAAATATGAAAAGATTCTTAGTAGGGCATCCGAAAGTTCTATGGGAGTTTTACAATCTAACGGCTTCATGGTAGAAGCTAAAATTCCTGGGTTGTACAACGGTACAATAGACGGTTATTTTCTAGCTGATTATGTCAAGAAAGAGCGATATATAAATGATGAGAAAAGTCGTAAAACAATTGAGTCAGTAAAATCGATTGCACTTGCGGCCAATAAACCGCAGACAGATTCTCATTTTGATGTGCCTGTAAATACTGAAATCAAACGACTGACTTCAGCAGATTTTCTATTGTTGGAAGATTTGCATAAAAAGGCTTATAAATACCATCCGAATCAGATTAAGGATGTTAGCCACTTTTCAATGTTGCATGAATTGAATCATCAGTTCTACGGACTTTTCGAAAATGGAGAATTGTTAGTTTCGGCCATTTTAGATGTGCACGAAACGGAATCAAATATGGAAATTGTTGATTTTGTTACACACCCCGATTATCGCGGTCAAAATCTATCTTATTTTCTAGTGCAGGATATTATAGAAAAGATGAAAACCTCTGGATGTAAAACCGTATACTCCATGGTTCGTGCCACCTCATATGGTCTCAATATCACCTTTAGTAAACACGGTTTTATTTTAGCAGGAACATTAACGAACAACTGTGTAGTTCGTGATACAATGGAGAGTATGAATATTTGGTATTTTAAAGGAGACGAAAAAGTTTAAGCTTTAATATTAATATGATTAAAATTTGAGTATTACCTCTCTAGTTAAATGAGTTCAAGAATCAACTTTTCTAGATATCCCTCTTTAAATGAATGTACTGATTCTGAATAGTTAGCTATTCAGAATCAGTACATTTTTATTATTGTCTCTTTTTATGACAATAATCCTTTGTTTGCATTGTATTTTGTCCTTAATTTGAAAAACGCATTCAAATTTTATCAAAATAATCAATGAAAGGTTTAGAAAACAAGAATTTCATACCCAACCTTTCCTTTGACTGTGTCATTTTTGGTTTTAACGGTAAACTTCTTAAAATACTTATTTTAGAATACCAAAACACGGGCCTTTATGCGCTTCCTGGCGGCTTTGTTGAAACAAACCAAAGTTTAGACGATGCCGTGAAACAAGGTGTAAAGGATCGTACTGGATTAGATAATGTATTCTTAGACCAATTTTACATATTCGGTGAAGTAGACCGAGCAGACCCTGCGTACATGAAACGTTTGTTGGTTGCCAATAATGATGATACCGAGGAAAATAGTTGGATGTTAGAACGGTTTCTCACCGTTGGTTATTATGCCTTAATCAACTACGAAGAAGTAACTCCAGAACCTGACCATTATTCAGACAGTATAGGCTGGTATTCGGTAGATGAACTACCCCAACTAATGATGGATCATAATAAAATTGTAGAAAAAGCCTTGCAGGTTCTTCGTAATAATTTAAGCGAAAAGCTCATAGGCATGAACCTACTGCCCCAAAAATTTACCATGAAGCAATTACAAATGGTTTTTGAGGCTGTTCTAGATCAGAAATTAAGGCGCACCACCTTTCAAAGAAAAATGTTATCACTTGACATTTTAGAACGACATGAGAAATTATTTCAGGGTAAAGCACACAAAGCCCCTTATCTATATAGCTTTAAATAAATAGTAAAAACTAAATCATAACTCTTAAAACAACAACAATGAAAAAATCAATTATGAGCAACATTTTTAAATGTTTAGCCCTAACCGTATTTATGTTCGGTTCACTTGCAACGTATGCACAATCTAAAATGGGAGGTCTTGCACTATATACTGTACGAGATGATATGGGTACAGATGCTAAAGCCACGCTACAAGCTGTTGCCGATGCAGGATTCAAAAATATCGAAGCTGCAGGATATGCAGACGGTAAATTTTACAACATGACTCCTGTAGAGTTTAAAAAGTTGCTTAAATCTTTGAAACTTAAGCCAATTAGCACACACCAAGGCTCGGTTACCTTAGAGAATGCAGACCAAATGATGGCAGATGTTAAAGCTGCCGGATTCAAGTATTTTGTAATACCTGTTCCACCAATGGGCATGTTCGAATTCAATAGAGAGAAAATGAGTATGGGCATGAACGGTACTATCGAAGATTTGGCCAAGATTCTAACCACGCTAGGTGAAAAAGCAAACAAAGCAGGTCTTAAGCTTTTGTACCACAATCACGATTTTGAATTCAAAAAGAATGAAGATGGTATTGTTCCGATAGATTATTTGTTAGAAAATGTAGATCCTAAATTATTGAATTTTCAGATGGATCTGTATTGGGTAACTAAAGCAGAAGCAAACCCTATTGCCTATTTCAACAAATACCCAGGGCGTTTCAAAATCTGGCATGTAAAGGATATGGACGATCAAGGCAGATTTGCTCCTGTAGGTCAAGGTTCAATTAACTTCAAGAACATCTTAGATAACAAAAAACTATCGGGTATGAAATATTACATGGTAGAACAAGACATGACTTTTGATGGGTTAAAACCATTAGAAGCTATTAAGATTAGCCATAAAGGACTTAAAGAAATAGGCTTTAAATAGTCGATTGCCAACTTAGAACTATCAAAATGAAAAACTATATTCAACTAATGGCCTTAATGGTCGTTATCACTTTGAGTGCAACAATTTCTGCGCAAGACGTGGTGATTACAGGCTCACAAGTTCCAGTAACTGAAACAGAAAACGGTACAATTCGTGGATACATCCATAACGACATCCACACCTTTAAAGGCATTCCTTATGCGCAAGCGAAACGTTTTGAGGCTGCAGAAAAACCAGCAAAATGGGATGGCGTAAAAAGCACCACCATGTATGGGGCTGTTTCTCCATTAATTACGCCTACAACTTCTATTCAAGATGAATCAGAATTTGTATTTGACCATGATTGGGGCTTTCCAAATGAAGATTGTTTGAGCTTAAATGTTTGGACACCTAATGCATCCACCGATAAAAAAAGACCTGTACTTTTCTGGATTCACGGTGGCGGCTTCACTGCTGGCTCTAGTCATGAACTTCCTTCGTATGACGGTGAAAATATGGCTAAAAAAGGTGATGTAGTGGTTGTTTCTATCAACCACCGTTTAAATGTTTTAGGCTTCTTAGACTTATCGGCTTACGGTGATAAATATAAAAACTCGGCGAACAATAGTATTATGGATATGGTTGCTGCTCTAGAATGGGTAAAGAACAATATTTCTAATTTTGGTGGTGACCCGAACAATGTGACCATTTTTGGTCAGTCTGGTGGTGGCGCAAAAGTAACTACGCTTATGGCTATGCCAAAGGCAAAAGGTTTGTTCCATAAAGCAATCAACCAAAGTGGTTCTTTTAGAACTGCCATGTTAGAGAAAGAAGACACACAAGCGATTGCTACAGAAACCTTGAACATACTTGGGTTAGAGGGTAGTTCAGTAGATAGTATTCAAAATATTCCATTTGAAGTTTTAGCCGATGCAAGTAGCAAAGCTTTAAAGGTGGTAGCCGAAAAAATGAAAGCTGCAGGCAAACCTGTGATCGGCTTCGGACTTAGTTGGGGTCCAAGTAAAGATGGCAACGTACTTCCATATCAATTAAGTTCAAAAGAAGCGTTGGCCGTATCAAAAGATATCCCTTTTATGATTGGTACCGCAAAGAATGAATTTGCGCCATTTGCTAATATGCGTTTTTTAGGAGCATCTGAAGAAACCATCATGAAACATATTAAAGACACTTACAAAGACAAAGCAGATGCTTACGTAAAAGCAGTTAAGAAAGCGTATCCGAACGACACTGATGTCAAAGACCTTTTAGATGTAGATACCATGTTCAGACCTGGTGCCGTATTAGAGGCGAATGACAAGTCGGGCCTAGAAGGGGCACCTGTTTATATGTATCTGTTTACATGGCAATCACCAGTGTTCGATGGCAAGTACAAGGCATTACACTGCATGGAGCTTCCTTTTGTTTTTGACAATATCAACCTGGCGAATCATATGACTGGTGGCGGACAAGAAGCACACGAGCTTGCAGATAAAATGAGCGGTGCCTGGATTAATTTTGCAAGAACAGGCAATCCTAATCATGAAAATCTTCCTGAATGGCCTGCCTATAATAGTAGTAATACGGCCACTATGCATTTCGACGTTACGTGTGAAGTTAAACCTCAGCTCGACAAAGAATTATTTAGTATTGTTCAGGGTCAATAAATTATACTAAGATTACCCCTTAATAAATAAAAAAATCTGTCGTTCAGAGATAAAAAACTGTCGATTACAGGTTTGGGGCAAATCAAAATTATAATAGTGATTAAATTCACCCATTATCATTTCAACGTACATATCAATGAAAAAACCAACTATTAAATTTACAGCGACAACGCTTATTCTACTGTCTATATTGACTAGTTGTTCTGAAAAGTTCACGATAGACCAGAAAGAAAATTATACCAAAGTCATTAATTCTGACGGTGCTACCTTAGGTTATTCTCCTGAGTCTGGTATTAAAATTATATCGCAAGATCGATATGCTTTTAAAGATCTCAACAAAAACGGAACACTAGATAGTTATGAAGATTGGCGTTTACCTGTAGCCGAGCGTGCGAAAGATTTGGCTAGCCAAATGAGCCTAGAAGATATCTCGGGCCTAATGCTCTACAGCTCACACCAATCTATTCCTGGTAGTAGCCGTGGTTTTGGCGCTTCACAATATGGGGGTAAGCCATTTCCAGAAAGTGGTGCTTTGGCGAGCGACCTTTCAGATGATCAAAAGAAATTTTTGACCGATGACCATTTGCGTCATGTACTGATTACTTCGGTCGAAAGTCCGGTAATAGCAGCACAATGGAACAATAATGCCCAAGCCTTTGCAGAAGGTTTGTATTTGGGCATACCGGTCAATACAAGTTCGGATCCCCGTCATGGCAGTGATTCTTATGCAGAATTTAATGCCGGTGCAGGTGGTTCAATTTCTATGTGGCCAGGAACTTTAGGTATCGCCGCTACGTTTGACCCGTCTATAATGAAACAATTCGGGGAAATAGGCTCAAAAGAATATAGAGCCTTAGGAATTGCTACGGCACTTTCACCACAAATTGATTTAGCAACAGAACCACGTTGGAGCAGGTTTGATGGCACTATGGGTGAAGACCCAGATTTAGCTACAGATTTGGCCCGTGCCTATGTTGATGGTTTTCAATCGACCGATGGTGGCGATTGGGGCATGCAAAGTGTCAATGCCATGGTAAAACACTGGCCTGGTGGCGGACCAGAAGAAGGAGGCCGTGATGGTCACTTCGGGTATGGCGCCTATGCCGTATATCCTGGTAAGAACATTGCAGACCATATTAAACCATTTACCGAAGGTGCCTTTAAATTAGACGGCCCTACTAAAATGGCATCGGCCGTAATGCCGTACTACACCATTTCTTCTGGCGAAGGCGAAAATGTAGCCAATGGTTACAATAAGTATTTGATTACAGATGTCTTACGTGGCAAGTATGGTTATGAAGGTGTACTATGTACCGATTGGGGTATTACCAGAGATATGAGCGCTATACACAAATTTGAAGGGAAACCTTTTGGCGTAGAAAACTTATCCGTTGCAGAGCGTCACTATAAGGCTATTGCTGCAGGAATGGATCAATTTGGAGGCAACAATGATATGGGTCCGGTTTTAGAAGCTTTTAAATTAGGTGTGGCCGAACTTGGTGAAGAAGCGATGCGAGCACGTTTTGAAGCTTCTGCGGTACGTTTATTGACTAATATTTTTAGGGTGGGGCTTTTCGAAAATCCATATTTAGAGGTAGCCGAAACTGAAAAGATAGTGGGTAACAGTGAGTTTATGAAAGCTGGTTTTGATGCACAATTGAAATCGATTGTAATGCTTAAGAATCAAAATAAAACTTTGCCAGTTGAAGCCAAAAAGAAAGTATATGTACCACAACGTTATGTAGCACCCACTACGAATTGGTGGGGTATCACCACACCCGAAAAAACCGTAGATGCTTTCAATATGCAAGTGGTCGCCAAATATTTTGATGTAGTCGATTCTCCAGAAGAGGCAGATTTTGCTCTTGTGGGCATCTACAGTCCAAATGGTGGGGTGGGTTACGATTATGCAGATTTGGAAAATGGAAGCAACGGTTATGTGCCCATTAGTCTTCAATATGACACGTATACAGCAGATACTGCTCGTGAAGTAAGTTTAGCAGGTGGTAGCCCGTTAGAAGACTTTACTAACAGAACCTATAAAGGCAAAACGGTGAACACCATTAATACGACCGATATGCAATTGGTAAACGATACGAAAACAAAAATGGGTAATAAACCTGTAGTCGTATCGGTAAAAGTCGGCAAACCAATGATTTTCTCTGAAATAGAAGGTAGTGCTGCGGCCATAGTGGTTCACATGGGTGTACAGGATCAAGCGTTGATGGAAATCATTACAGGAGCGGTAGAACCATCTGCCCTACTCCCTTTTCAAATGCCAGCAGATATGTTGACCGTAGAAGCTCAATTTGAAGACGTACCAAGAGACATGAAGCCTTATACAGATGCCGATGGCAACACCTATGATTTCGCGTATGGCTTAAACTGGAGCGGCGTTATAGACGATGCACGTGTAAAGAAATACAAATAAGAAGTTGAATTGTTTTTTAAAAGCCCTATTAAGGTATTTCCTTACAGGGCTTTTTTTTATTTTTTCGATGAAATAAAAAGAACCTGGTCATTAAACCATAACAACTAAATTTCGTCTAAAGACCTATAGAACAATAACCCAATACAAGCATAGCTTAGAAAAAAAATAAACACAAAACCATTAATTATTTTAAGATGAGAATGACAACCGGATTACGCATGAGAATTATACACCGATATTTAGGCTTCTTTTTGGCAGGCATTATGGCCATGTATTCTATTAGCGGAATCCTTATGATTTTCAGGAATACCGATTTTTTAAAGAGTGAAAAAATAATGGAGCAACAATTGAACCCTAACTTAAAGGCTGGTGAGCTAAGTGCAGCTTTACGGATTAAAGGAGGTGTAAAACCCGAGAAAACCGAAGGGGACGTCGTTTATTTTGCACAAGGCGAGTACAATGCCAAAACCGGTATGGCGACCGTAAAAAAAATGGAGCTCCCTGTTATTTTAGGTAAGATGGAGCATTTGCACAAGGCAACTACCGACAGCCCTGTATATTGGTTGAATATTTTCTTCGGCCTTTCATTATTGTTCTTTGTCGTTTCTTCTTTCTGGATGTTTATGCCGCAGACCTCTGTATTTAAGAAAGGGTTATATTTCTCGTTGGCAGGTATTGTCTTAACGATTATACTACTATTCGTATAACTATAGACTTTCCACTCATATAATAAAAACCTCCATTTGGGCTTCCCTAGATGGAGGTTTTTTTATTTTTAAAGTATTTCCCATAAAAAATGTGCCTCAATTTTAGTATCTTGTAGTTCATTAATCGAAGTATACTCCCCCTCTCGCTTTTTGCGTAAGTAATTTAAAACGAACTATATACACAACCCAATACCCTATATATCTCCGTATTGGTTGATTTAGGTATTGGTTCCTGTTTCTATACGTTCTACGCAAGTTGAACGAAATACATGTACATAACTCTTAAACTTTAAATTATGAAAGTCAGCAAAAAAAACATTCCAGTAACAATGGAAGGACCTGGCACAATAATGCGAACTAAAGACAATTTTGGAGGAATGACCGTTGGCTTTAACGAACTACCAAAAGGAACAGATTTTACACCGCTACTAAAAGGTCTTGAAAATGACAGCTGCCATTGCCCTCATTGGGGATATATATTAAGCGGCAAACTACTAGTTAAGTATACTGATGGAACTGAAGAAATACTGACAGATGACGATGTTTATTTTCTTCCAAAGGGTCATACTGCCATAGTGCAAGAAGACATAAAAATGATTGAATTTAGTCCTTCAAAAGAATTAAGTGAAGTGATGGCCCACGTTGGTAAAAAAATGGCCGAACTAGGCGGATAAACCCAAAACTTGCATAGAACAATTGGTATAGCAAACCAATTACCAATGATACGGTTTTTAGAAGGCTGAACGGTTAGCGAAGGTCTAGTAGACCTTTGCTAGTGAAGAGTCAGCTATGGCGTAGGCATTAAAATACTACTATGATAAAATTATTTCGAAAAATACGTCAACGATTAGTATCTGAAAATACTCCTGACGCACCAAAAGGCAGTCTAGGCAAATATCTGCTGTATGCTGTAGGAGAAGTCGTGCTGGTGGTTATCGGTATTTTAATCGCTTTGGGTATTAATAACTACAATGAAAATCAAAAAAGTATAGCACAAGAACAGGTTATTCTGAAACAGCTTGCGACGGAATATAAAGCGAACTTACTTCAGTTAGAGAATAAGATTCAAATGAGACGCAAACTTATTGCCGAAAGCCTGAACGTGTTAGAGATTACTTCAAATGACACACTCATCAGTGAAGATTCCCTTTCCATGATTTTCGCCACTTTTTTTATGGACCCTACCTTTGACCCCATTGAAAATGATGTGATAAATTCAGGAAATATCAAATTGATACAAAATGATAGCTTAAAACAAGCCCTGTCCCATTGGACATCGGATATTAAAGCATATACCGAGTCTGAAGATATACAACATAACCATTATATTTCTGAAATTATTCCTTTTATGAAAGAGGTGGGCATCATGCGCAACGCAAACCATGTATTTTGGAGAGCTAAAGAGCTTAGAATGGGCTTTTTGGACAAAGGCAAAAATGACAAAATATTGACTATTGGCAAAAGCCCTAAAGAGATTGATGTTCAATCCATTTTAAAAGACCCACGTCTCGAAGGTCTGATTACCTTCATATTTACCTTTTCTCAAGTTTGTAATTTAGAAGGGCAAACACTGAAAGAGAAAATGCAAAAGATTATTAAAATTCTTGAGGACGAAATTGAATAAGCAATGGGGTTATAATAAGCCTCCCGAAAAAACCTTTTCAAAACTAACCCAATGGCTCTATAAATAAGCGAACTTAGCATAAGCTCATAACAACTAAAAAATTAAACCATGCCTTTAAAATCGAATGAAGTATCGGTTGTAATACTCGGAGGAAGTGGTGCTGTCGGTAAAGCAGCCTTAAAAACATTATTGCAACTCAATAACATACAGCAAATTACATTGTTAGGTAGAAACCCTATTTCAACTGTAAAAACCAATTGTGTTCAACAACACAAAATAGATGTAAGTGACCCTAGATCATACCAGAACTATGTGCAAGGACACACAACGGCTATTTGTACCTTAGGCGTTGGCCAACCAACGAAAGTAAGTAAAGAAGAATTTATAAAAATCGATAAAATTGCGGTACTAAATTTTGCAACGGAATGTAAAAAAGTTGGAGTCAAACATTTTGAATTATTAGCCTCTGTGGGTATCAATGCAAAGTCATCTTCCTATTATCTACGCACAAAAGGTGAATTGGTAGAAGCGCTTAAAGCATTGGATTTTGACCGTCTTAGTATTTTTCAACCTTCTATGATATTAACACCAACGAACCGATACGGTATAGGGCAAGCCATTACTTTAAAAATTTGGCCACTACTAAAACCATTTTTCATAGGTAGTTTACGAAAATACAAAGGTATTCCTGTGAATGTTCTAGGGCAGGCCATGGCAAAGAATATCCTTAAAGAAGGCGAAGCATATGAAGTACTTCAATGGGACCAATTTTATACCGTTAGCAAATAGCCACTTGTTGGCCGTCAGTTGAAAAAATAAACTCTGAATTTAAAAAGGTACTTAAAAGCTAATTTGGATATATAAAATGAAGAAACCTAAAAAGTTGTTTTACACGATTATAATGATGGTATTTATTTTTACCAGTTCTTGTAATCAGAAAAAGGATAGTGAATGGATACCCATTTTTAATGGTAAAGACCTAACTGGATGGTCACCAAAATTCACGGGTGAAGCATATCGAATAAACTACCTGAACACCTTTCAAGCTAAAGATGGGAAGTTAATTGTCTCTTACGATGACTACGACAATTTTGATAATAATTTTGGACATATTTTCTATAAAGAAAAGCTTTCGCATTATAAGTTGCGGTTAGCGTATCGTTTTTTAGGAGAGTCGGTTCCTGGTTCGCCAGATTGGGCCTATAAAAACAGTGGTATCAAATACCATTCTCCGCATCCTTCTGAACTACCAATAGACCAAACATTGTTAGTTGCTGTTGAAGCCCAAATACTTGGGGGTGACGGTAAAACAGAACGGTTTACTGGCAATGTATGCACCGCAGGTACTCATATCGTAATGAATGACAGTTTAATTACACAGCACTGTACAAATTCAAACTATCCTGCTATAAATGATAGCAGTTGGGTAAAGATGGAAATTGAAGTTCATGGCAGCGAAAAAATAATTCACAAGATCAATGGTCAAGTAGTTATGCAATATTCTAAACCCCAATATGATGACACTGATGAATTTGCTCGAGAACTCATGAAAAATGGTTATCCAAAAATCATAAGCGAGGGTTACATCGCGCTTCAAGCAGAAGGTCATCCCATAGAATTCAAGAACATCGAGTTGATGAAAATCAATAAATAATCGTTCAACCTTTCATACCTGATAAATCTGAGATAGGTGCCAAAGAACTGTTACCAGTAAAGTGGTATACAGATAGTTTTGTAGAAATACCTATTTGAAAGGAATAAGGCATAAACTCAGCGAGATGTTTCTATTGTACAAACACCTATGTATACCTTTAACCCGAATTGGCACATTGAGCGCAGTCGAAATGCACAGGTTTTAAAAATCTAAAAACACCATTCTCATTTTCTTATTAAAAACAAATGTTCTTATCTGAATATCAATGGCATAAGAAAAAATATCACAAACTTCTGTATATTGCAGTAGACCAAGCAAAGTACACTCCCCCAACATTTTAGTTTTTGCTATAACAAAACACAGATACAAGTAACTATATTTCTTGATAATAGGAAATATACGTACCAGTAACATATACATACGTTAGCTTTCA
>TARA_R110001606_G_scaffold138457_1_pt1 | contig 15345 bp, 8 predicted proteins | sample TARA_R110001606 | Tara Oceans TARA_R110001606 (sample SAMEA4398315) | marine metagenome | biome: Polar Biome; feature: [SRF] surface water layer (ENVO:00010504); material: water (ENVO:00002006), including particulate matter (ENVO:01000060) such as... | depth 5 m | reverse complement strand
TAAGATCATACTTTTAAGTCAAGGTAAAGTTCGTGATCTTGCCCTGGTTTAAAGACACTAAGCTTGCTAGTTTGGCTTTCAGGGCGATTAAAAATCAAACTACTATAACACTGTTAAGAAGCTTAATCGTGGTTTTATTGTGAACTATTTTTTAAGTTCGTTTTAGCGAAGCATTTAACTGGTGTTGTGATTAATTGGGACTTTTTTCTATTTAATCGCTAGAAAAAACAGGCATGCTTTATTGGTGAATTACATAAAATAATAAGCGCTGTGTGATTTTTAATACTTAGCTTTGTACTAATTTGGTGCGAATGTCGCACCAAATAATTCTTCACAGCGCTCGCTCTTTGATTCTAAACAGTCAATAGTGACCAATATATAGGCTAACAGCCTAATTTTATTATGTAATCTATATGGAATGTATATTGCTTAAATAGCAGGCAGGTAGTAGTAAGTTATACTTAAATGGCTATACAAAAAATTAAAGAGGGATTAATCGATGACAATTACTGTTGGTATAGCGCACCATACTCAATACAAGTACGACCGCCCAGTAAATATGGGGCCGCATATTTTCCGCTTACGTCCAGCACCGCATAGCCGAACTAAAATTAAAAGCTACTCATTAAAAATAGTGCCGGAAGATCATTACATCAATTGGCAGCAAGACCCTTTTGGTAATTATCAGGCAAGAGTGGTATTTAATAGCCCCACAACTGAGTTTAGTTTTACTGTTGATTTAGTGGCCGAAATGACGGTAATTAATCCGTTTGATTTCTTTTTAGAAGAATATGCTGAAGAGTTTCCATTTGAATACGATAAAGTCGCAAAGGCTGAGCTTAATCCCTATTTAAAAAAACGTAAGGCGAGTCCTAAGTTTTTAGAATTGATTGATTCGTTACGTCCGGAAAAACCAATCAGAAGTGTTGATTTTTTAGTTGCGGTCAATCAGTCAATTTATAATCTTGTTGGCTACGGCATTCGTTTAGAGCCTGGAGTTCAAACGGCGAACGAAACCATCACAAAAAAAACCGGTTCATGTCGAGATTCTGCGTGGTTGTTAGTACAACTGTTTCGTCATTTAGGTTTGGCTGCTCGTTTTGTATCTGGTTATTTAATCCAACTTACATCAGATCAAAAATCACTTGATGGCCCAAGTGGTCCTGATGAAGATTTTACTGATTTACACGCATGGACTGAAGTATATATTCCAGGCGCAGGTTGGATCGGGCTTGATCCTACCTCCGGCTTATTTGCTGGCGAAGGCCATATTCCGCTTGCGTGCACACCTGAACCTAGCTCAGCAGCACCTGTCTCTGGTGGCATAGATAAGTGCGAATCAGAATTTAGTTTTTATAACAAAGTAACGCGCGTACATGAAGACCCTCGCGTTACAAAGCCATATTCAGAAACACAATGGGCTGCAATAAACCGCTTGGGTCAGCAAGTTGATGATGTATATGTTAAGGAAGGTGTTCATTTAACAATGGGCGGTGAGCCGACGTTTATTTCTATTGATGATATGGAACATCCCCAATGGAACACAGAAGCCGACGGTAAAGAAAAACGAGTGTTAGCACAAAGCTTATTTATTGCGATGAACAAAGCATATACCAAAGGTGGCTTTACACATTATGGGCAAGGTAAATGGTATCCGGGAGAGTCACTGCCTCGCTGGCAATATGCATGTTATTGGCGAAAAGACGGTGAAGCTTTGTGGCAAGATGCCAGTTTATTAGCTGATCCGAATAAAGATTATAAATTAGACCACACAGATACCAAGCGTTTTACAGAACAGCTATGTGCAGAAATAGGCCTTGAAACCAAGGCTATCACTACAGCCTATGAAGATATTTTATATCATTTATGGCAAGAGGCATCGTTACCCAAAGAGGTGGGGCCTAAACAGCCTGAACTTCTTAGTGCAATGAGCCGTAAAGGCTTTTTAGCTAAAATGGAACAAGGTATTGAAAAGCCTGTTGGTTATGCATTGCCGCTGCAGTTTAATCAAGCGAAACATTGCTGGCAGTCATGCAAATGGGAATTTAAACGCGAATACTGTTTTTTATTACCAGGTGAATCACCCCTTGGTTATAGATTACCGCTTGATAGCCTTGAGTGGACAAGCAACATTATTGAGCGAGATCCGTTTGATATTCCAGATAACTTTACAAAAGCTAAAAAACTGCAAAAAGGCTTTATTGGTCAACAGATGATCAAAACCGCAATGGCATTGGAAGTAAGAGAAGGGCGGTTGTACATCTTTATGCCCCCAACGAGCCATTTTGAACATTATATGTCGCTATTAAATGCGATTGAAAGCACCGCAAAAACCCTGCAAATCCCGGTTGTTATTGAAGGCTATAGCCCGCCTAAAGATAGTCGTGTAGAAAAATACGCCGTGACACCTGATCCAGGTGTCATTGAAGTGAACATCCACCCATCTTCGTCATGGCAGCAATTGGTAGATAGAACAACGACACTTTACGATCTAGCCAAACAAGCACGTTTAGGAACAGATAAGTTTATGGCGGACGGTCGTCATACCGGCACCGGGGGGGGTAATCATGTCACTTTAGGTGGTGAAACGCCACAGCAAAGCCCGTTCTTACGACGCCCAGATATTTTAAGAAGTTTTATTACTTATTGGCAGCACCATCCTGGATTATCTTATTTATTTTCAGGTTTATTTATCGGCCCTACAAGCCAAGCACCTCGTGTGGATGAAGCACGTGATGAGTTGCTCTATGAGCTTGAAATCGCATTTTCACATATGCCTGAAGGGGAAGTGCCTGAGCCATGGCTCGTTGATCGTTTGTTACGCAACTTACTTGTTGATTTAACAGGTAATACACACAGGGCGGAGTTTTGTATTGATAAGCTATATTCACCCGATTCAGCAACAGGACGACTAGGTATTGTCGAGTTTAGGGGGTTTGAAATGCCACCTCACTCACAAATGAGTTTAGTGCAAATGTTGTTATTACGGACTTTATTGGCTTGGTTTTGGAAAAAGCCTTATCACAAACCGTTGATCCGTTGGGGCACCGAATTACATGATAAATTTTTATTACCTCAGTATGTTGAAAATGATTTAGCTGAGGTTGTTAGAGATCTGCAGCAAGCTGGTTTTGCATTCCAAGTAAGTTGGCTAAACCCATTTTTTGAGTTTAGGTTCCCTGTTTGCGGCACCCGAGAACTCGATGATGTGACGTTAGAGCTTAGAACCGCGATTGAACCGTGGCATGTACTAGGTGAAGAAGCCAGTGCATCTGGTACTGCTCGGTATGTTGATTCGTCATTAGAGCGCGTGCAAATCAAAGTAATTGGCACAATGAGTGACCGCTATATCGTTACATGTAATGGCCGACGCGTGCCGCTTAAAATTGTTAAAGGCAAAGCGAAAGATGAAATGGTTGCCGGGATCCGTTACCGTGCATGGCAGCCACCAACAGCGCTGCATCCTACAATTGGTGTACATGCACCGTTAGTATTTGATCTGATCGATACCTGGGAAGGCCGCTCAATGGGTGGTTTTGTCTACCATGTTAGTCATGCTGGTGGGCGAAATCCAGAAACATTACCCGTTAATGCATTTGAAGCTGAAGGGCGAAGGGTTGCACGATTTTGGGAGCATGGTCACACACCATCATTATTAGCATCTGATCAGCCTAGTTGGAGCCCATCGGCTGCGACACGAAGCTTTGAATCAGCACAATCGGTGAGTGAATTTGTTGTTCCCGATGAAGAAAATACTAATTCAGATTACCCTAATACGCTCGATTTAAGGAGACAACCTAAGTTCAAATAAATCATCTTTTTGGGTTGTTCATTGTATGACTCCACTTTGACATTACGCAAAGTAGAGTCATTATTTAACAGACGCTTTTGTTAATACAATTACCAACAAATTGAACTAGAATGATAGTTTACTTTCTATAGCGGAGCGCTTTTAGCTTGTACATTAATAATAATACGATGCCAGAGCTGCCTAATTGGTTGTCTTTATACCTTGATAAACGCCACGGTCATGATGAATTGGCGGATCACAGTGGCTTAAACCCTGAGCATTGGGATACTTTATTTAATCGTTTAGCAAGTTTAACCGCTGAAGATGTAAGTAGTCGTGCCATTGAAATTACGCAACTTTTGCAAAATGGCAATATTAAAAGTGAGAGTAATCAACAGTGGCACTTCGATCCACTGCCTTTTATGTTTTCTCGAGCAGATTGGAATACGTTAGAGCAAGGCATAAAACAGCGAACTTTATTACTTAATAAGATCCAACAAGATGTTTATTCTGAGCAAAAGCTACTTTTGAGTGGGCAAATATCACCGCAGCAGCTGTACCAAGATAGTCATTACTTACGTGAAGGATTTAGCTTACCAAGTGATGAGCTAAAACTGTTTTTTACAGCGGTTGATGTGTATCGCGCACCATCGGGTGAATTTAAAGTCTTAGCTGATCATTGCCAATGTCCGTTAGGTCTAGGGCTATTGCTTAAAAACCGCATTATAGCTAGGCGCGTTATGGCTGAAGAGTTTGCTGAATGCAACGTGCAACAAATTAAAGAGTTTTTAAATTTGTTTCAAGAAGGCATTAACGAGTTTATTCATTATATGGATGATCCTCGTATTGTTATTTTAACTCAAGGGATCGATGATCCAAATTATAACGAGCATGCGTTTCTATCTACTTACTTTGGCTATACTTTAGTGCAAAGCGCTGATTTAACAGTGCGTAATGGCGAAGTGTGTTTAAAGTCATTACAAGGGTTGGGGAAAATCAATGTGATTTTACGTTGGATCCCAGATCAAAGTATCGATTCACTTGAACAAACACAATACTCGTTACATGGTATTCCAGGCTTATTACAAGCTGTACGTGAGGGCTCAGTAAAAGTATTAAATCCTTTTGGTAGCGGGGTACTCTCATCACCAGCAATACAATGTAATTTAGCCCAGCTATCAGAGCAACTTTTACAACAACCATTATTACTAGATTGCCCTAAGTACCACAGCATTGAAGATGTTAAATCATCGGATTGGTCACAGTTAGTGTTTGGTAGTTATAAAGATCCTAAACTAACACTGGATGGCCATTTAGACGCTGATAAAATTAAACAACTTATAACTAAGCAACCTAGCGATTATTATTTTCAAGATAAACCCGCATTTAGTAGCGCACCATTTTGGGATGACGGTAAGTTAATTGCAAAACCTGTGGTATTTAGGTGTTATGTATTAACCACAGAAAATGGCATCGAAGTGCTGCCATCGGCACTGTGTTTCTCTTATCAAAATAGTGCTAACGCTAAGGGCGCTGGTTGGCTCAAAGATACTTGGATAAATACCAGTAAAGATATTGATTTAACTGAGCAAAGTGTACCAACACCAATTAAAAAAAGAATGGATGTAAGCTTACTTGAAGGGGTTATATCAAGTCGTACTGCAGAACATTTATTTTGGCTCGGTCGTTATTTAGAGCGCTGTGAAAATACCATAAGAATATTACGTATCTTTATTGATCGTTACACTGAGTTGGCTATTTATCCAGATTTAATACGCCGCAGTACTGTTGCTCGTTTGTTGGCTGCTATCAGCGCTCAGCATATTGTTTACCCTTATGTAGAGCAAGCAATCAAGCTTGAAGAATTTGATAGCGCAGTGTCTAAGCAAACAGCGTTTGCTTTACTCGCTGATGAGCTACGCGCGGGTAGTATAATAAATACGTTAAATTATTTAGCGAATGCATCAGTACAGGTCCAAGAATTATTGTCTCATGATAGTCGTCGTATTATTGATGAAATCAATGAGCAAGTTAAAGTGCTAAAGCATATCAATATCAACATTTCATCACGTGCGATGCAAAGTATTTTAGATAAAGTGATTGGTTTGATCATGGCCTTTAATGGCTCGTTAGTGGATTGTATGCCAAACAGCAATGGCTGGTTTTTACTTGAGATGGGTCGCAGGATTGAGCGCAGCTTACAAATCACCTCATTAACAGGGGCTTTATTAACGCAAGAACTCGAGCAAGCTGAAGAGCTTGGTTTACTCGAAGCGGTTTTGAGTAGTCAAGTTAGCTTAGTGACCCATAAACGTCGCTATAGAATGTATCAAAGTATAGGTACTGGGCTTGAGCTATTATTACTGGATGCAGAATACCCTCGCTCATTACTTTTTCAGTTAGAGCAAATAAACCAGTTATGTAAGCATTTACCGACTAAACGCAGACAGGGAGTGATAGCAGCACATGAAAAAGCAATTTTACTTTCTAAAACGAGTTGCTATGTCACAGAAAAAGACTACCTGCAAAGGACGGACGCTGGAGTTCGTAAACAGTTAATCGAGTTTAACCATAATATTCGCCTGAACTTAAATACCTTTTGTGATGTATTATTATTGCAGTATTTTTCTCATACACAAACGGCGAATAAATTGAATTGGACTAATATTGAGCAAGCTCAATCGTGAAATATAAAATAAAGCATTCCACAACCTACAGTTATGCCGATTTTGTTAGCTTGTGTCAAAACCAAGCACGGTTAACACCAAAAACAAATCGTGCTCAGATATGCCACAGTAGTCGCATAGATATTGAGCCGCCGGCAAATTATCTACAAGAATTTACGGATTATTTTGATAATAAAGTGACCGCGTTTGAAATAGCCACTCAGCATAAAAAACTGAAAGTGACTATGACCAGTGAAGTGGAACTTTTATTAAGTGCAAATATTAACCTCGTCGACACTGATATGCCTTGGCAAGAGGCTCGCGATATCGTCGCAAAGCCAAATACATATCAGCTGTTAAAAACATCGGAGTTTATTTTGCCATCTCAATATACTCCTTTTGTACAGGGTATAAAGGAATACGCTTTAACGTCGTTTTTAGCTGATATTAGCTTGATTTGTGGCTGTAAAGATCTCATGGCACGGATTTTTCATGAGTTTCAGTATGATCCCGGTTTTACTACGATTAGTACGCCTTTGAGTGTTGTTTTTGCACAAAAAAGGGGCGTTTGCCAAGATTTTGCACATTTTGCGATAGCGTGCTTACGCAGTATTGGTTTAGCAGCACGTTATGTTAGCGGGTATATAGAAACAATGCCTCCCGAGGGGGAAGAAAAGTTAGCAGGTGCAGATGCGACCCATGCATGGTTTTCTGTGTTTGTGCCAAGGTTTGGTTGGGTAGACTTTGATCCAACAAACAATGTTATGCCTAATGAGCAGCATATAACACTTGCTGTTGGCCGTGATTTTTCTGATGTCACTCCTTTGAAAGGCGTGGTTTTTGGTGGCGGTACACAATTGCTTGATGTAGCGGTTGATATGATTCGATTGGAGTGATTAAAACAACTCAATATTAATAATGGATAAGGCGGAAGGATGTATGAAAATTGACTGGAAAGCATATCAAACAAATGGCTTTTTTGATGAATTAATAGACGCACAAGGAAATATTCGAACGCACGGTAAACAGTTAGCACAGTTTTTTTCTAGCTTATCAAAAGAAGAATTAGTTAAAGCCAGAGCTGTTGCAGATCTTGCCATAAAAGAAATGGGCATTACGTTTACAGTTTATAATGAAGGCAATATGATCGATAGAGCGTGGCCGTTTGACATTATTCCGCGCACTATTGGTAAAAAAGAATGGCAAACTATTGAGGTAGGTTTAAAACAGCGTGTTGAAGCGTTGAATCTGTTTATAAATGATTTATACCATGATCAAAAAATAATAAAAGACGGTATTTTTCCAAAAGGCTTACTCGAAAAATCAGTTAACTTTCGCTCTCAATGTGTTGGAATTACTCCGCCAAATAATATATGGGCGCATATCTGCGGCTCCGATTTAGTGCGCGATGGAAATGGCACTATGTTTGTACTCGAAGATAACTTACGCGTGCCGTCTGGGGTGTCTTATATGCTTGAGAACCGCTCTGTGATGAAACGTGTTTTCCCTGAGTTATTCGAACAAGTGTCGATTTTACCAGTTGATGATTATCCTTCACAACTGTTTGATATGTTGGCAGCAATGTCACCTCGTCCAGACGATAAGCCTGAAGTAGTGGTATTAACACCCGGTGTATTTAACTCCGCCTATTTTGAACATTGTTACCTTGCTCAAGAGATGGGCTGTGAATTAGTAGAGGGGCGTGATTTAGTAGTCGAAAAAGACGACTGTGTCTATATGCGCACAATTACAGGCTTGCAACGCGTTGATGTAATTTATCGACGCATCGACGATTTATTCTTAGATCCCGAAGCTTTTTTACCTGAATCACAATTAGGTGTACCCGGTTTAATGCGAGCATGGTCGAAAGGTAATGTGGCGTTAGTCAATGCACCCGGTGCAGGGGTTGCGGATGATAAGGTGGTTTATGCCTATGTACCTGACATCATAAAATATTACTTGGATGAAGAACCCAAGATAGAAAATGTGCCAACCTATAAGTGTTTAGATCCTAAAGAATGTGATTATGTTATTAAAAATATCGATAAACTAGTTGTCAAACCTGCAAACGAGTCGGGTGGCTATGGTTTATTGATTGGTCCTAAATCGACTAAAAAAGAGCAACAAGCAACCATTGCACAAATAAAAGCCGATCCACGGAATTGGGTAGCGCAACCAACTCTTGATTTGTCTACGGTTCCCACCCTTGACGGGACAGAGCCTGATGGACGTCACGTTGACTTGAGACCGTTTATATTATCGTCAGGTAAAGACACACAGATCACTACTGGTGGCCTTACTCGTGTTGCGATGGTGAAAGGTTCATTAGTGGTAAATTCATCTCAAGGCGGTGGTAGTAAAGATACCTGGATTGTTGACGAAGAGGCTAAATAATATGTTATCAAGAGTAGGTGAAACTTTATATTGGGTAGCTCGTTACGTTGAACGTGCAGAAAATGTTGCACGGTTAATTAATGTCAACAACATGCTGATGTTGGATTTACCTAAAGGCGTATGTACAGGCTGGGAGCCATTAATAGATATTATTGGCGCACGTCAGGCGTATGAAGATAAACACGCTGATTACACAGAGCAAAAAGCGCTGCGTTATTTACTTGTAGGTAGTGATAATGGCTCGTCTATTTTAAATTCTATTATCTATGCTAGAGAGAGCGCTCGGACGATCCGAGACGTAATGCCTCGCGATGTATGGGAAGAAATTAACTCCCTTTATTACTATGTAAAAGATAATCAAAAAGAAGGGCTTGCTAAGCGTGGCCGATTTGCTTATCTAAAGAAAATCATCGAATCAGCCCATCAAATATTTGGTGCTTTAGATGCGACTATTAACCATGATCATGGTTTTACGTTTATCCGCTTTGGGTCGTTAATAGAACGTGCTGATATGACGTCACGGATATTAGACATTCGTTCAGAGACGTTGATCACCAGCGATGAAGCAAAACCTTATGAAAATATTCAGTGGATCAGCTTATTGCGCTCGCTTAGTGCTTATCAAATGTATCGACAAGAGATGAGCGTACGGGTGCAACGTGCTGATGTATTAGAATTCGTGATGCACAGTGAAGTATTTCCACGGTCAATTTTGTTTTGCTTAATAGAGCTGAAAACGCTGATTTCACCTTTGCCAAACTCTACAGAGATTATAAATTTAATTGATGCAGTGGTAAAACAATTGAAAGCTGAAGATGTAAGAGCGCTTAAAAATGGCCACTTACACAATTATATGGATCAAATCCAAATTGAATTAGCGGGCATTCATAATGCATTAGCGCAAACGTATTTTTTAAAACCGCCAGAATAGGCCTGTTAAGCTATTAATCTTATAATACGCCCAAGGTTTTAAATTACATTGGGCGTTATTAACTAACGTGAGCTTTGGCTAATTATGAAAACGCGTTGTCTTTTAATTGTGCTTGCATTTGTTCGCGCATTTTAAACTTTTGTAGTTTTCCGGTAACCGTCATAGGGTAACTTTCAACAAATTGAATATGTTTTGGTATTTTAAAATAAGCTAATTTATCTTTTAAGAAGCTGCGAATTTCTTGCTCTGTTAACACGGCATCATCTTTAGGCTGCACCCAAGCACATACTTCTTCGCCGTACTTGTCGTCACTGATGCCAAAAATAGCAGCATCTTGCACGCCAGGGTAAGTGTAAAGTACTTCTTCAATTTCGCGCGGGTAGATATTTTCGCCACCACGAATGATCATATCTTTAATTCTGCCCACTATTGCAACAAAACCTTCCGCATCCATTACACCTAAATCACCAGAGTGTAGCCAGCCTTCTTTATCGATAGTTGCGGCGGTTTTTTCTTCATCATTCCAATAGCAACGCATAATACCCGCACCACGGCTGCATACTTCGCCAGCAAGCCCTATTTTTTGTATATTACCCACTTCGTCAATAATTTTTACTTCTGTATGCGCCAGCGCGCGGCCGACGGTAGTAACTTGTTTTTCAATGGATGAGTCAATCTCCGTGGCATTATTAATGGGACTACATTCCGTTTGGCCGTAACCGATAACAACTTCATTCATATGCATCAGCGATTGTACTTTACGCATTACTTGCTCAGGACACGTCGAGCCTGCCATGATGCCCGTACGTAAACTGGATAAGTCAAAACGAGCAAAATCTTTTAGTTCCAGTTCAGCAATAAACATCGTAGGTACGCCATGCAGTGCAGTACAGCGTTCTTTTTCAACTACCTCAAGCGTGATTGTTGGATCAAAAGAATCTCCTGGAAATACTGCCGTAGCTCCTTTACTTATACATACTAAATTACCTAATACCATTCCAAAACAGTGATATAACGGCACTGGAATACACAGCTTATCATCTGCAGTTAAGCGCATTGCATTAGCCATAAGAAAACCATTATTTAAAATGTTTTTATGGGAGAGCGTAGCGCCTTTAGGATTGCCTGTTGTGCCGGAGGTAAACTGAATGTTGATATCTTGATCTGGTTGCAAAGTTGCACCAATGGCGTTGAGCTCAACGCGGTGGGCGGCCGTTGGCATTGTCATAACTTGACTAAAACTAAACATGCCTGCGGCAGGCTCATCACCAATGCGAATAATATTTTTTAAATAGGGGAGGTTTTTTGCCTGCAGTTGCCCAGCTTTTGCAGCGGCAAGTTCGGGCAGTAATTCATTAAGCATGCCTAGGTAATTACTGGCTTTGAAACTTGAAGCGGTTATAAGAGTTGAACACTCGACTGAATTTAGTGCAAATTGTAGTTCGTTTGGACGATACGCTGGGTTAATACAGACCATGATTGCGCCAATTTTGGCGGTCGCAAATTGGGTTAAGCACCACTCAAGGTTGTTTGGTGACCAGATACCAACACGATCACCTGGTTTTACACCTAAAGCCAGTAACCCCATTGCCAGCTGGTTGATCTGCTGCTGATATTCTTTATAGCTTAAACGAATGTTTTGATGATGCAGCACTATCGCAGGGTGGTCTGGATTATTGTCGACAATGGAGTCGAAGTAATCACCTATGGTTTTATTGATCAATGCTGGGCTTTGTGCTCCTTTATAGTAGCTATGCTCTAAGCCAGCTGTATCTTTGACTGTTTTATTCGCATCGGTTGCAGTTGTATTATTGTTACTTATTTGCATGTACGGTCTCCGTGTCAATGTTGTGAGAGTCTACTCAGTTAGAAAAACACAGATTGTCGACAAATGAAAGCGCTATACGACCAATGTAGTAATAAAAATGATAAATATTAGGCAATAAAAAACGCTAGCTGTAGCTACAAAAAAACATTGCAGTACACACTAGCGTAGTATCTGATTATAAATTTAACTCTAATTGAAAATTAAAGCTCTTCGCTGCGGTAGGTTTTTTTCATTAAATGTACATATGCATTTACAAACGCATTTTCTTGGTACTTTTTAAGCCCCGTTTCAGCGAAATCAATAGGAATAGGATTACGTTTTAATTGTTCTTTGATCTCGGTTGTACTGAATAAATAAACACTCAGCTCAGGGATCAATTGAATTGCAGTTTCCATTTTGAAACCGTTCGCACTACCGGCAAATTTACCTTTAGGCGCACGTTGACGAATAGCAACTGAGTCAATTTGATAGTCCTGCATAAGTTTCGCAAAATCAAATTGGAATTTACGCATTACTTCAGTGTCATTACCATTACCTAAGGTAAAGCGAGTTTGGCGAATATCTCGTATATCAAATACATCGTTATCTTTTGTTAAAATACACAGTAGTACGTCACTACCGGTAATTTCTACACCGCATGTTCTCATTGTCATTCTCTAAATAACTAATTTGGGCAGCATTATATCAATTAAACGCCTTAAAAACAGTGCATTTTAAAAACCGATTTCAATCCCAATGCCACTGTGGTCGCTTACGCAGATATCTTCATCAATTTGGTTTGGATTTAAGTGTTTATCAAAGCTTAGATAGTGCAACGATTTTATCCGCGATAATGCACAATCAGTATTAAAGTGTCCTGAGGTCAAAATATAATCAAGCACATTGCCACGACCTTGATAATAATGTGTTGCTGGTTTTACTTTACCATTTGCCGATTCACTGCTTAATTCAAACGAATCAGTTAATCCTACAATGGGTTGTTCAAGCTCTAAACAGGGCTCGCAACGAGTAGGGTGAAATCCTTGGGTCATGAATGACAGCGCAGGGCTGTCAATATTGTCGTTAAAATCCCCCATTACTAATGTTGCACAGTTTTTTTCACGCTGGGTTTTTAGCGCATCATAATAAACAATCGAAGCTTCCAGTGAGCGTGATATTTGCGATTGCATCATGCCAACGGTTTGTTGTAATAGATTTAATAAGGGATCGTCTTGATTATGAATGTTTAAAATATGCGCCATTGAATGCACCCGTTGTGATTTAAAGTGCACCACATAGCAGGTTAAATCACCAAATTCAGGTACATCAAAACTGCATTTAATAGGTGTGCGATTAAATTTAAATTCATTTTGATTATTTAAGTACTCAAGTAGTTCTGGGCAAGGGGTGAGTTCGTGGCATGCTTGAAAAGGGATTTTCGCGGCAATCGCCACCACAGGGTTAAATAATACCTGTGGATAGAGATGATCACTGCGTGGACTGGCTACAGTAGCAAAATAGTCATAGCCTTGCTCTTTACACAAAATGGCCAATTCTTTAGGGCTAAACACCTCTTGGAAAGCAACAACCGTTGCTTGACTTTGCTGTAGAAAGTCAGTGATAAATTGCTGTTTTTGCCGCCATTGCGTTGCGTTGTAACGTTCATGTAATTGATAAAAAGAATAAGGTGGCGCCGTAAAATTAAGTAAATTTAAAGTGGCAAAACGGATACGATTAGACGTCGTCATTAGGTTATCCAACAGCTGAAATTAAATTAAGTATGAAATGCGAGGGTTATTTGTCAATTTGTCTGGCTAAATACTTGTATTTAGTGGCTCCAAACGCGACAATAACTGCTTGTGTTTGCTAAGACTCAACAAATACATTAACCAAATACGGTTAAAATTAACAATGCTTATTCGTAAAAGCGTTGTCGAGTTATTCATTTTAATTTAATAAATACATGTGATGCATTGTAGGCGTCACCACTGTAGTAAGGACTTATAATGCCAGTTATTACTCTTCCTGACGGCAGTCAGCGTAGTTTTGAAAACCCTGTAAGTACACTTGATGTAGCCAATGATATCGGCCCAGGCTTAGCAAAAGCCACTATCGCTGGTCGTGTTAATGGCACTCGCGTTGATGCCTGTGATTTAATTTCTGACGATTCTCGTCTTGAAATCATCACCGCAAAAGATGATGACGGCTTAGAAATAATTCGTCACTCATGTGCTCACTTGATTGGTCATGCAGTTAAGCAACTGTTTCCTGATGCAAAAATGGCAATTGGTCCAACGATTGATAATGGTTTTTACTATGATATCGATATGGAACATTCATTAAGTCAAGATGACTTAGAAGCTATTGAAAAGCGCATGTTGCAACTTGCTAAAACAAACTACGACGTGGTTAAGAAAACCGTAAGCTGGCAAGAAGCCCGTGATGCATTTGCAGCGCGCGGCGAAATGTACAAAATTCAAATCCTTGACGAAAACATCGCTAAAGATGACCGTCCAGGATTATATCACCACGAAGAATATATCGATATGTGTCGTGGTCCACACGTACCGAACATGCGTTTTTGCCAACATTTCAAAATAATGAAAGTAGCCGGTGCCTACTGGCGTGGCGATTCAGATAATAAAATGTTGCAGCGTATTTATGGCACTGCATGGGGCGATAAAAAGCAACTTAAAGCCTACTTACAACGTTTAGAAGAAGCCGAGAAACGTGATCACCGTCGTATTGGTAAAGCACTTGATTTATGGCATTGGCAAGAAGAAGCGCCAGGCATGGTGTTTTGGCACAACGATGGTTGGAGCATTTACCGTGAACTTGAAGAGTTTGTGCGTGAAAAGTTACGCGAGTACCAGTACGAAGAAGTAAAAGGTCCAATGATGATGGATCGTTCTTTATGGGAAAAATCAGGTCACTGGGAAAAGTATTCAGAAGCAATGTTTACCACTGAATCTGAAAAGCGTGAATACGCAATCAAACCAATGAACTGCCCAGGTCACGTACAGATCTTTAATCAAGGTTTAAAATCGTACCGTGATCTTCCACTGCGTATGGCTGAATTTGGTTGTTGTCATCGTAACGAGCCGTCAGGCGCACTTCATGGTCTAATGCGCGTACGTGGCTTTACTCAGGATGATGCCCATATCTTCTGTACTGAAGAGCAAATCATGGACGAAGTATCAGCGTGTATCCAAATGGTTTACGATACGTACGAAACATTCGGCTTTGAAAAAATTGTGGTGAAGCTGTCAACACGCCCTGAACAGCGTATTGGCGAAGATCATATGTGGGACAAAGCAGAGCTTGCATTAGCTGATGCACTGAAAGCAAATAACATCGAATTTGATTATTTACCGGGTGAAGGTGCTTTCTATGGTCCAAAAATTGAATTTACTTTGTACGATTGCTTAGACAGAGCGTGGCAGTGTGGTACAGTGCAACTAGATTTTGCATTACCAGGGCGTTTAGGGGCAACTTATGTTGCTGAAAACAACGAACGTCGTACACCTGTTATGATACACCGTGCAATATTGGGCTCTATCGAGCGCTTTATCGGTATTCTTACAGAAGAATACGCGGGTTTATTCCCGACTTGGCTTGCACCAAAGCAAGTAGTGATTATGAATATCACTGATAAACAAGCTGCTTATGTGCAGGAAATTGTACAAAAATTAAATAAACTTGGAATTAGAGCCGCTGCTGACTTGAGAAATGAGAAGATTGGCTTTAAAATCCGTGA
>TARA_R110001606_G_scaffold209615_1_pt1 | contig 15358 bp, 10 predicted proteins | sample TARA_R110001606 | Tara Oceans TARA_R110001606 (sample SAMEA4398315) | marine metagenome | biome: Polar Biome; feature: [SRF] surface water layer (ENVO:00010504); material: water (ENVO:00002006), including particulate matter (ENVO:01000060) such as... | depth 5 m | reverse complement strand
CAACTATTGTGACATAAAACCAACTATGCGGATGGAAGCGTGGATTGGAATAGAATAGTGAAGTTAATTACTTTGTACTAAATTATTTTTTGTTGTGATGAATTATTATTAATTTAATTGCTGAACAAAATCAGAAAATTTAATTATGGATTGTGAATCTTTAATACTATTAGCAACTGAAGGAAGCTTATTAGTATCGATTATAGAGTATGGATAAACACTATCATTTTGTTCAATAAGTATTTCATATAACTTATGGTATGAAGATTTAGAACCGCTATATGGATCTATAACTAAGTAATGTTTATTTCCCTTTGCATCTAAAGAGTTTTGTTTACTAAATAAATTTAAACGATGATTTAAACTTTCAAAATCAGAAATTTCGTGTCTAAAGTTATCAATAGGTTTTTCAGAATTTAAATCTATTGATTTTACAGAATACACGCTACCGTTAACCCCAATACCATCAAGAGTATAATCAAAAAATAAATTAGGTATTTGTTCTTTTTTAACTTTATAATTTAAATCTATAATATTATGAAGAGGCTCAAAAAAAACTTTCTTAATTGTTCTGCTAAAAGTGCGGTCAATAATATTTTTACTTTGAGGTTTTAAATTAAGTTCAATGTATTTTTTAAAGAAACCATTAAAACTATCCATATTGAAAGCCATATGTAATACAGATGGGTTATCAAATTGAATAAAACCATTATTGTAAACAGAAAGTCTATTTAAATATTCAAGATTTATTACTATATCATTAGAGAATAATGAAACTTCCTCTCTAAGTTGGAAGTCTATAAAGTCAGATATTTTTTTAATTGTGTAGTCAAGAAGTTTACTATTTGCGTTGTTAATTTTATGAGATAAGGCTATTTTTTCTTTTGAAAATTTATAAAAAATATTTTTGCCTGAAATTAAAATCATACCAATAGCTAAATTCTCCCTACTCAGGGGATTATTAACAAATCTAATTATACTATAGTATGATTTCATTTTATGTAATTGAAATATATTTTTGATACTTCCTTATTTCTATTTTTATCTGATAAAATATCTTTTATCTTCTTTTTACCGGCTTTACTCAAACCAAATGAACTTGGTACTTGACCAAATACAAAATCTATATTCTGTATAACATCATTAAACCCTTCAAATATTGTGTTGTGTAAGTTACTGATTATTTTTGAGTCTGCAAAGTTAAGAATACTTTTTGACATTGGTGTTTTTAAAATAGTTCTAGAATGAGGATGCGACATTAATTCTAAACGTATTGCCTTATAATTTGACTGATGTGCAAAAGTATATGTGTGATCAATAGGTAAAAATTTAAACTTCCCGTCTAAAGATTCATCTATTAAAATATTTGAATTATTATCTTTCCTATCCATATTACCAATCCAATAATCAAAGACTCCTATTTTAATAAAATCTAAAGGATTAATATACTTATTGTATTCATATTTATTTTTTAAGCTTATATTGTATAAATCTAGTTCTGTAGTTGTAGCTAAATTTGTGGAGCCAAAAAACAAAACTTTATCAAATGCGAGTTTATCATATTTATTCTCATATTTTTCCCCAGATAATTTAAAAGTTTCAAAAACTTCTTGAGGTATTTTTATAATGGCGGGTTCTATAACACTGACTTGCATTATTTGTAAAAAATATACACCTAAAATTTCATTTACTAAATCTGAAATAGGTGGACTAGGTTTAAACATTGACTTTGCTATGTATAATTCACCGTCATCACATAACACAAAAAAAGGCACACTATTAGTTCTTTTTTGATGTAATATTTGAATTGCAGTTATGTGTTTTAAAACTTTCAATTTATTGTAAATATATTCTTTTTTAGAAAAAAAAATTTAATTATCAACCCCATTAATAAAAGTTTTTATAAAGTATTTTTAATTTCTTTATCATTAACAATAGTTATATTTCCTTCAATACCATATTTATAGAGTCATATTTAAATTTTAAAATTTCACCTGATAAAATTAAGGTAACTACTTTATCAATAATACGTCTTGGTGCAACAAACCATTCTCTTGGGGTTATTCTTTTACCTTTATCATCAAAAACATCAACATTTAAACAAACATCTGCAAAGAAACGATGTATTAAGTGTTCAAACTTTTGTGCATCGATATTATAGCAATCATACTTAGCAAGCAAATGAACATCTGCATATAAATAAGTAGATTCTTTAGAAGCATTTTTAATGCGTTCCTTTACATCAACAGATGAAAAGCCAATTTTATACAAATCATTAATTGATGCAATTGCGGGATTTGTAGATTTTGACCTTAATACATAAATCCATCCTGTTTGAATATCTTCTTCATTTACAATATTTGCATTTTTAAAAAGCTCTTCTTCTGCATCTTTATCTGTATCTGAAACAATACTTCCGTTATTATATAATGCTTTTGCTAATGAGCGATAAAACATATTACTAACTGTACCATTTTCAAAAATAGTTATCGTTCTACCATCTTTTCTTGTTCTATCTCCTATTTGCCTATCCTCTGAACCATCTTTTTCTAAAAATAACAATACACCATCTAAAACATAATATTTACCTTCTTCAAGGTTTTTTTCTACGTCTTTAAATTCTTTTAATTTACGTTTACCTTCTCTTAAATCTTTATGTACTTTTTTAAATTGTGTTTCATAAGGTGCAAAATCCTTATCATTCATAGCCTTTCTTCTTGCTGTAAAATCTGTTTCTGCTCTTTCTGAGGCACTCTTTACATGCTTCAACTTAAATATAGATAATGTTTCATCTGTATCTAATATCCCTAAATTATCATCGTTTAAAATATCTGCTACTGATTTTACTTCTTCTTTTGTGTTTAAAAGATTATGTGAATCATAAGACTTTAATATCTCAACTTTTTTAGCATCTTTTCTTAATGCTTTTAATCTTGACAGCAGTTTAAATTCGGTTACATTAGTCGCTTCAGGTTCACGATTATTCTTTTCAAAAAAAGCATTAATATCTTGGAACGATTCAATTAAGCGTTCATCTTCAGTTTTTACATTAGAATTTTTGGGTTTAGAATCTAAAATCCCAAACTCATCATCATTAAATATATCTGCTAATGTTTTCTTTTTACTCATTTGCTTGGGCTTTACGCTTTTGCTCTTTTAAAAATATAATTGCTTCTGCCAATCTTCTTTCTTGTGGGTCGAAAGATTGAATACTTGGTTGCTCGCCAGTCTTTGCTATCCAGTTTTTTATTTTAGGCCACAATATTATTGCTTCTTCATCAGTCATGGTAATTCTTGTGGCATCAATAGTTTCTTGAATTGCTTTAAATACAGATGCAGTTACCGATTTAGATAGTATTTCAAAGGCTTTTTGAAATGGATTGATTGTATCAATTAAATCAATGTTAATATCATCAATATTTACAAAACTATCTGCCATACGAATAAAACGTTTGTCGCCTACTTCTTCAATAGTACCGTTTTTAATCACAGAATCTACAACAATATGTTGGCGTACAGCTTCTACTTCTTCATCTGATAAGTCTGGATAGGTTTCTTTAATAATTTTTGGTATCAATACTTTATTAATAACTTCAGGGTCTACATTACCAGGCATTGCCTTTAGCATTGTATCATCTTGCATTATTTTTGCTTTTAAGTCATTAATATCACTTTCAATAATATCTTTTGCTCTTTGTGAACTTGGTAACTTAAAGCCATTTATTTTTATAGTATTTTCATCATCTTCTGAATCATCCTCATCATCTTGGTCTGGAAATTTAGGTTTAAACTTAAAATTAGGCGCTAGTACTTGTTCCATTAATAAAGATGCTGTAATTGCTTTTAGCATATTGTTTACAGATAGTTTTACTAAATCATCTTCTGCATCTGGTTGTGCTATTAAATTAGTAAACTGTGAATGTGATTTATTTTCACTATCTCTTGTTGCTCTACCTATAATTTGAATAATTTCTGTTAATGAACCTCTGTAACCAACTGTTAATGCGTGTTCACAATATGGCCAATCAAAACCTTCTTTCGCCATACCTAATGCTATGATAATATCAATATCATCTACACTTTTTACATTACGCAAATATTCCTGTATTTTATCTCTATCTTTTTGGTTATCGTGAACTAAATCTGCAATCTTTAAGGTTTTACCTGTAGCTTTACTTATTACATATAAAACACCTGTATCTGGGTCTTGATAATCTAACAAGCCTAAACCATCTACAATTCTATTTACCTCTTCGTATTTATCTTTTTCAGATTCCCCTGAATTTACACTTGGTATATGAATTATTGTTTTTTTATTTTCATCTAATATCTCGTGAATAGCAGAAGTATATTTCCCTTGATAGAAGTGATATCCAATACCTAAAGACTTTAGATAATTATAACCATTTAATTGTTGGTAATAATCATATTTTACTTTAGTAAACTTTGCTTCATCTTCTGGCAATAAAATAGGCACAGAATCTCCTCTAAAGAAAGAACCTGTCATTGCTACTACGTGAGCCGTAGATTTATCCATAACACTACTTAATACTAAACCTAACTTATTATCACCATCAACTGATACGTGATGAAACTCATCTATTGCCAATAAACAATCATTTAGTTGTTTTTCGTCTATTGCATCAAACGCAAAACGTAAAGTAGCGTGTGTGCAAATTAGTATTTTTTCATCACTTTCTAAAAAGTTTAGAAATGCAGTTACTTTACTTTTTTCAACACCAGGCGTACATAAATTATATCTTGGATTAGGCTCCCAATCTGCAAAGAAACCATACTTCTTTAAGTCTGTTTTTGCAAATGAACTACCAATAGACCTTTCAGGGACAGCAACAATTACCTTTTTAATATCTTGATTTATGAGTTTATCTAAACCAATAAACATTAATGCACGAGATTTACCAGAAGCTGGCGGTGCTTTAATTAATAAATATTGAGCAGTACGAGCTTCAAATGCTTTTTGTTGCATTTCTCTCATACCGTATTCATTGGTACTTTTGCTTTTACCCGTTTGTTGGTATTTTACGTGTACTATATCTGGCATAAATGTCTAAAGTTTATCTAAAATGTCTAATTTATATTCTTGTAATATCTTGTTTTATAGCGGTTAAACGCACTTAAACAATTAAAGTTTGGCTAAAAAATGTCTAACACATCTTGTTTAGACATTTTCTGTAATTTACCTTCAATACCTATAATTCCTTGTTTTTTATGTTGTTTATTTTTTATTAAAATAAAATAAAACAACATAAATAACTCATTTACAGTTTTTTATGTGTTTTTGTTTTTGATTTTATTTTTGATTTATTTTTTTTTAGACAATTTATAGCTTCTGTTTCTATTACCTCCTAAAACCTGTAATACATTTTCTTTAGCTAGTTTATAAACTGCTTTTTGAATGTCTTTTTCAGAAACTTCTGGAGTACGAGACTTAATTTCTGACAATTTACTCTCTCCATTATATTTTAAATCTTCAATAATTAATGCTTCTAGCTTGTATGGTTCTAATGTTTTTAAAGAAGGTATAATATCTAGTTTTGCTTGTGCAAATAATTCAGGGTTTAATAAATATGCAGTTCCTTTTTTTATACCTTGAGTAATTATGATAGTTTGTTCTATTAAACCAGACACCCAAGTACGCATTTTATCTTCTTGATTTAATTGTAACTTGGAAGCTAATTGTGTGGTTAAAATCTTTTTTTCTGTAGCAATGATACCTAATGCTATGTATTCTTTTTGAGATAAGTTAAAATGCTTATCTATATAATCTAAAATAGAAACCGCTTCAGGGTTGATAGTACCTGAATATATGGTTACAGCTACTTTAGAAAAAGTGCTTTCAATTTCTGGCAATGGTTTTGCATCTCTAACTAGTTTTTCAAAAACTAAATCGTAACCAGAACCTTCGCCTTCCATTAATTTTAAATGAGATAAAATTTGAATTAAATGCGGATTTCTTCTATGTCTTTCGTGCAAAATATTTTGACGTGTAACACCTAAAGGTAGACTTCCTGGGTTCGTTATTACCAATCTATCAGGATATACCTCAATAAAAATATCACCAGATACCGTGTATTTTTTATGTGCTATAGCATTAATTAGTATTTCTCTAATTACCTCTTTAGGGTATTGTCTAATATTTTTTCTAAATAAACCATCAGGTAGCTCTGTACTATAGGTTAACTCTACAGCTTCTTTTTCTATTTCTAGTAATAATTCTTTGGGGTTGTGTTGATTAAAATGCCAATCTAATTTTCTTATTTTTTCCTCTTTGTCATTATACACAATGTACTGTATGGTAAGCGGATAACTTAAACGTGCTCTTTGTGCAGGTGTACCTAACCAAAGGACGCCCATATTTGTTAAAAAGCCTTCTGGACTTACTAATTGATAAAATTCTAAAATTTCGAAATTCTCTTTGGTTTTGATAAAGTCTGAAACCTTCTCTGAGTTTTGAATATCTGATAAAAAAGAATTTACGTTCTTTGCATCTGCCTGTTCTAATTTAATTTTTTGAACTACAATGATTTCCCATTGAAAGGCAGTTTTTTCTGAAGCTAGGTTAGTTAACTCATCACTACTTACAGGAAAACAATTGTCAGATACTCTAATAAACACTTTGCCTGTAGATGTTGTGGCTATGGTTCTTGTAGATGGTAAAATACGAAGACTAAAGTATTCGCCACCGTTGTAGTGTTCAATTATATCTTGATTTACAATACCCACACCATCTGTTAAGTCTCGTAATCTTTTGATAACCGTATTAACTGCCAACACGTCTATTTTTTGTTTTGGTGGTGGATTACTTTCTTTATCTTCTATTCCTATGATAATTTCACCACCTTGCGCATTGGCAAAACAGACACAGGTTTCTGATAATGATTTTAAATCTGCTTGTTTACCAAAAACTTTACGGACACTTTTATAATCTCTATTTTTATCTTCTACCATAATTACCCTTTCTTTTTACGAGTCTTCTTTGGTTTTTCTAACAAAGTATTTTTATTTATCATCCTTTCATATTCTTTAAAAAGATACTCTAAACGCTCTGCATCACTTTCAAATGGTTTTAATCGATAACAACGTTCTATTGCTAAATCTAATTGATGATGCGCTTCTTTTAAACCTTTAGGCATTTTATCAGGGTCGTACAATTGTGCCAATGTTTTACCTGAATGTTTTTCCCTTTCTTCTAATACCTCAAAAACGTGCAAATTAATTTGCTGCTTTTGTTTTTCATTTATTGGAGGGAAAGGAAAAGTATTATAACATAATGCTGAAGAATATCTATAGTCTGTTTTTAATCTTCCTGCTACAGCTCTAACCCAAGCCATATGCATATTAGATGACAATAAACCAAATATCCAAGGTTCAGCATCATATACAGTTTGAATTGAGTTTAAAGAAATATAACTATCATCATAAAAACCACAAGGGATATAGTCTCTGTTCTCAGATGATGTACAAGGGACAACTATTTGGTTTATAGAGGGTTCGTTTCTATACCTAAATTGATGCGATTTACACACTAAAGTCCGAGCAACGTCACCACCATTTTCTCTAAATTCTCTAACCTTTTTTATTCTTTCAGTTATTTCAGGAATTTTAATTGCTTCCTCTAAATCTTCATCATCTATCCAAAAACAATATCTGTTGATATTCTTTAAAAATTCTTCACCTCCCACAACTTTTCTTATGTATCTTAAAGTGCGCTCATCTCTAGTTATTTTTTCCTTTTCATCATCTTTAAATCTTAAAAAACCTCCTTCTAAAGGCATATTACCATAAGACATATTCGGTATCGAGCTGATTGGGGATGACCTTTTAAATATAAATATATTTGGGCCTCCAGTTAAATAAGCATTAATATTAGCTACATTTTTTCTAATATTATCAATATAAATCAATCTTTGATTATTAGATGTATTCCTTAACCCAACTATAATAACTGTAACACCAGCATTGCCTTTTGCATTATTAGTCCATTTAAAAGATTGATGTGCAAAACCTATTTCGAGCTTCTCGTTAAGAATACGTGGCCAAGTTAAAGACACTTGTTCTCCTTGACAAATAGAATTGGTAGATACAAAAGCCAATTGTGCATTGAAGCCTTGAATATATTTTGCTCCTTTATAAAACCAAGCACTCACATAATCTAAGCTTTTGTAGTCTTTCAAAAAGACAAATTTCATATCCTCTTTTTGCTCTTTGTCTTGATTACGAGAACCTAAATAAGGTGGGTTTCCAAGTATATAAACCTCGTCTGCTAAATCTATTGGACAAGTATCTTCCCAGTTTAATCGTGTTGCGTTACCTTGTTTTACATTACCTGCTTCTTTTAGCGGTAATATAGGTTTAGCCTTACCAAAGTCATGTAATTCATCTACAAACTCTTTATTCATTTGATGTTCTGCCAACCATAGTGAGAGTATTGCCATTTCATGTGCGAAATCATCTAACTCTATACCATAAAATTGTGAAAGTTTAATTTCTGTAAACACAATAGAATGTTGAGATTCTAAACTATGTATTTCTTGTAATATTTGTATTTCTAATTTTCTTAATTCTTTATACGCAATAATTAAAAAGTTACCAGAACCACAGGCAGGGTCAAATATCTTCAGTTTAGATAGTCTGTAAATTAATTGACGTAGCTTTTTAGCATTGCCCTTATTTTTTTCAAAATCCTCATATAATTCATTTAAAAACAAAGGTTCTATTACCTTCATGATATTAGGTACAGAAGTATAATGCATTCCTAAACCACTACGATATGCAGGGTTTACGACTGCCTGTATCATTGAGCCAAAAATATCTGGGTTAATTTCACTCCAATCTAAATCACCACAGTCAATAATTATTTTTCGTGCTTCTTTGGTGAATTTTGGTGATACTATTGTATCTCTAAATAAACCACCGTTTACATATGGAAACTCTTTAAAATGAGCTGCTTCTTTACTGATATCTTTTGTATTCAGCACTTTAAAAAGCCTATCTAAAAATGTATGTGCATCACTTCCATCTTTTTGAGTATGTTGCTCTAAGATGTCTGTAAACATCCCCTCAATTGGAAAAATATCTGTGTCTTCTGCAAAAAAGCAAAATAGTAAACGAGATAGAAATATATTTAAGTTATGACCACCATCATCATAGATATTAGGGTTTTCTGTAACTAAAATATCATAGAGCTTCGCCATTTTGTATGACGCTTTTCTATCTGCATAATTCTCATTGGTTTGCGCATATTTTTCTTGTCCTGCCCAAGGTAAAAAGAAACCAAAGTGTTTATGAATTTCGAGAATAGGTGTATCTAACGCTAAGCCTGTTCTTATATCTTTTGCTAATAGTGTTTTATAATCTGTTACAATTACAAATCTTGGATTGTGTTTTAAAGAAGCTGTATCTTTTGTTAATTCATCAATAGTATTTAAAAGTGAACCTGATATTACTTCTTTAAAAAGCATTTTACTTTTATATAGTACTTCACCTTCAATTTTAGATAAATTGAAATCTCCTTTCTTTAAACGTGTAATAGATGTTTTAGAAATACCATAGGCTTGCAATAAGTCGAATATAAATTCTTCTTTATTGAAGTTTTCAACTAATGCTATTACGTTTTTTTCTATTTGAGATGCGTTCATTTACTTTTTCATAATAATGAACTATAAAAGTAGGAATCTTTTAAAGATAATCAGTAAGGAAAATGGGGTTTTTAAGGGAATTGAGGGGGATTTTACCTAAACCCCCTCAATTTCCTCATTCCCCTTACTTTCTTCTTTTGATGGATTGTAATAATTACCTTGTGATTCTCTTACTAAAATAGCATCTTTACACAGTTTTGTAAGGTATCTTTCTGCTGTTTTTTGAGTAATATTATAAACAGCTGCAGCCTCATAATATTCTTGTGTTTTAAAACGTAAAGGCAAACTTTCTATAAATTTTTCTTTATCGTTTTTGTAGTTTACTGTTGTATTGGTATTTGGTAAACTAGAATACACTTTACTACTATGTTTAATTAAGACTTTTATCATTGTTAATGTACTTTTAAAATCTTCGTCTGAGCAATACATGGTATTAGAAATTTCGCCAGTTTCTAAAATTCGTAATACTGTAAAAATCATACTAATTCTAAATGCAATAATCCCTAATCTTTTTACAGATGCATCATAATCTAATGGATTGAAATTTAGATAGTATAAATTTAACTTTGGAAAAAATTCAAGAAACTCAATTTGTTGTTGTTCTGTATAGGTAAACCTTATTGACTGATTTGTTTTTAAGGTTTTGTATAATTCATAAAACTGTTTACCTAAAACATCGTAATAATCATTTAAACCATTTTTTGAATCAATTGCCCATACATTTCGCCATTTTGTACTACTTGGCATTTGATAAAACATAAAACGACTAAACAAACCATTTTCTGCATTAGGCATTAAGGCCAATACTTGTTTTGGTGTACCTGTTAATACACAAGACAAACAAGGTTCTTTCATTTCTACATATTCCCTTTCTGTTTTGCGGTAATATGTTATTGGCTCGTGATGAAATGCATTTCTAAAACCATCTGAATAATCGCCATAATCTTTAGTAAAATTTTTAGCTAAAGTGTCTGCTTCTGTTTCAAAAATTAAGCCCTTTCCTTTGTTCTCAAATAACAATTGAAACATTCCTGAAGAACTATTATTTGCCGGTACATACAACATTTTTAAAGGTGGTTTTTGTGGTTTTTTTAAATTTGCATTTTTACTTTTATGAAATTGTGCTAATTGAGTATCGTATTCTTCTTTCATTAATTTTGATTCTTCTTGCATACTATCGTGAATACGATTTACTAAACGTTTGCAAAATTTTATTTTACCTTTACCTGATGCTGCTGGTGCAGACACAAATAAAAACAAGTTTGGATATATTTTATCGCCATCATAAATTCCGTATAAATTAGGCAAACAGGCACTAATGGTAGTAATTGCACCTAAAAGTATTAAATCCTTTTCTTTATCTGTTTTAGAATGCATTACCATATTTTGAAGCAACTGAGGAAGTTGAGGAATTAAGGAAGTTGAGAATGTTGGACTACTTTCAAACTCTTCTTTTGTTAGCAGTTCCTCTTTTACTTTTGGCATTTCCTCTGCAATAGGTTCTTTGTATGGTTTTATATTATTTAGATGTGCGGTATAGTAAAATGTAGAAATATTTACACCTGATCCTTTTGCTTTTAAACAATTTGAAAATTGTTTATCACATTCCTGGTACTTATAATTAGCGTAAAACTTACTAATTCTGTGATAATATTCTCTACCTGTTTCGCCATATTCCTCTGAAATTGCAAATCCAAGATTTCTCCAAGTTTCATAATTCCCTGTAATATCTGTTGCTGTTTTTTCTATTTCGGATATGTAAATTTCAATATTATCATTAATTTGATTGTGCTGTTTTATTGGCTCTTCTTTTTCAATTGGTTTAAAATCTACCTCAAAAATAGCTGCATTATTATTAATAAAACAATCTTCATCATAGGACACAAAACACAGTCTACAAATATCACTACCAGAAGTATCAATATCAATATTTAAAGCTTGTTCATAATAGGCTACAACTTGCTTGTAGGCTTCTTTATGTTGGTCTTTAATTGTGTTTACTTTTACTATTATTTTCAATCCTTTGCCGCTTGGACTTATAAATGATGCATACGTATAAGGCGCTAAACGTGTAAAATTTATAACTTCTTTAAGTTGAATATTCGAAAGTTTATCAATATCTAAAATTACATATTGACTATAGTTTTCGAGTTTATCAATACTTCTTCCATTATTAAACGTACCCGATGCTGTAAAGGCTAATAATTGCTTTTTCTGTTCATCTGATTGCTCTTTTTTATCATTATTAATTAAGTGTCTTATATCGCTTATTTCAGCTTTATAAGTACCTTTTTTAATATCTTTAAGGATTTCTTCTAAAGGTTTATCCTCAACCTTATTTACAAAATTTCTGAATACTGATACGGTCTTTTTCATAACTTAAGATTTAAGGATTAATAATTTCTTTTTTTACTAGAAAATGCTGCTTTGTAGTTTTTGTCTAAAAGCTTCTGTACATCTGTCATTCTGTAATAGATTTTTGAACCTATTTGAGAAAACGACACAATGCCTTCATCCCTCCAAGTTTGAGCGGTACGTTTGCTAATATTCATTAGCTGTAAAAATTCTTGATTGTCTAGAAAAGTGTTGCTAGGCGTTTTTTGCTTTTCTTCTAATTTTTTGTTTAGTCCGTCTAAACGATTTACTAATTCTGTGTACTGTTGTGATGTTAAAATTACTGCTTCCATTACGGTATATATTTTTTAATTATACCGCAAGATTGCATCAATGACAGGTACTTATAAGGCTGACCTTATAAGACCTTTTATTGAATGAATTTTAATGAAGTGGATTGTCTTTTATGTATTGTTTTGCATCTTTTTGAAACTTTTGAGAAACATCAGAAAAATCTAGTTTTGATTTTAATTCTAAATCTATTTCTTTTGCTAGAATCTTACACAACTTATCTATTCCTATTTGAGGTAAAATATTTACTTCTCTTAAAGCTTCTACAACACCTCTTAAAGCTCCTTTTTTTCTTGAACTTAAAACAGACTTACCGTCAACTGTAATACACAAATCTTCTAGTAAACCTAATACATAATCTTGATTTGCTCTACTTACAAATGTTTTAAAAGTTTCTGTTTCTTCCCCTAACAATAAAGATTGTGTTTGATTAGGTAAAAAAGTAATAGGACTTATATGAATTGTTTCTTTTATAAATTCTGCTTCTATAGTTAAAAACTCTTTAAATAGATTAGGGTATTTGTCTTCTCTATTTTTTAAGTCCTTTGTACTATTAACTAAAGTTCTAAATTTAAACTCTCTTTGCCTTAATTCTTTTAACCTACTTTGTATATATAATACTTTTTTATTTGGTTCTGCATTATCTAAAATAGCCTGCAATCGTGAAATACTTTTCTCAAATATTCGCCTATATTTTTCCCGATGATTATAAAAATGAATATCCAATGGCAATGAGGTACTATACATTTCTTTTAAAAAAGAATTCATTGCCTCTTCAAGCTCATTTGACAATTCTTTATCTAATACCATTTGATTTGTTAATGATAGAATCATAGTATGTGCCCCTCTATCACGTTTAAAATAAATCGTTCTTGTGTTAAATATTTCATTAAAATTCACAGAAATATACCAGCTTACATTTTGTAAAACGTAGGCAGTTTTTAAATTAATTAAATACTCTTTTCCTATATTATTAAATAATGCATTTATCTGATAATCTGATATAAGTGGATTTCTATTTTCTTCCCTTAGGAGATAAAAAACCTGTTGATCTTCTATCTTATTATAGGCATCTATTTGTTTTTCAAATTCATTTTTTAAATAATTACGAACCTCTTTTTTACTGATTTTAGAATTAAAGGCAAAATTGCCAATTTCTTTAATTATTGATTGATATTCTTGTTCTGCTTCTGCAATTTTTTGATTTAACAAATCTTCCCAAACAGGATATTTAAAAGGCTCTTGAATAGATTTACCTTTAACAATATCTTTTAACCAAGATAAGAACACATCAAGTGAATAAAACACCATATATTCATTACTAAACATCGTTTTTGGCTCACTTGACAACTTAGTTAACACCTTGCCTACTGTTGATGGATTTAAGCGTTTAAACTCTATTCTATCGTTAAAAAAAGATGGGTAATTATATAATAATAATTCATCATTAAAATTATCTATATCAAAACCTTTAAAAGCAAAAAGTTTAGATAGTATTCTTTTTATTTCTTTGGCATCGTTTAGTGATACTATTAACTCTTCTTCAAGTATTTGAATTTGCTCATTAATAAACTCTAAAGGCTCATTGATTTTAGAACAATATTTTTGATGATTTTTTACTAATAATTCAACCTCATAAGAAACTATCTTTATTAGTCTTTCAGATTGCCAAGTAACTATTTTATAATAGTCCTCTTTTTCTATATTATATTGATTATCAAAAGCGATAAGATACTGACATTCTTTTCCTGATAAAAAATCATTAAAAGTGAATTTTGGTATTTGCATCCTTAAATCACTAACTCTCTTATGTATTAAATAATTAATCTTGCCTAAATAAACTGCTTCTTCTAATTCAGTAAATTCATCTACATTCAATAAAAAACATCTACTTGAAAATTGTGTAAGTAACCAACCTTTAGCACTGTAATTTTTCACATAATATGGATGGTTATTTTTATCGATTAGACCTTCAATTCTGTTTTCTTCATATACCAGAAACTTAAATTCTTCAAAGTGTTCGAGGTTCTGTACTTTATTTAAAACGTAAGTTTTAAAATCTTGTTTTGCTTTTTTTATAGCATCAGTATGAATCTTTTCAAACTGAGCTTTTAAAATAGTATTGATTGGTTTGTTAAACATATTTTAATTGATGAATTTATCTACTGCATTATCTAACTCGCTACTTATTATTTTTGCATAAACTTGCGTTATACCTATATCGGAATGGTCCATAAGTTTTGACACGTGTTCTATTCTCATTCCATTATTTAACGCTCTGGTTGCAAACGTATGTCTGCTTATATGGAATGACAATTTAAAAGGAAGTTCTAATTCTTCTCCCATTTTTTTAAGATACATACTGTTTAAAGCTGTTGCTCTTCCCGTTAGTAAACTTCTATGCGCTTTATCTGTAAAATAGGCATCATCAATACCGGCAAAAGGGAAAATAATATCTTCTTGCTTCTGGTCTTTATTACTGTATTTTTCTAAAATATCAATTGCTTTTTGACCCATTTTAACACTATGCTGTCTACCAGTTTTTCTAATAATCTTAGTAATTCTACCTGCTTTTTTGTCGTAATTTTTCCATTTTAATTCTATCATATCCCCAAATCGCAAACCACCTACAAAGACTGAAAAGATAAACATATCTTTTATAATCTGTGCTTTGTATTGGTCAGAAACTTCTAAATCCATAAAACCTTGAAACTGTTCAGCAGTCAAATAACGTCTTGTACTCATTTCTTTTTTCACCTTGAACTTATTGAAGGGAAATAAATCTATTGGTATTAAATCCTCTCTCTGTGCCTCCTTGAACATTATTTGCATAATCTTTAAAGAAAAATTTATAGTTGTATTATTGTTTCCTAATTTAGAGCTGCAATAAGATGCATAATCCTTTAGCGTTGTTACTGTAATATCTTCAAACATCAAATCACGATGACCTACAAAGGTTTCAAATTTCTTTAAGTAATTTTTGTAAGTATTGTAAGTTGAAAACGCTAAAGTGT
>TARA_R110001606_G_scaffold158168_1_pt1 | contig 15359 bp, 14 predicted proteins | sample TARA_R110001606 | Tara Oceans TARA_R110001606 (sample SAMEA4398315) | marine metagenome | biome: Polar Biome; feature: [SRF] surface water layer (ENVO:00010504); material: water (ENVO:00002006), including particulate matter (ENVO:01000060) such as... | depth 5 m | reverse complement strand
AAATGCGGCCCCGCCTTCTTATGCGCCTTTTGTGATACAATATGATCTCTTTTATTCTTAAGCGTCTCGTGCAGTCGGTCGTCGTCATGCTGACCGTTGCCCTGATCGCTTTCTCCATGTTCCGTTTTGTCGGCGATCCCATCAATAATATGGTTGGGCAGGACACGAGCCAGGCCGACCGGGAAGCCCTGACGGAGCGGTTGGGCCTCAACGATCCCTTCATTGTCCAGTTCGGCCGGTTTGCGGCGAATGCGGCGCAGGGGGATTTCGGCTATTCCTACAAATATCGCCAGCCGGTCAGCCAGCTGATACTGGAGCGGATGTCGGCAACGCTGGAACTCTCGTTCGTCTCCGCCATCCTCGCGCTTGTGATAGGCATTCCCGCCGGGGTTTACACGGCCCTGAAGAAAAAGGGCTTTCTGTCGCGAGGAATCATGACGCTGTCCCTTGTCGGGGTGTCGCTGCCGACCTTCCTGATCGGTATATTGCTGATCCTGCTGTTCGGGGTAATCCTGCGATGGCTGCCGACTTTCGGGCGCGGTGACGTGGTCGCCATCGGCTGGTGGACCACCGGGTTCCTGACGGCCTCGGGCCTCAAATCCCTGATCCTGCCGGCCATCACCCTCGCGCTGTTCCAGATGACGCTGATCATGCGGCTGGTGCGCGCCGAGATGCTGGAGGTGCTGCGCACGGATTTCATCAAGTTCGCCCGTGCCCGCGGCCTGCCCGATCGCGCCGTGCATTTCAAGCATGCGCTGAAAAATACGCTGGTGCCGGTGATCACCATTACCGGGCTGCAGCTCGGTTCCCTGATCGCCTTCGCCATCATCACCGAAAGCGTGTTTCAATGGCCGGGCATGGGCCTTCTGTTCATTCAGGCGATTGCCGATGTGGATATTCCCATCATGGCCGCCTATCTGGTGCTGATCGCCTTTTTCTTTGTCATCATCAATATGATCGTTGATATCCTATATTACGCTGTTGATCCGCGCTTGCGCGTGGACGATGCGTGAGGGGGCTGGTTATGGAACAATCAATTGAAAGAACTAGGTTGCAGCGGATTTTCGGCAGCGATATCTGGTATAGCTTCACCCATAATCCGACCGCCATGTTTTCGGCGCTTGTCACCCTCGGGTTGATTTTCGCGGCGGTATTTGCGCCCTGGATTGCCCCGCATGATCCGTTCGATCTAGCCACCATCAGTATCATGGATGGCAACCTGCCCCCGGCCTGGAGCGCGGGCGGGGACATGAACTTCCTGCTCGGCACCGATGATCAGGGGCGGGGAGTTCTCTCGACTATCCTTTACGGCGCCCGCATTTCATTGCTCGTCGGTTTCTCCTCGGTCATTTTCTCGATGGTCGTCGGAATCGCGCTCGGCCTCGTCAGCGGTTACGTTGGTGGGCGGACAGATGCGATTATCATGCGCATCGCCGATATCCAGCTTTCCTTTCCCGCTATCCTCATCGCCCTGCTGGTAGACGGTGTGGCGCGCGGCCTGATCCCGTCAGACATGCATTCACAAATATCGATTTATGTCCTGATCTTTGCCATCGGCATTTCCGGCTGGGTACAGTATGCGCGGACGGTGCGCGGCTCCACCCTGGTCGAGAAGAACAAGGAATATGTGCAGGCCGCCCGCGTCATCGGCATTCGTCCTTTCACCATCCTGCGTCGGCATATCCTGCCCAATGTCATGGGGCCGGTGATGGTCATCGCGACCATCCATCTCGCCATTGCCATCATCACCGAGGCAACGCTCTCCTTCCTTGGTGTGGGTGTGCCGCCAACGACGCCGTCGCTCGGCACGCTGATCCGGATCGGCAACGAGTATCTCTTCTCCGGTGACTGGTGGATCACCATTTTCCCGGGCATCACCCTTGTTGTGCTGGTGCTGGCGGTCAACCTGCTGGGCGACTGGATGCGCGACGCCCTTAACCCGAAACTGCGCTAGGGATTGGTTATGGACTTACTGAATATCAATAATCTGCGCATCGAATTCCCGAGCCGTCACGGCACCGTGGTGGCCGTTGATGACGTGACCCTGACGGTGCAGCCGGGTGAGGTTCTGGGTGTGGTCGGGGAGAGCGGCGCGGGAAAATCCACCATCGGCAATGCCGTCATCGGACTGCTGGAACCGCCGGGGGAAATGACCGGCGGGCATGTTTTCCTGAAAGAACAGGGGATCGATACCCTTAGTGCTGAGGCCAAGCGCAAAATCCGCGGTCGCCGGATCGGTATGATCTTTCAGGATCCTCTTACCTCCCTCGATCCGCTGCAAACGATTGAACAGCAGCTTGTCGAGACGATTGACCTGCATTTGAAACTCGGCGAGAAAAAATCCCGCGCCCGCGCCATTGATTTGCTCCGTCAGGTCGGCATTCCGGATGCGGAAAACCGTATCAAGAACTATCCGCACCAGTTTTCGGGCGGCATGCGCCAAAGGGTTGTCATCGCGCTCGCGCTCTGTGCGGAGCCGGAAGTGATCATCGCCGACGAGCCGACGACCGCCCTCGACGTCTCGATCCAGGCACAGATCCTTGAACTCATGCGTCGTCTCTGCAAGGACAAGCAGGTCGGCATGCTGATCATTACCCATGATATGGGCGTGATAGCCGATATTACCGACCGGGTCGCCGTTATGTATCGCGGCAAACTGGTGGAAGAGGGGACGACGGCAAAAATCCTTGGTAATCCCGATCACCCCTATACCCAAAGCTTGATCAGCGCCGTGCCACGCCCGGATGTCCGGTTAAAACGCTTTCCCATGGTCAATTACATCGAGGCGGAGGGCGAGCGGAAAAAACTGCTCGATCTCTCGACCCACTGGCTTGGCAAGTCCCGCGACTATACGGCAGTTGAGGGGCCATTCCTCAGCCTGAAAAACCTGGTCATGACCTTCGTCACCAAGCCTGCGCTCCTGAAGCATAACCGGGTGACATTTAACGCGGTGGATGATGTCTCCTTCGACATAAACGAAGGCGAAGTTTTCGGCCTCGTCGGCGAGAGCGGCAGCGGGAAATCGACTGTTGCCCGGATGATCTGCAGTCTCTACCGACCTGCAGCCGGAGAGATCAATTTCCTCGGCACCGATCTGACGAAAATAAAAACCGAGAAAGAGCGCGACTATTACCGCCGCCAGATGCAGATGATCTTCCAGGATCCGTTCTCCTCCCTCAACGGCCGGATGCGGGTGATGGACATCATCGCCGAACCGATCCGTTTCCACAAGCTGGCCAGCTCCAACCGGGAGGTTGAGCAGATTGTCACCGACCTTCTCGATCATGTCGGTCTCGGGGCTCAGGCCGCCGTGCGCTTCCCTCACGAATTTTCAGGCGGGCAGCGTCAGCGTATCTCGATTGCCCGGGCGCTCGCGACGCGGCCGCGCTTCCTGATCTGCGATGAGCCCACCTCGGCGCTCGACGTGTCGATCCAGGCGCAGATCCTCAACCTGCTGAAGGATTTGCAGGAGGAACTCGGCTTGACCATGCTGTTTATCAGCCATGACCTGCCGGTGATTCGACAGATGTGTGACCGCGTCGGTGTGATGAAGACGGGCAAGCTGGTGGAGGTTGCCGCGACAGAGGACCTGTTCGAGAACCCGCAGGCCGCCTATACAAAACAGCTACTTGACCTGATGCCGCGCCTCGACACGCTGTCTCTTGAAGGGTTGGAAGTCGAAAAAACCTGATCAGAGCCTCAAAGTCATGAAGCAACTGTTCGGATCCTCCCGATAATCCGCGAACGGGCGGCATTCGGTAAAGCCGTAGCGCGCATAGAGGGCGCGGGCTGGTTGAAACCCCGGCTGCGAGCCGGTTTCCAGATATAATTCGCGATACCCACGCGCCTGCGCTGTCTCCAGCAAATGTTCAAGCAACGCCGCGGCAATGCCCTTGCCGCGATGCGCCGCCGCCGTATGCATGGATTTGATCTCGCCGGTCACGCTGTCCAGTTCCTTGAGCGCGGCGCAGCCGACCAGGTCCCCATCCTGTTCCGCCCGCCAGAAGGTGATATTTTTGGCCCGCAATCCCTCCAGATCAAGCGCATGGGTGCTTTCCGGCGGAGAGAGGGACCGCATCAGGGTCAGATGCGCCGCGAGAAGCCCGACCACATCCTCATCGCGGACATTATCGGGGCTGATCACCAACGCCGTTGTCATTTGGCCTTGTCGAGGCCTTTCAGGGCCATCTTGACGACGGAGGTGCCGCGCTCCCAGATCATTTCCTTCCAGTCATTCGCATCGCAATAGAAGGCATCGCGGATCTGCTTCTTGATCGCCTTGCCCTGTTCCGATTCCAGGTCGCCTTTTAAATAGAGCCAGTTATCGGCCCGGAGCGCGTTCAATACTTCCAGAACCGGAATTGTGCCATATTCAATGGCGACGCAGGTATGGCTGGCGTTCGGGGCGCTTTCCGTAACCCCGGCGTCGATCGTACCCCGAACCACGGCGGAAGAGGACGTGCCGGCCTCCGGCGAGGTGACATCCTCGCCATACCAGCTGATGGCGCGCGGCAGCCCTTCGGGATTGCCGACATAGATCAGCTCCCCATGACCGTAGGGGCCGAGACCGGTATGAAAGTCGAGCAGGGCGAGATGCCTGGATTCGCCCGCATGTTTCTTGACCACTGACCGTAGCGTCTTGTTGGTCCATGAGGGTTCGAATCCGCCAAAGAACAGCCCATCCGCATGGGTGTGTTGCCCGCCGGTGACGGCCGCCTGATAGGTGCCAATGGATTTTTCCTCAATATAGTCCTGGATCGCCGCGTCAGCCTTGGCGCGGGCCGGACCGTCCCAGTCATCGGGAACAAGGCTCTCATGGACTTCCGCATATTCCGGGTTCTCTGGCAATCCTTTCGAGAAATCGAGGAAGTTGCGGTTAAGATCGATATTATCCTCATTCACCCGGCGGATATGGGAAAACCCATAAGGGTTGATCGCATGGATCAGGACGACGGCGGTATCTGCGGGCAGGTCCTTGAACATGCCGTTTTTCAGCATCCCCACCTGAACGCCGGAGCCGCAAAAGCCCTCACCGCCATGGGTCGCGGAGGAGATAAAGAGCACTTTCGATGCTCCCTCCGGTCCGATCCGTGCGACATCCATGTAAAGATCCTCACCATCCGCGCCACTGGCCCGGTCATTCAAATGGTTTTCAACCGTAAGGCCGCGGTCCATACAGGCCTCCAAAAATTTGGTGCGGGCCTCCGCATAGGTGGCAGAAAAAAATCCGGGTATATCCATGTCTGTATGCTTTCCTTTATATCCTTTGTGCGTTTATAACAGAGATAGGCAAAGCTGCGACATTTTTTGAGGGGCAGCTAAGGAAAATGGAGACGCCATATGTCGGACCAGCAGCATGTTATTTTTGGATCGGAATATTCGCCCTTCTCAGTCAAGGTGCGCTCCTATTTTCGATATAAAAATATTCCCCATGAATGGCGCCCGCGCAACCGCGATAATCAGGCGGAGTTCCAGAAACTTGCCAAACTGCCGCTGATCCCGCTGGTGTTGTCACCTGACGGAACAGTGCAGCAGGATTCGACCCCGATTATCGAGGCATTCGAGGAGAAATTCCCGGACCCCGCGCTGCAACCACCATCGGAAACCTTATCTTTCCTCTCCTTACTGATTGAGGATTACGCCGACGAATGGGTCAACAAGCCGATGTTTCATTATCGCTGGTGGCGCACCGAGGATCAGGAGGCGGTGAGCGTTGCCCTTGCCCGCGCAAACATGCCGAACGGTGACCGGGAGGCGATCGAGGAGCTGGCCGCGACGGTGCGCAAACGCATGGTGCCGCGCCTGCGCTTTGTCGGGTCGAACGAGGCGACCAAACCCGTAATTGAAGCGTCACTCGATAACCTGCTGACGCTGCTGAATGCGCATTTGAGGGGACGGAACTATCTTTTTGGCGGACGGCCCGCGCTAGCCGATTTCGGGCTGTTCGGGCAGATATATTGCTGCCTGCAACAACCGACCTCGGAAAAGATCATTCGCCAGAATTATCCGGAGATCACCAACTGGATCGACCAGATGCTGGAGCCGGAAATCCATGGTGATTGGGAGGACTGGAGTAGCCTTGCGCCCACTCTTGAACCGATCCTGAAGACCGAGATTGGCGCCCTCTACCTACCATGGACACTCGCCAACGAAGCCGCCGTCTATAAACGAAAGGACGACTTTTCGCTATCCCTGACGGGGCAGGAGTTCAGTCAGCAAACAGTCAAATATGCCGCGAAATCATTGCAGGTTCTCAGGGCGCAATTGGAAAAGGTGAAGGACCGCCAGCCCCTTGAGCGGATATTGCGTGATTGCGACTGTTTGCAACCTTTGGTATCCAAAGACTGAAATCTTCCCGACCGGCAATCATATTTCTGCCGAAATTTCCTATTAGGGTAATTTACCAGTGGAAAAAACAGCTTTTTCGAAGAACAGGGTGAAGTTATAATTTAAATTTATGGAAAATATTTTTTTCAAAACCCATAAAAGATGAATAAAAATAAAGAAATATATAAATTTTTTAATTCACTTTATTAAAAGACCTGTTTAAAAGCATAACTGTTAGCCATAAACAAACTAGTATAATAAAATATATTGGTATATTATGGTTTTGTGACAGAGTTTTGAGAAAAGACGAGGAATATCTTGTGGCGAGGATAGATGCTCTTGTAAAATCAGGGGTTGTAAACACAGAAGGCTTTTATACGCTGGGTGGACGTCTGGCAGTCGATTTTGCCAATAGTTTCAAACGCATCGGCCGCGAGAAGGAAGGCATCGGCAATTTCGAGGATTTGCTGACTTTCATGAAATCTCATCACCTGCTGCATGAAGACGAAGCGTCCGATCTGCATATGTTCCTCTTCCAGAATCCGGGCCGCTGTCAGAAAGTCGTGGACAGCCTTCTTGAATTGCGCACCGGCTTTCGCGCTGTCTTGACGGACATTTCGCAAGGATGGCCCGTCAACCCGGAGTTTTTTAGCCATATCAATGATCGTCTCGCCAGCTATAAGAGCTATCACAAGATCGAGCCGGCGGAAGAGGGGATGGAGCTGAAAACCATCATTGACGAGAACGGCCCGGAAAAACTGATCTTCCCGATTGTCCGCGATATTGCGGAGTTTCTCACATCCGATCATGTGGAGAAAACCCGCCCCTGCGCCAATGACGACTGCGACCTGTATTTCGTCAACCAGTCGCGCAATGGCCGGCGCCGCTGGTGCTCCATGTCAACCTGCGGCAATCGCGCCAAGGTAAACGCCTACTTGAAACGTCAGGAAGCCTGAACCGTTATTCCTGATCGGCGACCGCCCGGTCGCGCAGCTGGTTTTTCTGCACTTTCCCCATGGTGTTGCGCGGCAGGTCATCAACGATGAAAACCTGTTTTGGCACCTTGAAGTTCGCCAGCTTCTCCTTGATGAAGGCGATCACATCCTCATCTTTCAGGCCCGGTACGCTGCCATCCGGCACGACGAAGGCGATGACCGCCTCGCCAAAATCCGGATGCGGGCGGCCGACAACGGCGCTTTCCGCGACTCCCGGCATCTCGTCAATAAAGCTCTCGATCTCCTTCGGATAAACATTATAGCCGCCGGAGATGATCAGGTCTTTTGAGCGGCCGACGATGCGGTAATAGCCATCCTCGCCCTTGCGGGTCATGTCGCCGGTGATGAAATAGCCGTCGGGTCGGAATTCCGCCGCGGTTTTCTCCGGCATCTGCCAGTATCCCTTGAAAACATTCGGCCCCTTGATCTCGAGAATGCCGATTTCCCCGTCCGGAAGAATATTGCCGTCCTCATCGGCAATCCGCACCGCGTTATCGAGCGGGAAGCCGACGGTACCGGCTTTGCGTTCCCCGTCATAGGGATTTGAGGTGATCATGCCTGCTTCCGTCATGCCGTAGCGCTCCAGAATGACATGGCCGGTGCGCTCCTCGAAGGCGTTGAACGTTTCCTCAAGCAACGGCGCCGAACCCGCCGTAAAGAGGCGCATATTCTGGCAAATTTCCTTTGTGAACCCGTCCTCGGCGAGCAGGCGGACATAGAATGTTGGCACCCCCATGAAGACGGTCGAGCTCGGCAGGTTCGCAATAATCACCGCCGGATCAAATTTTTTGAGAAAGATCAACTTGCTGGCATTGAGGAGCGCGCAATGCAGCGCAACGAACAGCCCATGGACATGGAAAATCGGCAGGGCATGCAGCAGCACATCCCCCTCGGTAAAACCCCAGTGTTTATGGAGCGTCCGGGCGTTGGAGGCGAGATTGTCATGGGTCAGCATCGCACCCTTGGACCGCCCGGTGGTGCCGGAGGTATAGAGAATGGCGGCGAGGTCGTCGGCGGCGCGGGCCACGGTTTCAAATTTCGTAGCCTGTTCGGCGGCGCGGTTGGTCAGGCTGCCCGTTCCGTTTTCATCAAGCGTCAGCATCTCCTGCACTCCGCATGTATTCGCAATTGCGCTGATTGCACCCAGCGAGGCTGGATCGCAGATAACGACGGCTGGTGTGGCATCACCCAGAAAATACTCGATCTCCGCCGCCTTATACGCCGTGTTGAGAGGCAGATAGACGAGGCCGGCGCGCAGGCAGGCGAGATAGAGGATGACCGCCTCGACCGACTTGCCTGTCTGCACCGCGACCCGGTCTCCCGTTACCGCGCCGAGAGAGGTGAGCAGATTCGCCATTTGCGCGGATTTTTCCTGAAGGTCGCAAAAGGTGAATGTCGACACCTCCGGCCCCTCAAACGCGGTTTCGGTCAGGTCGGCAGGAAACCGGCTTTCAAACAGGGTATAGAGATTATTGTCAGTCATCATTCTTCGTTCTTTTTATGGGCCGGGGCCTGTTGTCAGTGGTGTGCCATATCTATAAAGCAACAGGGCCTTATTGTTAAAGACAAGATTATTTTCCCGGCGCTTTGACGGTGCGCGAACCGATTTTTTTTTATGTCTTTTGCCGTCATTGTCATGACAGCGCCAAGATTGGCACTTACTAATTTAAAGACGGGATGATTTTCCGTTGGTAGAGAACGGTCCGCATCATACATATGACGTGAGACCGATCACACCGCCGACGGGTTTGAACCTGTATATTGGAAATGGAATTGCACCGGATCGCTCCCGTCAGTAAAAAGGGAACATGTCGCTCATTCTGCGTTGCAGGAGAGCCGGGATAATTTCGTTGTACTTCGGACCGGAAACCATCGTGGGGTTGCCGGAAAAGATAATGGGATAGATTAGCAATATGGCGCCGACTTTTGTCACTCAACTGTTTAACTCCATCGCTGACACCGGGCGGGAACTGCTCGATCTCAGGGGCGACAAGAAACGAAACAACAGTATCAAGGGGCTGTGCCGCGACCTGCTGACACAGAAGGGGGAGGCGTCGGGCATGGCGCTCGCCCGCGATGCCGTCGCCGCCTGGTCCGTCCTCTCGGACAAGGAAAGGCTCGATTTCTTCCAGTTCCTGAATGACGAGATGGCGCCGGACCAAAAAGAGATTGAGAAGGCCGTCGCCGCCTATCACAAGCAGCCGGACGCGAAGAATTACAAGGCGCTGACCAATGCGATCGAGGCCCCGCGCCAGGAGTTGATGCGGCGCCTGAATTTTGCGCCCGGCGGCACCTCCGCCATTGTCGCCATGCGGCGTTTCCTCGTCGGCCAGCTGCGCGCCCATCCGGAACTGAAAGCCGTCGACAGCGATTTGCAGCATCTCTTGAGTTCCTGGTTCAATCGCGGATTTCTCTCGCTGGAGCGGATCGACTGGCGCACGCCCGCCGTGGTGCTGGAAAAACTGATCGAATATGAGGCCGTGCATGAGATCGACGGATGGGACGATCTCCGCCGCCGTCTCGATAAAGACCGGCGCTGCTTTGCCTTCTTCCATCCGGCGCTCCCCGATGAGCCGCTGATCTTCGTCGAGGTGGCGCTTGTGAAAGGCCTTGCCTCCGCTATTCCGCCGCTGCTCGCGCGCGAGACGGAGCGCGGCGATCCGACCAAGGCCGACACGGCGATTTTCTATTCCATCAGCAACTGTCAGGACGGCCTCAAGGGAATCAGTTTCGGCAACTTCCTGATCAAGCAGGTGGTGGCGGAACTCTCGGCCGAGCTGCCTAACCTCCGGCATTTCGCCACTCTCTCTCCGATCCCGGGCTTCATGAAATGGCTGAACGGTATTTCCAATGCCGTGGCGGGGATGCATTTCAAAGAGGTGCGGGAAGTGCGCGACCTGATCAGCAAAAAGGACTGGCAGAAGGACCCCAAAACTGTGGAGAAGGTCAAGGGGCCGCTTGAGCATCTTTGCGCCCATTACCTGATCAACGAGAAGAGCGGGGAGCGTCCGCTCGATCCGGTGACACGATTCCATCTAGGCAATGGGGCGCGGCTGGAACAGCTCAACTGGCTCGGCGATGACTCAGAGAATGGTATGAAGCAGTCGGCCGGGTTGCTGGTAAACTATTACTACAACCTCAAGGATATCGAGAAGAATCACGAGGCCTACGCGAATGAGCGCAAAGTCGTTGCTTCCTCCGCCCTGCAGTCGCTCGCGAAATAGGGCAGGAGGGCCCATGTCCCGTCGATTCCTGAATTTTCCACCATCCGGTTACAAATTTTTATCGACGGGACGGGGGCATTCCCTATAATCTGGCCGCATAACCCTGCCTTCCATCAGGGACAGGGCCCATAAAAATAAGAAAAAGGGACGCAAATGTCAGACCAGAATATGCTTAAAGATAAAGTCGTTGTTGTTACCGGTGCCGGTCGCGGTGTCGGCCGGGGGATTGCCATCATGTGCGCTTCCCAGGGCGCCAAGGTCGTCGTCAATGACCTCGGCGGGACCGAACAGGGCGAAGGCGCGGATCAGGTTCCGGCGCTTGAGGTCGTCAAAACCATCACCGACGCGGGCGGCGAAGCCATTGCCAACTTCGGCAATGTCGCCAAGTCCGATGATGCCGGCAAGATGGTCGAGGATGCCCGCAAGGAATTCGGCAGCATCGACTGTATCGTCAATAACGCCGGTATCCTGCGCGATGTGATCTTCCATAAGATGAGCGAGGAAGAGTTCGACGCGGTGATTGCCGTCCATCTCAAAGGCAGCTTCAACGTCAGCCGCGCCGCCGCGCCGTATTTCCGCGAACAGCAGAGCGGCTCTTTCGTGCATATGACCTCGACGTCGGGTCTGATCGGCAACTTCGGGCAGGCCAACTACGCCGCCGCGAAACTCGGCATCGTCGGGCTGTCGCGTTCCATCGCGCTCGATATGTCACGCTTTAATGTGCGCTCCAACTGTATCTCCCCCTTTGCATGGTCCCGCCTGATCGGCACCATTCCGCAAGGCACGGATGCAGAGCGCGAGCGCGTTGCGAAAATCCAGCAGATGACGCCAGAGAAAATCGCCCCGCTCGCGGTTTATCTTCTTTCCGATCAGGCATCGGATATCACCGGTCAGATCTTTGTTGTCCGCAACAATGAAATCTGCCTGATGAGCCAGCCGCGCCCGATCCGCAATCTTCAGGCGTCTGAAGGCTGGACCCCGGAGACGGTGGCCTCGCGCTTCGGCCCGGCCGTGAAATCCTCCCTTGTGCCGCTGGAACGTTCCGGTGACGTTTTCTGTTGGGACCCGGTATAAGGAGCCGTTGCTATGGCAATTGATTATGACAAGCTGACCAACTGGAAGTTCGACGAGATCGAGCAAACCTATACCTTCAAGGACAGCATTCTCTATGCGCTTGGCGTCGGGGTCTCCATGGACCCCCTCGATATGGACCAGCTCCGCTTCACCTATGAAGAGGATTTGCTGGCCCTGCCGACTATGTCCGTTGTGCTCGCCTATCCGGGCTTCTTCCTGAAGCAGCCGGAATTCGGCGTGGACTGGGTGAAAGTCCTGCATGGGGAGCAGGGAATACAAATCCACAAGACGCTCCCCGCCGAAGGCACGGTGATCGGTACGACAAAGATCACCGAGATCATCGACAAGGGCGAGGGCAAAGGCGCCCTGATGTATTCGACCCGCGAGATTCATGACAAATCGAGCGGCGATCATCTGGCGACCCTGACCTCGACAACCTTTTGCCGGGGAGATGGCGGATTTGGCGGCCCGAAGATTGAGGCACCAAAACCGCATACCCTGCCGGAGCGCGATGCCGACAGCGTGGTGGAGCTTGCAACTCTCGCTCAAGCGGCGCTTATCTATCGCCTGAGCGGGGACTTCAATCCGCTGCATGCGGACCCGCGCGTCGCAACTGCGGCCGGGTTCAAGGCGCCGATTCTGCACGGACTTAGCACGCTCGGTGTCGCCGGTCATGCGATCCTGAAACAGGCCTGCGGCTATGACCCGGCAAAGCTCAAGTCGTTCAATCTGCGCTTCACCTCTCCGGTCTATCCGGGGGAGACGATTGTTACCGAGATGTGGCATGACGGAAACGTCACTTCTTTCCGCTGCAAGGTGAAGGAGCGGGACCTCGTCGTCCTCAATAACGGCTATGCCGAAATAGGCTGAGGCGGTCGCTTCGCAATAAAGAAACGGCAGGATTTAATCTGAATTCTGCCGTTTCCTGTTTCAGCCGGGGCGCAAACCGACTGTATCAACAAAGGAAAAGCAATAATGGATGTTGAAGAAGCAATCCGCTCCCGCCGCTCAATCCGGGCTTTCACGGACCAGGAAGTCCCGCGCGAAAAGATCGAAAAAATCCTCGAAATTTCCCAACGCGCCCCGAGCGGCACCAACACCCAGCCCTGGCATACCTATGTCTGCACCGGTGAGGTCAAGGATGCCATCTCCCGCGATGTGCTGAAGCTGGTGGATCAGAATGCCGCCCGTAAATATGAGGAATATGAATATTATCCGGCCCAGTGGAAGGATATCCATCGCGACCGACGCCGCGGTGTCGGCTGGAGCCTGTATGGCCTGCTCGGCATTGAAAAAGGCGACCGGGAACGGACGGCGAAGCAGTCCAAGCGCAATTTCACCTTTTTCGATGCGCCGGTCGGCCTGTTCTTCACCGTTGATTCCTATCTGATGCGGGGCAGCTGGTTCGATGCCGGCCTCTATATGCAGACCGTCATGCTGGCGGCGCGCGGGGAGGGGCTGCATACCTGTCCCCAGGCCGCCTGGATCACTTTCCAGGAGCCGATCTTCCGTCATCTCGGTATTCCGGATGATCAGGTGCTCGTCTCCGGCATGGCCATGGGCTATGAAGATACCTCGGCGATCGAGAATACGCTCGTCAGCGAGCGTGAGGATGTCGCCAATGTCACCCGTTACATCGGTTTCGATTAGGATTTGACAACGAGACTGAGGCTTGCTCTGCTTCATTACCGGACAGGATCAGGCCTAATATTGAGGACAGGAGTTAATCGTGAAAGTTTCCGACGCCATCAAGACACGCATGACCGTGCGGCAGTTTCTGGACACACCGGTTCCGCTGGAGACCCTCCGCGAGTTGCTGGAAATCGCCAAACGCGCACCATCGGGCGGCAATCTGCAACCCTGGACCGTTCATGCGATCACCGGCGAGGCGCTGAAGTCCCTCGTCCGCGATGTTGAGGAGAAGATGAAAGCCGGCGTCACCGAGGAGCCGGAGTATAATGTCTATCCACCGGATCTGATCGAGCCCTACCGGACCCGCCGCCGCATCGTCGGGCAGCAGCTTTATGACCTGATCGGCGTGCCGCGTTCGGACACGCCCGGCAAGCTCAAACAGCTCGCCCGTAACTATCGTTTCTTCGATGCGCCGGTCGGGCTGTTCTTTGTGCTGCACCGCCAGATGGAGATCGGCCAGTATGCGGATGTCGGCATGTTCATGGAAAATATCATGCTGCTGGCCCGTGAACACGGCCTCGATACCTGCCCGCAGGAAGCCTGGGCCCGCTGGCCGCAGACCCTGAAGGAGCATCTTTCGCTCAGTGATGACGAGATTCTCTTCTGCGGCATGGCGCTTGGCTACAAGGATGAGGATGCCGTGATCAACGAACTGGTTTCGGAGCGCGAAACCCTGGAGAATTTTGTTACCCTGCACGGGTTCTGAAGCGAGAGAGATCATGGATTCCGAAACAACCACGCAAATCCGCCAGACCGTTCGCCAGCTCTGCGCGGATTACCCGGGCAAATACTGGCGCGAGAAGGATCGCGACCGTGCGTATCCGACGGAATTCGTGAGGGCCCTGACCGAGGCGGGGCTGCTGTCCTCCTTGATCCCGGAAGAATATGGCGGGGCGGGGCTTCCCTTGAGCGTCGCCTCCGCGATTTTAGAGGAAATCCATGCAAACGGCTGCAATGGCGCGGCCTGTCATGCGCAGATGTATACCATGGGGACGCTCCTCCGCCACGGATCGGAGGAACAGCGGCAAAAATATCTTCCCGGTATCGCAAGCGGAGAGCTGCGCCTGCAGGCCTTCGGCGTGACCGAACCCACCGCGGGCACCGATACCACCAGCATCTCGACCATGGCGGTCAAGGACGGCGATGAGTATGTGGTCAATGGCCAGAAAGTCTGGACCAGCCGCGCCGAGCATTCCGATTTGATGATCCTGCTGGCCCGGACGACGGCAAAGGACAAGATCGCCAAGCGCGCCGACGGCCTTTCCGTCTTCATCGTCGATATGCGTGAGGTGGTGGGCAACGGCATGACCATCCGTCCGATCCGCACCATGATCAACCATGCGACGACGGAAGTCTTCTTCGATAACATGCGCATTCCGGCCTCCAGCCTGATCGGGGAGGAGGGGAAGGGGTTTCGCTATATCCTGACCGGCATGAATGCGGAGCGGATCCTGATTGCCTCCGAATGCCTCGGCGATGCCGACTGGTTTATCAAGACCGCCTCCAACTATGCGCGGGAGAGGAAAGTCTTCGGGCGGCCTATCGGACAGAATCAGGGAGTGCAGTTTCCGATCGCCCGCGCCTATGCCGACACAAAGGCCGCGAAGCTGATGGTGGCAGAGGCCTGCCGCCTCTATGACGCGGGGGAACCCTGCGGGGCGGAGGCGAATATGTCCAAGATGCTGGCCTCAGAAGCCGCCTGGGCGGCGGGGGAGGCTTGCCTGCAGACCCATGGCGGGTTTGGCTTTGCCGAGGAATATGACGTCGAGCGCAAGTTCCGCGAAACCCGGCTCTATCAGATCGCCCCGATCTCGACCAACCTCATCCTCTCCTTCATCGCCGAGCATGAACTGGACTTGCCGCGCTCTTACTGACTGATTCTGTGCTTCGACATGAAAAATTAAATTCGACCGAGTTTTCCGGAAAAGCCCCGCTGACCCTGCGTCATTCACTGGCGGTGCCGGATCGGGAAAACACCAGATATAGAAATTGTCAAAAAATCTATCATTTAAGGTGTTGACGTTGTTGATTGGTGGACTTATAACCC